>Ga0153978_1000287_pt1 | contig 12944 bp, 17 predicted proteins | sample TSGA062MetaG_FD_104749 | JGI IMG/M metagenome (GOLD analysis project Ga0153978, IMG submission 104749) | Attine ant fungus gardens microbial communities from Georgia, USA - TSGA062 MetaG | ecosystem: Host-associated > Fungi > Mycelium > Unclassified | place: USA: Georgia, Yuchi Wildlife...
GGGTTATTGTGGGGAGTTAAATCTTTATTAGAAAAACAAGAAAAATAAAGTTGACCCTCAAAAAAGATTCGTATATTAGAATATTATAATAAAAACAAGCACGCATATTTGAAAGAGGTACTATGATACCTCTACGTAAATATATGAAATTATTAGATATATAGAGTATTAGAATTTTTGAATATATAACGCACATTTTTTTTAAAAAAAAAAAAAAATCCATTGCTATTTAAATAAATGGCGCGTAAGGTTGTGTTGTGGAATAGGTATTGAATATTAGGAGATAATTATGAATTTTGACGGTGTTGAATTTGCTAAAAGAATAAAAGGAAATGCTAATATTAAGTTAGCGTTTGATAATGGCAGAGAGGCGATTGTTATATTAAATGCAAGAGATATTTTGAGTGATGGGGCGATCAAACCTATATTTATTGATTATTTTGATATTATAAGGGATTTTAATAGACTTGGTTCTGAACCGGAATTAATCCCTATTGGCGTGTGGGGGATACTATATTTGAACGAATGCGTTAAGACCCTTAGTAATAATATTATAGGGTATGAATATCAAAGTCACGGAGTTGGTGTTTGGGTTAGTAGTAAAGGATTTCAACATATAAATGGGGATTTGACATGACTTATAATGTTAATGAGTTTAAAAGAATTTTGAATATTATAGCTTGCGAGAGATTGGAAACCCTTAAAGGGGTCGATCTATATAAAGCAAGAAATAAACAAGCTGCAGCAGAAATTGCTTATGAAAATCATTTGAATAGGCCAAATCCACCAAAAGGCGCTTTGAAAGCAGGCTCAGGTTTTTGGCGATGGGAGGCATTTGATATATATTATGAAATCTGTCCTAAAGAAATTTGCGGTCTATTGGAAATAGACGATTATAATAGGTGTTTGGATAATTCAAAAAATAAAATTTCTATTTTTTTCGATATTTATCCGAATGAGCAACTTATAATAATAGATTATAATAAAATACTAGAATTTGATAGAGAGTTTCCAAAAGCGAATTTTTTGGAGTGTATACCATTAAATCCTAATATTAGGTGGAGTTATTTAACGGAAACTGAAAGACTTTATGCTAGTAAAACAAAGTTTTTTGATATTAAGGACACTCATATACCCGATATAAAGGATATTGGAGTTATAGATTATTATTATGCTGATGACGATGATCTTGATGACGGAGTTCTTAGTGAGTATCGTAAGTTTATTGGATATTCGATAAATAAATTAGTGTGGAATGATCTTAATAATGAGGTGTGATATGGAAACGGTTGTTTTTGATTTAGACGGTACGTTGGCTGATATAACTATCAGAAGAAACGAATTAAATAATCTTTTGATAAAAGGGGTATCTAATTCAAAAGCCTATAATTGGTTTTTTTCTAATGAAGCAATTGCATTAGATAAACCTAATGAACATGTTCTTGAATTGTTTAGACTGTTACAAGCGTATTCAAATAAAAAGATTATTATTTTGAGTGGTAGACCATTTAAACAGAGGCACGCCTCTTTGAATTTTATAGATACCCACATTAGTAAAAAGCCAGTAGAATTTGTTTGTAGACAATACGGTGATACTAAACAAACAGATTATTCATTTAAAAAATTATGGATATCTAATTTTTATAGATCAGGAGGTAAAATACAGTATGCATTCGATGATCAAATACAAATAGTTAAATTGTGGCGCGAGTTTGGAATAACTTGTTTTGATTGCGCCGGTTATGTTAGGGAGAATTAATATGATGAATTGGAGTATTTATCAGGATGAAAATATACTTAATTTTGAAAATCCAGTTGGTATAAGGATTGGTGAAAAATATATATCAGAATTTACTTATACAATTGAAACAATTGATTTATTGAACCCGATAAAAATTGAAAGTATTATATTTTCTATTTGGGAAAAACCTCTAATGTATATTAGATTTAATTCAAATATATTGGTGGTGATTGAGGGGCGTTATTTTCATATCATAAAAGCAATGAGAGTTAAATTAGAGATGGATAAAATTCAACATATTTATTTAGGGAGGGAGAAAGTAAAATTTGAATTAGAGAATGATAAAATAATTGAACTTAGATTGAGAAAGGAAATACAAAATGAATATTAATCCAAATGTATCTGTTTTTGTTAATGCACCCGGATTTCCAATTCGGTTTTATAAAAAATTTTTAATACGAATGGGTGGTGAGTATGTTTTGGATTATGGTACGGATGAATTAAATATAATCAATTACCCCAAATTTCGTTATTATGATTTTATGGTTTCTAATAAACCGGATGAGATTATGATTACATTTAATAATAAGGTTATTGTTATATTTAAATATAAACAATCCGATGTTGACTATTTGAAAAAAATGTTGTATGCAATGGATAAGGTAACTACGTTAGTTTTTGACCTTAAATCATTTTTTATTGAGATAGAAAATGATTGTGTTAATGAATTTGAATATATTGAAGAAGGGAATAACAATGTTGAATATTAGGGAAATGCAGAATGTGGTGCGTAGCGTTGAGGCTGTATTTGAAGGCATTCTAGAAGCGCCCCAATTAGAAAACGGTGATGTTAATTATACATTAGTGTTTTCTGAGCTGGATACAGAAAAAAAGATTAAAATCAGGGTTGTATTAACATCTGATCAAAAGATTAAGATAGGGGCACCCTATGTTAATATGATGATTAAAGCATATCCCGATGAGGGGCTTTCGGATGAGGCGTTAGGCCTTCATTATATTATTGATTACAGAGAGACCGCTTATGGTCCGTTTGTTACATTGATAAGATCGAATTAAAAATAAAAAGAGAGGGGGGCGGCAACCCCCTTCTATTTCTAATTAAGGGAAAATAAAAAATGAATAATGTAAGTTTGACCGCCTCCCGATATTCACCCGGGTATAAAATAAAAACAATATTCAATAATTTGTTTGGATATAGATATTTTAGGAGAATGGGGTGTTATGGTGGGTGCTTTTTATATGCGTATATAATTGAAGGTAACCCATATTCTGTAAATGACGCAAAATATTATTTAAATAAAAAGAGGGGCATTTTGGATGAAATTCCTGAAACACCTGAAAATTATGCGAGATTAAGAAATATTAAATATCAGATCGAGGACGTCGAAATGTTTTTGGATTATGTAAATACTTCACCATCTGTTAATGAAAGGGAATTGATCATAAATGAATTCAATAAATAAAATATTTTATGTTCCTTGGGATATTGAAACATTTAGAGCTAATGTATCAAAATCTGATGTAAAGGAATATGATACACATGTATTTTGCTCCCAAACATGTTTGGGAGCAAAGCCTTTTTTAGATAATACTATTATACAAAGTTTGGATAGAATAGTAAAATACTGTGAATTAGTGGGTTATAAATCAGTTTGCTTAGTGGGTCATAATATATATAAATATGATAATCATTTTTTATTGAACGCTTTGAAAGAAAATAAGTATAGAGAGTATAATTTAAAAGTAGATGATAACCGTGTCACGTTTTCGCAGGAAAATGAAGATGAATATATGAGTAAAAAATCAATTGGTAAAAAATGTGTTTTGACTAGTAGAATACGAACAGGCTCAAATCTTGATTTATATTTTACTTATAAAGGGATTGATTTTATAACCAAGGATACATTTTTGAATACGCATTCGACCCTTAGATCTATAGCTCAACGAATGTATAAGAATTCGATAATATCCGAAGATGTATTAAAGAGTGAGCTGGATTATTGCAAGTATGACATCGATGGCCCAGCCTCAAAAGAATATATAAAAAAAATTTTTAAGAATATGACTGAAAGTGAAAAGAAATATTGCAAAAATGATGTTCTTATTATTCATTCACTTTTACTTAATTATGACAAGGTCTTTAAAAATCTTGATATAAGGTGTTTTTCTGACAGCTCATCCTTGTTAAAAAATTTGGTGAGGGACGAACCATTAAACAGATTTTTTCTTTTGAAAGAGCTGGCTTTATCAGGAAGAGCTAAAGAAAAGATAAGTTATTCGGAAATTGTGTCACCTTTTAATCAATTTAAGAATATGTTTGAGTTATATAAAGCAGCGTATTATGGCGGCATGACTGCATATAATCCCAAATATTTGGGCCGTGTAGTTAAAAATGTTACAGCCATGGATATTAACAGCTCATATCCGAATGTAATGTTAAATGATCGTTTTCCAGTTAGGGTAAAGAATATTATTTCAGATAAATATAATGTAGATGTTAAACATATATTGAATAGTGATGACTATTATTTGTTGGTATTCACTATACAAGAATTTAATAAGATGATTAAACCAATAAAGAGTAAATTTATAAGACAGGGGTTAGTAAAATATTATAATAAGAATTCAACAACCTTGGTTTTGACATCTGATACTCTAAGAATTATATCGTTTTTTTGTGAAATACCAAGTTCGTTTGAATGTGAAGCAAGTGTTTGTTTTTTTACTGAATTTTTGTCTTTTAGAGAGCATTTTTCAGATGTTTATCTGAAAAAAACTGACGCAAAATTCAGTTTGACAGGTAGATCAGTTGATTTAAATAGTTCTCCGAATGATATTCGCATTTTGGAAGAATATGATAATTCAAGAATTTATACAGAGGCTGACGTAACCATGTATAAATATATGATTAATTCTGTATATGGTCTTCCTGCTTTATCATCACATTATAATAAATTTGTTATGGAGGGCGGCAAAATAGTTAATAAGCCGAAAGGCCACGTTAATGTTGAGCGAAATATTGTTATGGCGCTTAAAGTAACGAGTAAAGCGTTGCATAACTTGTTGAAACCATTAAGATTTCTGAAGCCGAAAGAAATTGATTATGTGTTTGTATATGCGGATACTGACGCGTTGTATATTCGATCTGAATATGTAGATCGTCTGGATTTAGTATTAAATGATTATAATTTAGGTGCATGGGATAGAAAAGAGCTTAGAGCTATTAAAGTAAATAATCATAAACAGTATGTTACGGTTACTTATAATGGTGTTGTTGAGCTTAAGGTGGCTGGAGTTGATATATCAGTAACCTCTGATATAGCAGCCACTAAATCTTTTGAATATATAGCCAAAAATGTTTTGATAGAAGGCTATGAATTTAAGAACAGAAAGTCGATTTTGAATTATAAAAGGGTTCCGATAATATATGAAAGCAAGACAATTCTTAAAAAAGGAAATCCTTATATAGATCGAATAGTTGTTAATTTATTCGTTAAACAAATGTTTAATAAAGCAATTCTTGAATTTAGGGAACTTTTGGATAGGGAGGATATTCTCGGTGAGTTTTCTTTAGGGGGTGACGATGAATATTATATGATCGATAATATTACATATTCTAAAAGCGAGATATATGAAATTTCGAATAAACTAATGGGTGAGCAAGAGGAGGTTACACCTCCTTTAATTAGTTTAGAAGAATATATTCAGAAAGATGAAACCTTATATAATAATGCATGTGAGCAGCATGAAATTGAACATAAGGAATATAAAGTCACTGATTTTTTAAATGTTTTGTTGAGGTGCGTGTTTGATTTAGCGAGTGGTAAAGTAAAACTCGATAAGAGAAATCGTGTAAATGATAATGTAAGAATGTTCCCAAGGCGTTATAAAGTGTTTAAGCAATTAGCTTTTATGAGGATTGAAAATAATAAGCAGCCAACAAGTAAAAGGGTTATTGAATATATTAAGGATATTATAATTGAAACATGCGGTGATGTGGTAGTGACTTCCAATAATATTGTTTCTATATTAAAAAATATTAATTCAATGAAATATACATGTTATGAATTAATAAATGCGGGTATGAGTATATCAGAGTATATGAATGTTAACAAGAAATTCGGAGAATGGTTAAATGATTGGGGCTTATAGAGGCGCATATACAATAGCTAAAACAGTAATAGGTGATATTTTGGGACTTGACTCTCGATCATATAAATCGTTTGCGAGAAGATTATCATATATTAATTCAGATGTTAAATTGGGTGAGTTTACAAAATCCATGCAACATTGGATTTTGACGCAAAACCCCACTCAAATAAAAAATGGTTCGAATGATCGAATAACCAAATATATCAATAAAAAATTGAAATCATTTATGAGAGAATACGCACGTTCTGAAATTAAGTTTGCGAAACAAAAGAAAAAAAAAGAAAAAAAAGACAGGGATATTGAAATTCAAAATATGGTGGATATGGTTTATTTAATATCTCATTATGTGACAAAACCTGGATATAAAGCCGAGGACTATCGGGCAAGATATGGCCGCCACGCACCAGATACAACTCCCGAGCAGCGGGCTGAACGAGTTGAAAAACAGGTAGTAAAAGAAATAAAATCAATGACTTATGTTGAAAAGAAGAAATATTTGAGAAAAGTGATCAAGGGAATTCAAAATTCTTATAAAGTAAAGATTGCGCGGCAGTTGTGGTATCATTGACATTTTATTATATTTGTGTATTAGTAGGCTGTTCTCCCGGATACAACAAACCAAGCGTGAAGAGCGTAGTTGTTGCGGGGGTGGCGCCGGGAGAACACGAATATTGGAGATAACTTATGCCTAATATGAACGAACTCGAAGATAATAAATCAGTTGCAGAAAAAATAAATGAAACCCCGGTTGTAAAAAGCGCCGATAAAATAAAAAATGCAACTGAAACTACAACGGTTATTGATTTAGAAGATAATGATATGATTGTTGAAAAAAATATCAGTCAGGATAATACTGAAGCCATAAAAATAGCTGAAGCCGTTAATTCAACGGTTGATCTGACTTCAGAAATTTCAAAACTGGCAGCCCAGAATGAGCTTATTATAACAGCGATTAATAAATTAGTTGATACTATCAAGCCAGCTACTCATGATTTGATACCCGAAACCACACTAGACCGTTATGAGCGTCAGTTAGCGGCTTATATAAGGTCTTGATAATATTTGTGGCTGCACTATGTCTCTGATTTGCTATATAAGGTGATGGTAATATGACAAAAATTATAATTACAGCGGTTGTATCCGCAATTATATCAATTCTTTCAACATGGTCGGTAACATCAGAATATGTTAAAGCAGCATGTGAGAGAGCGAGAATTCAATCAATTGATAAAATTCAGGACAGATTGAAATGAATTTATATTGCAAAGGCGTTTGTGTAATTATAACCGCTTATTATGTTATAATGGCTTTTAATTTCTTGTTGGCCGTGTTAGCCAGAGGGTTTACGCATTAGTTATGACTGATATAGATGAAATTAAAATATGGAAAGATAATGTTCCGCAACCAGCCGGAACAGATATTAATATCAAAAATTCGATATTTAACATATCAGCATATAATTATAAATTGCTTTTTAATAACGCTTCGTTCAATAAAAACGAAGGTGTTTCGTTTTCAAAACATGAAAGCCATAATTTAAGGCTAATAAAGACAACCGAAATATATCCTTATGATATATTAGATGTGAAATATATTCCGGTTGTGCAAAATGTTAATGAAAACAATAATTTGGTCAATGTTGTGTTGACCGACAGAACATATCTTAAATATTCATTAAGTATATCATTATCTTCTGTTCTGGATTTTTTTGCTTATTCAGAAGGTGATAATGTATACAGACAATTCGTTTTGAGTTCAGCTGAAACAATTCATATTCCAGCAGGAAGTTCAGAACTTACTAATATTCCAGTTCATTTTTATTATGACATGAGAGGTCAATTGGTAAAGGCTTCTCTAATATTGAATTTCATATTAACATCGAAGAGTGATGTAAAAGCGGAAATTGCTCTTGTGTTAACCGACCCCGTTATAACAATCGAATATTCGAGACATCTTGAATATTTGAATGATGGTGTGTTTAATATAAGCAAATCAGATATAAAGGAAATCCAATGAATAAGACCCCTTTATCTGTTTATATAAGCAAGCGTAAAGAGAGTGATTTTACGGATACTTATTTGGTTAACGGCACCGCCAATTTAGTGGCTTCTGAAGACCCGATAACTGATAACGAGATTATATCATTTTCAGCATATTATATCAAAAATGGTATTTTTTATTCATCCGGCAAGCGCATTAATTTAGAATATAATAAGCTTTGGGACGACGGAAATATTACAGCATATGCTTATATATCAAATGGAAAACGATATATCAGATTTATCTCAGATATTGTAGATCGAATTAAAATTTATGATATGTATTTTGAATATTCTCCGTTTGAAATAAAAACAGATGAGGCCGTATCACGTAGATTTCCAATTGGAAACCCACCATATTATCATAGAATGATATTCAACTGGAGCGATAAACAGCAATATATCTCGAATTCAAGTAATACAGCATATTCTGACGATTGTTTGATTGAAAAGATAAATGGCAGGGTTCTTAGTGTAAAAACTGATTTTAATCCAAAGGACAGTAATAACTCAACCCACTATATTCTTACTAATCCAATTAATAATTCGACGATCGATGTGGGTCAGGCTAATAATGTCACATTTCAAAAATCGATGTATGACGCGCCATTAGGTTCAGCTAAAACAGTGTTGAATATAGGAAATGTGACAACGACAACCGGGGAGGTTTCGTTTTTTCTGGTAACCGACACAGACACCATATCATTATATTATAATATGTATAGGTCAGGTGTTCCGGCGGGTACTGTTTTGACTTTAAAAAATTTTTATGATGATGTGTCTGTAATTGAGCAGATAAATTTTCATATTATTTATGTCTAATGGAAGGAATAATGATGAGTAAAGATCTTAATGCGTTGCAAGGGGCGGTTAAAGCGGCTTCTGGCGATATTATGGGGAAGAAAACTCTTGAAAATCAGTCACTTACTGAATGGCTTTCTTCAGTAAGCGCGCAAGTAAAAAGAGGCGCGGTGATTGTAGACGCAGATTATAAGACCAAGCAGTCAGTGCTTTGGCAAAATCTGATCTGGAGAATTGGTAAGGATATTATCAGTAAATCAAACGCTAATAATCTTTTTTCAGTGTTTGAGAAACCAATGCCTGTTGGCGGTGATTTGCAAGAAAATCACATTCGTTTAAAAAATTCTTTGGACAGAACTACACTTTCAGCGAGTTCACTTTTTGAGAGTTATGTTGATATTATTGATGTCGCGTGGCACCGCCTGAATGTTCAGGAAGTTATACCCACGACATACAGAGAAGCCGAAATCCAGAAAATCGTTAGTACTTGGGATGTTTTAACGGCTGAAATCGCGGCCATAGTTGGTAATATAGAGGATAGCTATAATGCTATCATGACTGTAAAAACTAAACAAATGCTATACGATGGGTATGCAACCGGGCAGATCAGGAACAAGGAACTTGATTTTTCAGCCGGTAAAAATTCAATTGCACAGCTTTTGGCTGATTGGGATGAAATGCAGCTTGAACCTTCAGGTGATTTTGTTGGTTATAATCTGAACACAAAAGCAAATGGTGTTATAGCAAACCGGTCAAAAGCAATTCCGTATTTAATTATAACAGCAGAGGCCGCAAGACAGCTGGATATTTATAATACTCTGGAATTACATTTTGGTAAGACCCCCTCAACATTAGATAATGCTAATGATATATATAGCCGTGTTATCAAGGTGAAAGATTTTCCTAATACAGTATCCGATAATACTGTACCGGACGGAACAGCTTATACACCTCCTTCACCAGTAAAAACACCAGTTGCGTTTTTGGTGGATGAAGATTTCATTCACTATTACAAGCAGCTGGATATTAGAACTTCATGGAGAAATGAAATGACCCTGAACGTTCTGGTTGCAAAGCATTATGATGTTTTGTTGAGTTTTTCACCCTTTAAGCCAGCCTGTTGTTATGTGAAAGCATAAGCATATGCTTCTGCAACCAAAAGATTATAATAACAGGGTTGAAACATCACATATTTTTCAATCTTCGCAATATGAAATATACAGGACGATCTTGAGCAATGTCTATTGTTCAAGATTTTCTTGGTCTTCACCAGAAGTAACTAAAAAAGAACTAGATAAAATAGAGCAGTTTTTGTTTATTGATGGCCAATGTGTTCTTCTAAGACCGTATCGATTGATAGCTAATGTAAGAATATATGAAGACTGGGTTGTGTTAAGGGTGTCATCAATCAATTTTGACCGCGATAATGTAATACCGTTAACCGTAACTACATACGATCAGGATTATATAAACATATACCCATATAACGAATTTATACTGATAAAGGACTTTTATTCACATGCGATAGAACATGTGTGTATGAGCGCAATTGCACATGAATATGCGCTAAAATTAAGCCAGATTGACGCGGCGATTGAAAATAACCTTAAAAAACAAAGACTTCCGGTTTTGTTTAAAACGAATAAAGGTGCCTTTAACACTATAAAAAGCGTGGTATCTGAAGGACTTGCAGGCGGTTTTTATGCAGTAGTTGATAATAAATCTCTAATGAATGACGCAGGTGAAATTTATGAAACTCTTGAAATTCCGGTGACTGTGAACGAACTGTTGAATGCAAAAAATCGCGTTCTTCAGGAATATTCCAGTATATTAGGAATTGTGAATTCACAGGATTATAATGAGACGGCTGCTTATATTAATTCAAATCAAATCGAGATGAATAAAACATTCGTTAAGAATGTTGCAAAAACGCAATTGATGAATAGAAAGAATTTCTCAAATTTAAGGTTATCAGAAGAAATCAAATTAGAGGTCACTTATGTGAGCGAGTGATAATATGAGAATAATGAATAATTCATATCAATGGCGTTTTTTCGAAAAATACACGTTTGACGTGTATAGATTTACAGAGCAGGAGCTTTTAACGCTTCAGGGCTTATTTGCGTCTGCTGATATTCAAACATATATTCAGCTTGCGAGAACATCGATTGTAAATCAGTGTAATTATGCGTTGAACTCTTATTCAAATTCTTATCTGGCACTCCCTACAAAAGTTAAAATTCCAAAAAACCCCTTGCTTCATAATCCAATTCTGGATGAATATAATTATATGAGCAATGATGAAAACTGGGTTAATGATAACGCCGGGAATTCTTTAAGAAAAACTAATGTTATCAATAGCATACGAAATGATATAACATCGTTTTTAATGAAAGAACTTCCGAAACTGACAATATATGCATTCAGAATATCACCTGAAGATTTAAAAGAGTATTCTGATAGAACAGAAACTTTTAAAGAAAATTTCAGGGACAGAGACGTTGATTTAACATTCGATGATATTAGAAATTTCGATTATCCGCAGGAAAAAGGGAATGTGACGTCTGACCTTGATTTAACTACAGCTGTTTTTGATACAAATGAGGGTCAAACCGGTTTAACTCAAACCGGCGTTATGCAAGATCAGAGCGTTGATGGTATCACTGTCAGAACAACAGAAAAGAATAATTCAACAAGTTCTAATGAAAGAGATACTTTACATGATTATGAATGGACTGACGAAAATACCGATAAGGTCAGAAAGACAGGCGAAATGCTAAATAATAATATAAAAACAATCATAAATTGGCCGCGGTTGACTGAAATGTTAGCACATAATTTTATGCTTATAGGAACAGGATATGGATATGATTAATTTTATGGTTGGTGATAGGGTGTGTAAAATTAGTGGGTATACTTTTTACGGAGAAATTAGATCGATTTTTTTGACCACAACGGGTGAAACCCGTTGTGTTGTTGAAATGACAGAAACATCCAATGGTTTAGGAATGCTTCATATATTCAATTTAGATCAATTAAGGCGTAGCTCATGAGTAAAATTTTATTTATAAGCGGGTCAGGCGAGGATTTGGGTTACGTTTCAAGGAATTTTATAAAAAATACAAAGGGGGCTTTGGATGTAACTACTGATCTAAATATAAAACCCGTATATCTGCATAATAAGAATGTTATGAATACAAGTTATTCAGAATATTCTATTCAATACCCATATGCGGATAATGGGTATGAATTCAAGGATTTGCTAAAGCAGACACATATATTTGTATATGATGATTTTATGGATTTGTATCTTTTTGCGCAAATCCTTAAAGTAAATTATGTGAATGCGGTTGTTGCGGAAATAGTTATGGGGGTTCTTCCCATCCACACCTCATTAGCAAATGATAATAAACAGATTTACGATGTTTTATATGTAAAATCAAATATTTATTCGGACACAGTTCCGCAAGAAGTTATTGGTGACCCCGTTTGTTATCTTGATAAGGCGGCCGCTGGAATAAATACAATTATGAATTCATATTCTCAAACATCGCTTTTTGCGATGGTTGTGAATGTTAATCTTGTTACTTTAGGAATAAATAATTTTAGTTTGAACCCCGTTGTTTCGGGCGGGATAACAATTTTAACAAACCCCTTGCAACCGATATCATCAAAATGGTGTGGCGGGTCGGTCGGGGGAATGATTTTATTTTTTACGACCCAATCGGATTTGCATAACTTCTCTAACTCTTTGTTAAATAAAGAGATTTATGTAAGAACTAAAACAGAGGTGTCAGGAACCCCTGTTTCAGGGCTTGATATCGCCGTAAAACAAAATGAATTATTAATAGATCGTAATGGAGTTTATACTAATGGACGCGTTGATAGGGCACAGGTATCATCATATTTGACACCCATTAATTTAACATATGATAATATTCTGGCGGTTTATGAAGTCCCCGAAACTATGCGCAATGGCGCGGGGCTGGATACACCCCTTCAATATCCCGGAAAATTAACACTAGCTAAAACACCACCTAAAGAAAAATACGCGCTCACCCCCACAAAATATCAAATAAAAATTTATTCTCCTTCCGGAGATGTAATTACATTAGATACCTCTAATTTGTTGGCTTTGAAGAATGTCGATGGAAATGAAGCGGAACCTAATACGGATATATCTTATAGAA
>Ga0153978_1000288_pt1 | contig 12909 bp, 16 predicted proteins | sample TSGA062MetaG_FD_104749 | JGI IMG/M metagenome (GOLD analysis project Ga0153978, IMG submission 104749) | Attine ant fungus gardens microbial communities from Georgia, USA - TSGA062 MetaG | ecosystem: Host-associated > Fungi > Mycelium > Unclassified | place: USA: Georgia, Yuchi Wildlife...
ACCATGTCTACTCCTGCTCAACCCGCTCAGGAGGAGGAAAGTACAGTTCGGAAGTTCTTTTCAGTGGCTCAGGTTAGTATATATTCTCCCGAATGCCGAGCATACGCTACTGACTCTACCTGCAGCAAGTCTTCTTGATGTGGGCATTCTCCCAGCTTGGTGAGTCCATGTTATTAGCGGTCGGCAGCGAAGTTCATTGGGAACCGTCTAGCTATGAAACTAATGGCACCGGCCAAACCTCCGACTACTCCGCCTGTCGCAACACCAGGTAGTGATGCTGTACAATCTGGTCAAGTCAATCCATTCCTTTTACCTCCAACACAAGCATATCCCGCCTGGAAACTTGGTCAACCTTTATCTATGCATGTATACTTTTCGACTTCGCCGAATGGCGATGTATTCTCTCGCCAATGGACCTCAGCATGGCGCGAGGACCAGGATGCTGGTCTTCCCAACTTCATCTGGGAAAACATCACATTCGGCGACTGGAAGGACACCAGGGTTGCCACGTATGATATCAATTTGCCGCTAGTGAGCTGCTTAATTAAAATCATTGGTCCATGTATTGAAGTCAGACAGTCTGTGCAAAACAACGGATCCTTATGGGCAGATGTTTTCCTTGTCAAGAATGGCACAAGTCCAGACCCATCAAATCCCTCTTTTGATCCTCACTCGGTGCATCATGTTCGGAAGCGTGAGATTATAGCTAGCTGGTGTTTTAATCCGAGATTGACTTGTCGCAGTTTTGACGCGGTACATGCCGAAGGCAAAAATTCGCAAAGAAAAAAACTTGCTTTCTAATCCTGAAGATGAGGAGCCTGAATCTGATGAGGTTTGGCATCATGTCGTTTATCTTGTTACCTTTTGAAGAGTAGGGTCTTTAGATGTCGCAAGATGGTGTCATAGTATCACATTGGCACAAGGTGAGTTTTCACTTGCATAAATAAGTTCTTGAATAATTTATAAACAGAATCTTACATTGGCGCTTGTTTCTGATGAGACAGTTGTTCCATACCACAAATTGCCCCCAGTCTTAAACGAGCGTACGTCTATCTAAGTAGGATCGAGACACACGATTCACCATGACATCAGATGTGCATCTCGTCCCAGGTATGCGGGATGACACTGGCACCAACGGGTTCTACAAGCCTATAGTTTTTCCTAACGACTTTTGGTTACTTCGCTCGCAACTGATTGAAATTAATACAACCACGCCGATGTTGCCACTTGAAATAACTTTCCAACCCATGAGCTACATCAAATTCCAGATATTTGCGTCGATGACTCAGGGCTTCGAGGAAGCCCTTAATCAACAAGGCGGTGGCGCAGGAGCGGAAATTGACGAAATCAAACGAATGCTTACCGAGACTAATCCGTGGTTCTTGGGTTTGACCGGACTGGTCAGCGTGCTCCATGTTGTGTGAGTGCTTCATAATTGTTTCCGAGACTGTTTAACACCAAAGCATATGAAAGCTTTGAGATGCTTGCCTTCAAGTCCGACGTTTCCCACTGGCGCCAGCGAAAGGAACTGGTGGGCGTCTCTGTCAGGTAAGACGTTCTGTGGTACAGGTGTCGTCATCGTTACGACTACTTATTCTCTTTTTCTTCTGTAGAACAGTACGTACCTTTTACGGGAGACACGCGGGCACGAACTGATCGGATTGTTTTTATAGATTTTGACGAATGTATTCGTTCAAACTGTGGTGCTGTTATACCTCATTGACAACAATGAAAACACGAGCTGGATGATTCTGCTGGGGTCTGGAATGGGTGTCGTTATCGAAGCCTGGAAGGTGCATATAGAGCCTCAACGAGCCAGTCGAACTGGGCTGATGCTATTCACAGATCACAAAGGCTGTGGATATCAGTTTTATAGCTGCTCCTCCTGGCTCTCGACTTCCCTATACGCTTAGTATCCAAGGTATATCCTCTTACACGTGTTTTTACCGTATAATTAACTAACAACATGATCGCATCAGATAAGCATGTTCTCAGTGAAGATGAGAAGAAAACGCAAGAGTGAGTAATTATGCTCGCCACATGTGGTCGAGACGGGGCACATTGACATAAATATTTGGTCAGGTATGACAAGCTTGCGTTCCGCATTGTGTCATATTTTACTATTCCATTACTTGCCGCTTATACGATCTACTCGATGATTTATGAGACCCATAGAGGATGGTACAGCTTCGTGATCTCGACGCTGACTTCGTTCGTGTATATGTTTGGCTTTGTGAGTCCACATCGATTTCGCTTTGGGCTACCTGACATCAATGGATTTTCACAGGCACAGCTAATACCACAGCTCATCATCAACTATAAGCTCAAGGTTTGTCTTGTCTATATGTGGACTACTCCCTGTCCTTACCTAATATTCCTTCAGAGTGTGGCACATATGCCCATGAAGGCAATGATATACAAGACGCTGTCAACGGTCGTTGATGACCTCTTTGCGTAAGTTTCTACGATGACTCAGTGCGTTCTACGCTCATGAACCTATGGCGGGAACGTAGGTTTTGTATCAAGATGCCGGTGCTGCACAGACTGGCGTGCTTCCGGGACGATGTTGTGTTTTTAGTTTTCTTGTACCAGGTGGGTCAAGCCTCGTGACTTTGGATGATCTGGACTCAAGCCTCGTGTTTGTCTAGCGCTGGATCTACCGCATTGATCCCAGACGAGTGAATGAGTACGGTCAGGTGATGGCAGAGGACGTTATTATGGCTGACAGCAAGGATGAGACGAAGAAGGACAGGTAATCCATCAGGAAGTGAGCCTGGTCAATCCGGAGTTTCAGGACACTCGAAGAGAAACCTTCTTCTACGTGTTAACTCCTAAGGGGCCCGCGTAAATGCGATGAATTAACTCCACTTCGACGTGTCCTTTGACAAGTTTACTAGAACGAGTTTAATGCTATGGATTATAATGACCAGGGTAAAGTAAGGCACTCTGAGGTAGACCCTTTGCAAACCTAGGTCTTTGACTCCCATCACCGGGACTATTTTTACTTTGGGGGCAATATTGGTTGGCAATTTGGGTGAACGTTACCTGTGGAAAAAGATATCTCAATTAGGAAGACTATGACACCAGATTCATATCCGCTCTCTCTGACTCTTTCTCCCCGCCAACGCTGGCATTGTAACCCCTCTTGCTTTCTCCCTTCATTGTCCACTATGGCGAGTGACCGTCAGGACGAAGTTTCAACTAGGGCTTGCAGATGCGTCAATATTCAAATTCACGTTAGGCCACCGCAGGGAACTCCCCCAGATTTTCTCAAGGACTCTGTGGCGGATTCTACCTATACACTGACGTATGTTGGTCGGGACGGTCTCAGCGTCGTAGGTTACATTCCTTTTGTGATTCATTTTCTTGTGACATCTGATCCTTTTCCTTGATAGGCTCATCCTCAACTGACGATGAGGACGCGTAAAATGGGATCTCCTCTGAGCGGTATAAACCGATGCGTCCGATACACGACATTGACTTGTCTGCTGTGTCAGACCCTTGCATACCGTGTGCAACAACTTGTCCCACTCGACGTGGAGGGTCAGGAAGGACCTTTGCTTCCAACTTATGATTGGGTTGAGCAAGATATATTGATGAGCAGTAGTGGTTGGATCGAAGTACACAGCAACTGCCTGGTGAGTCAATTTTTCCGTTGGGAAGGCTTAGTGTCTCTTCGACCCTTTGTGCGGATTACGGGGCCATACTTGATTCGATGACATGATGCGATATTTTTAATTATCCAGAGTTCGCTGACGGAAACTTTTAGGATCCCGATGCCGTCTCCAGGCTGATGGCTTCAACGACATACTCCCCAATTTTTAACGTTGCTGTGTCACTCTCTACTCTCGCGCCATCCCCGCCGACTTCATACGTCGCTTCTACTGACGTGTCGCGCCCTGAAATACCTTCCCAGCCTATATTATCAAACTTGCGTCCGCTGTTTCCACCAGCGCCCTTTATACCATCGCATCCTGTTTTTTCTCATCTCTCATCCGTAGCTACGTCCAAGTCACAGGCTCTGAGAATGTCTGCCGAGGAACAACTCTCTGCCCTTGTACGAGAAAGAGTCGCTGAAATTGAGAAGGCCGAGGAGGAGTTGAAAAGACTCGTAGAAGTCCTATGGAGGAGATTCCTTGAAAGCCTCAGTCAGACGGAGAAGGAGTGGGGCATTTCAGATACAACTAAGCGGAGAGATTCTGCGAAAAAACCCAGCATCAATACTTCAACTCAAGTCGTCAGTGCGCCGGTCGTATCTGTACGGGACTTTGTGCCTGTCTCTAGCCCTGTTAAGGTCACTTCACCCGCATCATCGTTACCAAGGGTGTCTTCGTTGTCAGCGTCTCTCGCGACATCGGCATTTCACCATCCCCGGGCCCTTCAGGAACGAAGTACTGGTACTGAGCCGACAAGGGATACCGTACGGTCTCCGCCGCCTTATTATTCTCATCCGTCATCTGTCAGCTCGATTGATAGTCGCTCGCTTTCATCCTCAGCTTCAACATCAGGAGAGCTACTAGTGCCAACTACCGGGGACAGTCTCATCCAACCATTCAAACGCAGCATGGACGAAGCTCGGGATACGGCCGCGAGCTTCCGATATTTCATAGATATGGAAGCTGAGATGGAGATGATGCGCGGACGTCATAAAGCTGGGGCCACTCTTGGAATCAAAGAAGAAACACGGACCGCAACCGAAGGTGCGAAACCGAGTAATACTTCTACTTCTACCAAGGCATTGGAGCCTGAGGAAGCGAAAAGGGACCGATTACGGAAGTCAGGTCATGACAAAAATGATCATGAATCGAGGGCAAAGCGCAAGGTGACGTTTGACATAAACCCAGACACACTAACAACGGACGGGCCGACTGCCATGAAGGTTGGAAATGATCCAGGGCGAGATGTACAAGGTACCTGAGAGGGTAACCATTTTTACGTGATCTTCTGACAATAGGTTTATTTCAGATATGATTTTTGATTTGGAGGGTGAAAGTAGCGATCGTGATTCGTCAGACGCAGCCCCTGTCCTCCCATTCAAAGAGGTGCCGCATATTCTTCGACGCCATATACGCCCCCGTAGCGTTACTAGTCACGGTGGCCTACCAGCATCATTATCCTCATTGCGACCAGGATCCTTACCTGCCTATGCTTCTCTCCAAGCCCAGATAACAAAAGAGGAATCGTCATTTAGAACACAGTCCCCATTGCATACGGAAAGAAACCGTCACACCACCGGGCCTCATTACGCAGGACCTCGAGATCCACAAGAAGAAGAAATTTTGAAATTGGTTGCCGCTGATACCCCGAGTCACAGGGGCGCTTGGAAGCCCGATAGCAAAGCGTGGCAGTTGTTCGTTAGTAGGCAAGGTGGAAAGAACGGCATTCCTCGCGCGCTCATACCGGAAGAGTCCGAAGTTGGCAATGCAGTTAGTGACACTGATGAGAGTGACGACATTACTGATGGTTGGTCTGTCCTCTTACAAATGCCGTTGCCCTACTCAAGTACCCTGTAGCTACACGATACAATCCTCCGGGAATTCCGGCTTCGCTGCCCATCAGTATCGAGCCATTATCGCGCAAACTAGAGCCTTTATCCTTGGGGTCATATCAGCAGAAGACATCACTTTCCGACCGTCCTGGTGCAATGGTACCCCGCTTGCCAATAGCAGATGATAAGCGTTCCACCTCTGCTTTGCGCAAAGCTTCCTATGCTGCTCGAGATCGAGATCGCTCTATGGACCCTGGGACGCTGGATTTCATCTCGCAAGACGACGAAGCAGATGAAGACGATGAAAGTGATGACGAATTATTCCAGACGGATCCCCTTGATGAAGCGCGTGGCAGACGGCAGGCATTCAAGATTCTTGAAGCCCGGAATAAACTTCCGGCGGCAGGGATGTGGCGAAGCCTCGCATAAGATGACATTTCTGCTGTACGATTTATATTATTTTTCACTAATTGTCGGTGCTCCGTCTATTTGTTGTCACATAGCTCGTGCACCTTGATAGCTTACATCTATGCGTACCAATACTGATGTACATTACATAGTACAGAATGTTTGGCTTATATTCAAAGCAAATTGTGACACTCATGATTCTGGGACCCCGGTTAGATACATATGGTTCCCCGGACACCTCGGTTCGAACAGTGATCTTTTCCACAGACGTCGATGAGCTCGCCCATCGGGGAGCCGTTCCAAGTATCAAGCTACCCTGTTCCAGCGAAGACAAGACAAGACAGAGCACATCACCCCACATACGTTTCATATAGCCATGATTACCCTGGTCATGCGACAGTAACCGTCCAAGCTGAGGGCATACATATTGTGGACGTGAGTTTTCTCGACTCCTTCTGGAGACTCGGTAACAGGAGTATCGAATTTTCAGTTGTCTGAACTCCACCCAATAGTCTCGCATACCTGCGGATCTAACATTACATTTTCTGGACCTGCGAATAGCCGATATACGTCGAAGGACGATGGACGTATATGCACAACTTATGCGGTTGTATCTTCCGCGCCGGAGGTTGCTGCAAAGAATAACGATCGGACGGTATGGATCATGAAGCAGAATATCTCAGGTGGTACCTTGGGGAAAAGCGAAAAACGTGAAGTTGTGGTTTGTCACGTTTATTAAAGCATTCCAGGTTATGTCCTACACTAACGCCATTGATAGGTCCCTCATCAAGTCGCGCGTATCCACCCAGTGGATAAAACTTCGAACATCCTCCTCGTATCTTCTACTGGTGACATTAGTGTAGCAGACGACGAGCTGAATATCCAATGCACTCTCGTATGCCCACATGAAAAAAAATTCCTTGACGTGTTTTTCTTCTCTGGCGCGTCATGTTCCTTTCTGGCGTCTCATCAAACTCCTCCGGACATAGTAATAGCGTTCTGCTCCAGCAACGATGACATCCTGCTTCTCTCAATTGTATCTGTCACTGGCAAGGATATGACCATCATTGGCAAAACCCAAATTTCGACCTCCCATGGAGACTTAGGACTGAAAACACAACGTGTCCTTGCTCTTTCATGCAGTCCTTGCGGTGTGTTGAGCTATATCAGTGAGACTTGTGTCTTTTATGACTTGACGATTACTAATATTTGGCAAGATGAATCTCACACTTGGGTCGCCTACCAGATGGAGACAAATGACAGTGGTCCATCGATAAGTGGATCACAAATCGGCGAAACATTATCTCTGGTTCAATTATCCCATATGCACGCTCTGCCTTTTGGAGGCGGCATCAGTCTCCTTTCACTGGGTTCCTCGTTGGTTCTGCTTGCTGCTATGAGTGGTACACCACCGTCAGGGATATCAGTTCTTCTCTGGGACATGCGATACGGTGTTGTTCTCGCTTCGCAGACTGTTCCAATCCCGTCATCTCTTGCAACGAGCATTAAAGCAGGCATTACTATAAGCCTACTATCCGCAGACGCAGGACAAATACTGATGACATTGTGCCCTGCAAATGTCCCAACGACTGCACCATCAACCCCCCAGTCTTGTCGATCGACGGTGTATGTTATTCCTGTGGATCCGAACCTCAAATCCACCATTGCTGGTGCAATTGGGAAGGCCGCCGCAACTTCTGTGTGGCTCGCACCAAACCCTAAAGCTGAAACACCGGTCGATGACCCCAGATCTAAATTGCTTATCGAGATGGCAAATTACTTACGGCGCAATGAGCCCCATAAGGCAGACGAAGCATTCTTCACCTGGGTCAAGGAATATTCTTCAACACATGCACAATCGGCAACTATCTCGACGCCGGTACGCAATTACACTGTAGTGAATGTTCTCAAAGTTTCTGATATAATATCTACCAATAGGATGGAACGGCATCAGAAGCCCTTTATGGTTACTGTTTTGTCAAAGAGCTTCTAGGCCTCTTCTTTACGTCTGAAAACCCCACTGGCAAGCGCCAATACTCTCCTCGCGTTATGCGGCACTTGATCGAGAATCGTGTCGTTAGTGCAGAGATGGTAGAGGGCAGACTTTTCACGGCATTACGAGAACAGGGCGATTGGGTGTGTAATTCCCTTATATTGAGTTCAAGTGATCGATAACACAAAATAGGAGAGCATTATGTTGGCGTTCAACTTCCTAGTTGATATTTCTGAGGACAACATGATTTCCCTAGCTAAGGTGCTTATTGATAAGGAACGAAAAGCGCAGACAGATCCCGAAGCTATGGATGTGGATAGTACGCAGATCTGGATCCCTACCCTATCGGCTTACATGCTAGCGTGCGTCTCATATCCGGCTTCTCCTGCTGCACTCCGGGTGGCGATAAGAAGGCATATACCAGATGCACAAGATCTCATCCCGATCTTGGAGCTGTTAGACAGCTGGGCTGTGGGCGGGACTGAGGAGTACGTTCGTACCCTATTAAAATCCGTCGCATCGAATGCTACGATACAATACCGTGGTGGTGCGGCCCCGCCATATGATAAAGTATGTTCACACCAGATGATCAGAGAATCCTCTAACACTCTACAGACGATATCGTTTCTGCAAGTCTTGCTAGATGCCTCATTTATCTCTTTGTTACAGTACCCACCCTCTCACGAACTACTACGGAAAATTATGTCGCATATCGAACCCGAAATAGGACTTCATGAGCATATGGAGTGCCTCCGGGGGGCATTGGAACCCTTCGCCAAGGCCCATAACCGAACCCTGAAGGAGAGGGCGGAAGGGGCACCAAAGGAAACCCCAAATGAATGGAGAAAAAGACGGAAACATCAAGAACAGCAGGTTGCACTTGGAGTTGGGCTATATAGACTCGAGGAGCTTGTCATCTAGTACTTACTTAGAACTGTGTGGTAAGATTATGTCGATGAGTTTCCCCGGATATTGCCATTAGCTATCCTCCTCGATCATCCATGAGTGCCATCAAAGTCGGTATTATTACAGGTTAGCATGTCAATCAACTTGGACCGCCAAAGTCGAACTGAGAACCGTTTTAGTGAGCGACACAGCGTCAGTGGACCCAGCTGCGGACAGATCGGGCCCAACGATCCAAGATATCATTCGGCAACGGGGGCATGGTTGTGTGTGCTCGGTAATTCTTCCAGATGATGAACAACGAATCAGGGAGACAGTCAAAAACTGGTGTAGTGAGAACACCGTTGACTGGATCATCTCCACAGGGGGGACGGGATTCGGTGTGCGCGACAGGACACCTGAAGTATCTACATTCCGTACCCAATGAGTCATCTTTCGCTAGCATTGACTTTCTCTTGCTCAGGCGATTGCCCCTTTATTGGAGCGCGAAGCACCAGGAATCATCCATCTCCTGCTGTCCGAGTCGCTGAAACACACCCGGCTGGCAGCACTCTCCCGACCTGTCGCAGGCACGGTAGGGAATACGCTCATTATCACGCTTCCCGGCAGTGTCAAGGCAGTCAAAGAGAACCTCGAGGCTCTTTTCTCAAATGGATTTATCGAGCATGCCATAGATCTCATCAGAGGGGGGACAGGTAAGCAAGTACATGCTGCTCTAGGTTCGGAACACGGTGGCGCATCACACCACCACCACCACCACCACCATGATCACCGCATACCGCAGCCTCGGTCAGTTGTGTCTCATGATCCTTCTTTGCCTGGTAAGTGCCTGTCTGGCACCTGGCTCGCAGTCAAGCATCATGCAATCGTTGACAGTTTATGCTCGTCACCGTATCTCACCATACCCGCAAATACCCCTCGATGATGCTTTGAAGAAAATCATGAATGAAATTAAACCGTTAGGCTTGACGTCTCTTCCGGTCAGTGAAGGCTTGGACATGTCGAGCGCCATCTGAGTACTCACAGGTGACATCTGCACTGGCGGGCCACATCCTCGGTGAAGATGTGTATGCCCCGCAAAATGTTCCTTTATCGAAAACCACCAGCGTCGATGGTTATGCGCTTCGTTGTTTGTATATTCATTATACATCATATACCATGCTGATGTTGCCGGCAGCATCTGACCCTCCTGGAGTGTACAAGGTCCTCACGTCCAAAACTCATGCCGTATCTGATGTCCTTCCTGCGGGATCAATCTTTCGTATTAACACAGGGGGGCCTCTACCAGCAGGAACTGATACGGTAATCATGGTGGAAGACACTGAGTTGGTATCTACCGTCAAGGAAAACGATGGACGGGACACTGAAGAAAAGGAAGTGAAAACACTTGCGCAAGTGCCGCCAGGTGACAACGTCCGAGAACCAGGCTCTGATGTATGCAAGGGAGACCTTGTACTTCAGAGAGGCGAGGTCATTACAAGCCTAGGAGGTGAAGTGGGCACCCTAGCATTTGTTGGGCGAAAAGAGGTAGGCAGTCATCTACCATACGTCATTGCAGAGATGAACTGGTATTAGGTCAAAGTGCACCGCAAGCCCATTGTTGCCATCCTGAGCACGGGTAACGAACTTCTTGATCTCCAGTCTCCAAACTCACTTCCCTCTGATGGATGGGGAGGTATTTGGGATACTAATCGGCCATCAATGCGAGCAGCCCTCGAGGGGATGGGATACAATGTTGTTGATCTTGGGATTGTTGCTGACGAGTAAGATCTTCCCTTTACGTACATTCATCATCTGAGAGTTCCAGTATCGATGCGCATGTGCGGGCGATAAAACAGGGTCTTGAAAATGCAGACCTGTTACTCACGACAGGGGGGACCTCCATGGGGGTTAGCGACCTTCTCAAGCCTGTAATTGAACGCCAATTCGGAGGCACGATACATTTTGGACGGGTGTCTGTGAAACCCGGAAAGCCAACCACGTTCGCAAGTATCCCTACTACAAAAGGGGAAGGTGAAAGAAAAATCATGTTTGCTCTACCCGGTAACCCTGCTTCTGCCTTGGTCACATTCTACATCTTTGTTGTACCGGCGTTGCGGAAGCTTGGTGGATGGCATGACGATAGATGTCACCTGCCCCGCACGCGCGCCAAGGTAAGCACACCTTCAATCTAATAGGTTCTTCCTTGACGGTAATATGGTAGTTGGAAGACACCCTGCGATTGGACTCTCGTGTCGAATTCCATCGCGTCATTGTGAAAGCCGGGAAGGAAGGATTGCTAGCTACGAGTACAGGTGGACAGAGGTCGAGTAGAGTTGCGAGTTTGAGTGGAGCAAACGGCCTCGTGCAACAGCCGACAAAAAGGGAAGGTGGTCCAGATCGGCTAGAAGCTGGGAGCTATGCAGATGTTGTTATTATTGGAGAGTTGCGGATGTGAGTTATTTCTACACTTACGCAGTTGCTTGTAACGTCGAGTCGATCATGTCCTCTTGGGTTTCTTGTGTTGCTAGGAATGTGATGAGGGGAGTTCATTACCTAAGGGAGTCTGCACACCAGTGTCAAGATTTCTGATTCTAAGACTTTGACTTCATCTTCAAGTCGCTGACGTTGCTTTGCGAGCATCTGGAGGCGTCTTTCTTCACGCTTATTTGAAGTTGGTGCTGTCGCGACTTTAGACTGCATTGCCCGTGCAGCCTCAACCTTAGCACGTCAAGTCTTGTCTGCAAGGGGATAGGCATTTTTTCACACCTTGCTTTGGATCAAGCCCTCTCTACGACTCAGAGTATTGAGACCTTTCTCCGCACGGTCAATAAGCTCATCGATATGAGGTTTGATCTCGTCTGCAAGATCTGCTTTATATCTGCCAACGGTTGCTTCGTCGATTAAAAGGAATACCTGTAGCATGAATTGCAATTAGTATACACGCTGGGAAGACGGGTGACATGATCTTACTTTCTGATTATCGAGGACTTTACTCATGCGGGGCAGATCGAATGTTCCATTTCGGAGAAGCTGTTGGGCTTCGTGTGCCTAGTAATGCTTTGAACTTGTTGCTGATATTATACCAATCAAGTGTCCTACCTCTTCACAGCAGTCTTCCATAGCTAGGACGCACTCGCGTAGGTTTGGCGGACATAATGTATTCGCATCACCACGATACGATTCGATGCCACTAGAAAATACAGACTCCCTTGGTCTTGGTAGCGTCGATAACCTCGACATGGCGGTTGTGCCCGAGAACGCGTCAACGGCAACCCATCGGCTAACTTGAACGCGTCCTAAGTTGACGCATCGGAGTTCCAATGTCGTGAATATAAAAATCCGTAAATTTTGTTCTTTATACTCTTGTGTCCATTCAACCGCACGAAGCGTCCTACTTTCATGGCGTTGTTACTTTCTGGTTGATGGAGCGAGGCGCTCTTCGGGGTTGCTCACAAGATCGAGCATCGTTGCCTAGCTCGCTCTCGTTATGTCCTCTACGACTGAGTCCATCTTGCGGTGTTGATTCGTTGGGGAGGATGGGGGCTGATGTAAGGCAACGGCGCGGCGTCATATTCCTGTACCTTCCGTACCCGCTTTCCTTTGGGAGAGCTGCTACTATGTGGCCTTGACGGTTGGGTGAAACCATGACGCATATATTCTACCCTAGACCTATGAACTCTTGTTGTAGTTCTGTCTGTTAATCTAGCTGTTGAGACTCAATAAATTCTAGCCTTTGATCAAGTCGATACTGTGACAGACAGTGTGAAACATATACTAGTACTACTTAGGATTTGTGGATCGAATTTCTGAGTACCTGGTCCATAGCAATCATCATTTATCGATATGTCAGGAATGTGATACAGTCCATCTCTTTAATTCGTGAAAGATTGCAGCGTTGTGCTTCAACTCAACGCACCTTTGAATTTGTGAATTTTGGAATGGCCACTCCAACCGGAGTCTACTCACACAACACTGTCATCTTGACAGACTCGATTCTATCATATTCTTTTCGCCTATCAAGATTTATCAATAAACTCCTCTTCATCCTCTCCAACGTCGAAGATAGGGCTCCTGGTTTCATCATCGACAGCCCGTTCCTTCCCTTTGCGCTTTTGTCGCGCCCCCTCTTCATCAT
>Ga0153978_1000290_pt1 | contig 12895 bp, 15 predicted proteins | sample TSGA062MetaG_FD_104749 | JGI IMG/M metagenome (GOLD analysis project Ga0153978, IMG submission 104749) | Attine ant fungus gardens microbial communities from Georgia, USA - TSGA062 MetaG | ecosystem: Host-associated > Fungi > Mycelium > Unclassified | place: USA: Georgia, Yuchi Wildlife...
ATGGCGTGGAGCTCATCGAGGGTAGGGCAAAGGAAGATGTGCGTTGGGACACGCTGCAGAACGAAACGACTCCCCTGGATTCTGTAGCCTTTTGGCTGGTTGTCACCGTAACCATTATACTCCTTGCCGTTGGTTGTGAGTGGTGTTTTCTCAATCTTCCTGGGAAACGTTGATGTTTACTTTTGTACTTATAGTGACAGCTGTCGCGGGACTTGCCCTTGGCAGCACCTCCAATGTGGCGCATTATCTACCTTTCTTACGCCCCCTCTCAGAGCATGGAGATCTTGCCTCAGGATTAGCTACTTCTCTGCCCCCCGCTATTGGCGCCACCCTTTTCACCGCTATTGCCCTCAATATCATAAAATGTAAGCTTCCTGACAACATACACATCCTCTGTCGTGCTCATTAGTGTGTGCATGTAGGGGTGACAACATGGAGCGGAATTGTATCCGTGTCGGGGGTTCGGATCCTCGCGGTCAAACTTGTGTTCTACACCTTAGCAGTGGTGGTCGCTGCATTCACCATCACCGTTGGTGCTCTCCTTTTCGCGTTAGAGGCGTTCAGCCTTGGGGACAATATTGCCAAAACGGTTTCAACCGGTTGTGTCTATATGGGCGCTTTCGCTTTCATTCTCATCATCAATGTTGCTGTCATATACCCTGGTTTGATGTTGTTACAGCCTTTCCGATTATGGTGTGTTCTTCACTCGGAACGAGATGCCGTCACCCCGAGGCAACGTTTCCGAGGTAAGTCTCCTATTTGATTTTAATTGCGATAACCTTATCACACCAACCAGCTGTATATCCAGGAACTTGCGACGCTTCTTATGTTGCCAGTGCTTGTGTACTATCTATAACTTTTGCATCTGCATTCTCTCTCATCTTTCCTTTAATCGGGCCGGCTGTTCTCATCCTCCTATTTTTGACTCTTGTTGGTGCGTCATCCTTGCCAGTCACAGCATTTCGCAGGGGCGATATGACGCTTCTTAGCCCATAGATACCTTGTTGGATATGTTTACGCCCGAACACTTTCACAAACTGGTGGACTTCTCCAGATCTGGTTGCTGAAGAGATTGGGCACACTTCTTGCTCTGCAGCCGCTACTGCTGGGTTTAATCTTACTTAGTCGGAGGCTCTGGATAGAAGGCGGAGCACTTTTGGGGGTAGCAGTCGTTGTTGCAACAATAGTGGAGGCACATGCCATTCACAAAACAAGGCTTGCGAACCTCCAGGCTTTACCCGATAGTACCCAGGAATCTCTGAGAGTATTCCGCAACGCTTTGAAATCCGATGGCCATACTGATGCCGATGATGAGAGCAGAAGCATCATTACTACTAGAGGGAACCGCCGCACGAGGGGTTCGATGGCTTCTGTCCTCGAAATGATGTCCCTTACTTTGGCGGTCATGCCATCTCCTTCAGGAGATCGTGGTCCGTTGCCACTCCGTAAGACTCTTTTCCGAAGAACAACCAACACAACTAATCAATCCATGCAGAAACGGAAACATTGGATGATTTAACCGCTACAGAACGGGCTGCCAGGACAAATCCTGACGCTCCTCCTCACCTCCCTCCATTACCTTTTGCGGACCATGCAGAAGAGATATCTAGTATTCTTTATGCGCCTGAGATGCTTGCCCCTGCACCAATCATTTGGCTTCCGAACGATACCGCGGGGGTGGCGAAAACAGAGGCAAATGACCTGCGGAGGTATCATGATATACAAGTCACGCTTGACGTTCATATAAAAGATGTTATCCTTCCTAAACGAAGCACCTCACGAACACACGCGCAACGAGTTGACAGCCACTGAGCTTTCTCTTCGCTTAACGTTTCACATCTTGACATTTTTCTATATCCGAGCTTTTTGGTGACATATTGGCGGACTCATGTTACTTTATAGATCGTAATTATTGCAATACCATATATCATCCATCAAAACCTCATGACCATATTGACCAGACTTGGAATAGGGCTGCGTCAAACTTCCAACAACGCATCTAAAAAACTTTGGGTTCGTTTTCCGAGCCGATGACGTTGCTATTGATACCCTGAATCAATTATCATTTGCGGACAATTGAATGAAATCCGTGGGGTGCTTGCTGATAAACCTTACTGTTCAGGTCTTGTGCAATGTGTATTGGCACAGAATAAATACTAGGACATATTCGCAACTGTAATCCCACTCCAGAGTTGCTGAAGATTGGCGGGAGCTGACTTTGCCTTCATAACGGCCACCCCGTGTTCAGAAGAGGCTTATATTTGGGTAACCAATCAGATAATCTTGTGAGTTCCCTTATCGTCCAACTATTTGCACCGGTAGGTCCCGGTGGGTGTATTACTTAACACATTAATGATTTTGGTGCTTACTCGTGTCAACATGCGCAGAACGCCGAACGTCCAACCCACGTGGTTACCAAGATACGCCGTAAGATGTGGAGAGCGAAAAATGTGTGAGTACCAGTCATACTGTCGTGAGATGTGTTGAACATGAGCCGAGGTTGCTAGGAACGTTTCGAACACGCAATATAATTGGGGTCCCAGTGTGTGATCATTATTTTTCGAAGTAACCGTCCTAATTAGAATGTTGAGTAATTGTAGGTCGTAATGAGGAATTGTTTGTCCGAGACATGGCTGCGCAAAACCAATAGCCTTATTAGCGAGAAAATAAGAGACAGCTTTTGCAACAGCTTGTCATCGCCTAACACCATTGCCACGTGAGTGCTACGAAGCGGAGTGACAAACACAGGTGCAATACAGCAGCAAATGTAATATGCCGGAACGCAAGGATATCCTGCAACCAGCAGGTGTGGAGCCACTGTGGCGCTCTATGTGATCCGGAAGCTCCACTGTATATATTTCTCCCCCGTGTTGTACTATTTCACTTGACGCGAGGTGTGTCTCGCTTAATATCCTTCCTCATTCCCTAGTTTCACCTTACTGCTCACCGTCCCTTTGCTCTGCTGTCAGTGTCTATGTCAAAATCTACGTCTAGCTTTGAACAAGAACGAGTTATATTATACTCCAAGACCCTACATGACTATACTCTCAAATTGTGGACCGAGTCTAGGAAGGTTGCTGAAGAGAAAGCAAGACTCAAGCGCACTCGAAGGGAGGAAGAGGCAAGAACGGGAAATCCTTCTAACTCGCCCGCCGCTCAGCGGCCTCATTGTCACTGAAGCTGGTCTTCGATTACCTGTGGGATCAATGATGGTGCGTATTTCAAAATATGCAGTGCTTCTGATTTTACAGCTGATTTCCAAGATGTCGGTCCAGCCTATAGTCGGCGACGTCGAGTTGGCAGGTTTTTATCATTCCCGCAAGACAGCCCACCTGCATTGGGAGTTTCGATATGATATCCAACAGTCGGGCATCTGCGTAGCTCGACCTCCCATACTACCCCACATTCTGGATCTCATCAGCTTATGCTGTACGTCGGTTTTCTAGAATATGGAGTTCGGGCGAAGCTGATATTTTTTTACCACAGATTTCAATGTTGTAATTATTTTCCATCCCAGTATGACTCAAACAAATAATCATATGACCTCAAGTGTTTACATCCGCCGTCGTGGCCATCTTTCGGCTGCTGATAGGGTGAGGGGTAACCTTCTGCTGATGGCAGAAACAGTCCGTCATGTTGGTTAGCCATGCATTAATTTGAGATGGCCGAAGAGTGCCTCCTTGTATATACAGGAATATTACTTCCTGTGTTGGATTCGCCTTTTTGAAAGGTACACGGTTGGAATCATGTCATCCAATCCGGAGGCAATCTTGCAGTATCGCCGCAGCATGGTTGGGTCCGAGTCGTGTCGAGCGCTGAGCGGGAATTTGGTGGCAGAAGGACCTTGGATGACATAGTTCTTGATCACGGCAGATGCAATTCTAGATAATCAGACTTCTTGTGACAGCACACCTGCTGATGTCGGATTTAGCCCTGCAACGGTTCAAAGATAAGTAGGCCAACTTCCCTTGACGATGTTGCGTAGGAATCTTAAAACCTTCCGACTTTTGTGTCTCCATTGTCCAAAGTTAATGTTGCACTTGGGCTTGACACCATTAATTACAACTGGACCTCTGATTGCATCGCATCGATGGTCCAGCAATCCCTAGTAGATATGAGTCTGTAATCGTGAGCATAATGGTACTACGATCGATGTAGATGATGATTTAGAGTGGAAATGACACGGCCGAAGAAAGGTAAATAGTAGTGGTCATGTGCTACAATTCAGGTACTTACTTGAACTCTGGTTGTAACGCCAATTTCCATTGTCAGTTAAGTAATTACCCTCGCCTTGACACATGATTCAATCAAGCATCGCGAGTAAATCTGGTTCGTGAGTCCACTTGACCATCATGGCGGCTGATTGCGAACGATAATTTCCCAGCGCTGCGCACCAGTCAATTATAAGTGTCATCTGGCGAGGTTAGTAAATTATGACGCTGATGAGTTAGTATAGTAAGATGACAGTTGAAAGGAAAAAATCGAGTTGCAACCTCTATACACTCGTATTCATTAAATGTGAGCGGAGCGATTCGGATACTCAGGTTGATGATGGTAGCTGAAGAAAATTTTAAAAACCAGAGTCTAACGAGTAATAATTTAAAGTCGACGAGACGAACGGTGTCTATTCAGTCTCAAAGAACGGTCTACATTATGATGATTGTGGTACATCTTGTCAGTATACTAGTACGGCGCATATCTAACTTGAGTTTGGTTGGACTTGATGCATCATGCCATGATGGTACTCAAAGCTGTTTATAATAAGGACTACTAACGGCAAGCTGTCCAAGCCTGGTGTACCCTGTTGTCAGGTGACTCGGAGTTGACGATTCAGGAATTATAACTATACAGTAGCACCCGGTAAAAGCCGGATGGCTTGCCCCGCCTAACCAAAGTACCGAAATCGGGCTTCAGTAAATAATCCTCGCCGCGCCGCCCAACGTCAAGATGCCCAAAGGTTAGGGTACTCCTCATTGAAATGGTTCACAGGCTGACCATTGAAACCACTAGTTTACAAGCCCGGAAAAGTGCTTATATCATACTTATCACCGATGCGACTGCGATTCTAATTTACTCGTCTTTGTCTAGGTCGCCATCGTCTTGCAGGGTCGCCAGGCAGGCAAGAAGGTTGTCGTTATTAAGCAAGTCGATGAAGGAACCAAGGATCGACCATACCCTCATGCTATCGTCGCTGGTGTTGAACGTTACCCGCGAAAAGTTACACGGGCTATGGGTACCAAGAAACTGCAGCGGAGGAGCCGCGTTAAGCCTTTCATCAAGGTGAGTATCCATGACCATAATACTTAAATGCAAACCGATGATTTATGGCGTGACTTAGATTATTAACTACTCACATCTGTTCCCTACACGTTATGCTCTGGAGCTGGAGAGCTTGAAGGGTTGTGTGGCTGCTGAGACCTTCAAGGAGCCATCACAGCGGAAGGATGCACGGAAGAACATCAAGAAGTTGCTTGAGGAGCGCTACCAAACTGGCAAGAATAAGTGGTTCTTCCAGCCCCTCCGCGTACGTCCCTTCATGAGATCCCCTCCGTTTCTAAAGCTGACTATTGCTACATAGTTCTGATCGTTGCTTTTTATATCTGTGGTACTGGAGAGGTGACATAGCAAAACTACATGTACATCACATGTTCCTACATGACCTATGCTTCTTGTTCCAAAGCTCACATTGCCTCTTCATCGACGACTTTCCATCCAGAATTTCCATCAAGCCTTGAATTCTGATCTTCAACTGCGACTTAAAAATTGCGCATGGCTGGTTTCCCCGTGTCTTCATATGATCTATGATATGTTCTTCATGTATCGCTGAGGAATCAAACAGTACTTAGACACGCAAGATCCAATTCATGTGGTTGAGACTTCGTTACTGCAAACGAGGTGTGTATTTTTTTCTCCTTCATGTAGCCCAATAAGGCTTGCGTTCCTGTTAACATCGCTGGTTCTGGTTCGGAGATGTGAACAAAGAAAATAATAGATACTTCATTTCAACAATATATTTATCTCCTTCGTCCCCCTGCCCCACCACCTAAGACCACTAGTTTATTACCCCTCTTCCTGTTCCCGTTGCCAGTTGTGCATTGTTGCTCAAATTCGTGCCAAGCAGCATCTAATTCCCATTCGTCTGTGATCTCACGACTCGTGGTGCGATTGTTGGTGTTCGAACGTCCGATATTAACACGCGATGTGGAGTTGGCGGCGGATGCGAAGCTTCTTGCACCCCAGACACCGCTAGTCTGAGGAGTGGGAGGCTCATGGCCTACTATCCCTTCAACCTCCTCAGGATGAACGACAGCTTCGGGAGGTATCGAAGTAACAGACTCGCTCCATGGCGTAATCACCTTCTCTCTTTCCCTTTCCTCCGCACGGATGCGGGCGCGGTCGTCTTTCTTGCCTTTCTCCTTTCTCCTAGATTTACGGAGTTTGATCGCCCCTTCGAAATTCTTGAGACCCTCTTGGCCCACGACTCCCTCTAAGTCTGCCTCGATGAAGACAACATCTGCGCCCTCGGGTATGTGAGCGAGGTACTTACACCTCTTGCGCAGATCGTCGTTGACAGTACCCTCCGAAGCAGATTCTACACGGACCGTAATTGTGTCTGGGAATGAGGCATAACTGTTGAAGTGTGAGAAGAGAATCTTGATATCAAGAGGATGCAAAAAGATTGGTAGGCCAGACGCTGCCTGGTAATAGTAGTAGGTTTGTGTGGATGGGGGAGGAGGGTTGACGTTACGACGCTGTCTGTGACTACGGTTATTAGAAGAAGTATTGGTAGGGGTGGTTGAAATTGGTGCTGGCGACGGTGACGATTCGGGTGTGGCAGAGGTTGACAGAGGGGAACGAGAAGAAACAAAATGCCCGGGGCTTGGACGTATGGCCAGAAATGCTTCTGGTGCCTCGGGGAGTGCAGCACCTTTGCTCTCCCCTTGAAGCTTCCGCGCACGTTCAATATTGTGGCGTCGTTCAATGTCTTCGTGATCCTTCTGAGTTCTGTCAATGGCTTCCTTCAACTGCGGTGATTCCAGTGCAGCTGCTTTAGCAATTTGATGGCGAAGCTTCTGCTCAGCTGCATCAATGAATGAAATACTGAGTTCATCTTGCATGCTAGTCATCATCCTGCGTTCCATATTGAGAGCATTCAAATCGTCGGAAAGATTAGCGATCAGATAATCAGGTGTAGCAAGCATGAACTTGGCGTAGTTGTAGACGTCGGGTAGGAAGTAAAATGGAGCCTGATGAGGCGGAAGTAGGTCGGACGGCCAAGTGTGTGAGCGTGGTAATGCAAGGGTTGTCATTTGAGGACGTTCCATAAGTCGCATCCGCATTGTGGATCCAGCCCGAGGAGCGACCCCATGGTCAGACGATGGCGCGACAAATGAGGAGCCGCTGGTAGCATCGGCATCTCGGTCGTCCTGAGGTTCATCATACCACTTGACACTCTTCAGTTGTTTCTCATTCACGGTGTCGAAACATATCGGACATTTCGCCCACTTGAGGTTGTCTGACATGCTCAGATAATGGAGGATGCAAGGAAAACAATATACCTGTGGATGTATCTTCAGTTTCTAGAATGTAGCAAAATGCATGGTTCACTGACATGTCCGCATTTTGTCATGCGCGGAGCAGTCGGAGGGGATAGACAAATTGGACAGGTCATGATTCCCTCCTGCGTGACATTATCTCCAACAGTAGCAACAGAGAAGGCTGACGAGCGTGGAATGATGACCTGCAAAATATCGTGCCAGTGAAAAAAGCTTTGATCGATAGTCAGACGTGAGGAGTCGAGGATGTTTTGGAAGACATACATGTCCGGATCCGCAAAGTGTACAGTGTAGTCTCCGCTTGGGTTCATAACAAACCGATACTGCGCATTCACAAACCCTGTGAAACCATAAAGACCTCTCTACTGGGAGTGTCAGGATGATAACACTCACTCTCCTTGTTCCATATGACTGGATTGACGGCCTTCCTACTTCTCCTAGGCAGATTCTGAGGCTGGATCTGTCTAGGGGGGAGTGTGAAGTTCAAGAGATGGTTCAAGGACTGATTTGAAGTCATCTTCACTGGTCGCTTTGGTGTCGGCGCCTGCGCTCTCGGGTAGGACGTCATCGAGCAAAACTGACAAACGTTGGTGTGCTGAGTAGAATTCCCGGACGACTAGATCCGTGGGGTTCTTCCCTACAAGGGGAGAGAGACCACCACGATGGTACTTAAGGACGAGAGGCGGACAAGACTTATGATATTATGACTCCCTGTATTTGTCACGTGTCGGCACCGACAACCGATACACATTCGCTCGCTTCAGATCCAACGTTTGTAATTACGACCAGCATCTAGTTCTGAACTGTGAAGCCCAGCCACCACCGTCATGGCAAAAGGAAAGAACTTGAACCCAGCAGATGCGTACAGTGAGTTTAGTACTGTACCCTGCGTAGGCCTAGTAGTGAATGGCACTGACCCATAGGAAAGGCCCAACGCAAGAAGGAACTTAAAAAGGCGAGAATGAGCATTATATCCTCAACGTCTGGGCTAAACATTCACTTGTCGCTGTAGTAGAACAAAGCAGAGAGGTCTAAAGCTCGTGACTTCGCTCTAGTCAAGAAGGATACAAGAGGTTGGTCTACACTCTCATCTATATTATTCCACCTCATCGTTGCTTACTTAGATCTCGAGGATGAAATCGAAAAGCTTGAAGGACTGGCAAACCCGTCTACTTCTGAAAAAACTCGCCTGGCAGATCTTAAAGCAGAGTTGGACAAAATCATGGCCAAGAAGGAGGAATACGTCAAAGAGAACCCTGAACAACGCAAACTCGTCTACCGCGCTCGCAGAGAGAAGGATGAAGTTAAAAAAGAGGAACCTGCTGTACAACAGAAACGAAATGTTTTCAACAAGCATGGTCTACCTCGGCATCCCGAGCGAAGCATCTACTATGATCCTGTCATGAACCCATTTGGTGTTCCCCCTCCGGGAATGCCTTACATGGAGAGACGTGAGTCAACCCTTAACGTCAGTGGTGTGTATTAATTTTGATATGCACGCCGTAGCTCTTAGGCCTGACGAGGTGGCTAGCGATGACGAGCCTGACGTTGGTCAGTGGACTTTGCCTATCGACCATTTGCTCAACATAATTCTTTAAATGTCTAGATGATGACGTCGTTATGCCTGAAGGTCCTCCTCCAACCAGTGGCAACAGTGACAATATTGATAGCGATGATGACATTCCAATGCCGGAAGGTCCTCCACCAAACGATTTTAAACGTGCGTCGATCTTTGCTTTGGCTTACATTATTGTCAACCTCATATATTAGAACCACCACTGCCGCCAAGCATCCCTTTGGGTGGTGTTCCGCTTCCGCCTCCGCCTCCATCTTTACCTTTTGCTCAGGGTCTCCCACCGTTCTCTCCGCCACTCCAAACTCCACCATCATATCCGTCCCAGCATCTAGGACCCATTGGACATGCTCCTTCTCAGGGCTTCCCGCCCGGTTTTTTGCCACACCCTCCTGCGCCATTCATTCAACCACACATTCCCCCGCCCCCTGTATTTTTTCCTCGTGTACAATCAGCTTCGTCTATGCAAGATCCCCTTTCTTCCATCCCCCATCAAACGTATCAGGCACATCGTGTCAACCGTTTGACGTCCCATACATCGGTTCTACCCAAACCTTCAGTCACCGATACCTTCTATGGTACCGCTGCTGCAGGTATGATTTCGGCAGAGCCGCAATTGCGAGACCTGAAGAAGGAGTCTACGGCATTCGTCCCAACATCCCTCAAGCGGAAAAAGCCCGCTGCTGGGATGTCGTCATCTAAAGTTAATGCAGCTCCTTCGCTCGGTGGAGAATCAGACCTTTCGGAACCACCACCGGCCTCGCGACCAGATCTTGTGAGCTCATTGAAAGATAAATTCGGGCCGGTACCTAGCGTCTCAACTGCTCCACCGAATGGCAAAGGTCTTTTGAAGGGCATGCAACCCAACGTGGGTAAGAAGGATGACTATCAAAAGTTCGTGGAGGAGATGGGAGACATCTTGGGTGCTGCGAAACCATGAGGCTGCGCATTCGCCACCTGGGAATTAGTAGGGACACGACTTCGAAGTAATATCTTTCACTATAATAGCAGGAGCAAGATAGGACCAGTCTCTATCATATGATTGTAAGCCTGATATTACAAATGCTCTGAGTTAGCGCTGCAGAGTGATTGTTGGACATTTCTGAATGGAACTCGTTTCCCATGCGACACGTGTACCTTCCGGACAATTATCATGTGTACACATATTCACCTTTGGGTGTCGGACAGACCAACGCCGGCAAGCTTCCTGTCGGCCCGATGCATGATATCGGCCACCGCCTCCGAGTCACTCAGGCTGAGGCTTAATCCAGCTATCACTTCGTTGTAACGACTAGTTGAAAATTTCTTATGTTTGAAGCCATCCTGCTATACCCAAGACCGCTTGCACGCTCTTCAGGACGCCTTCTTCTCTTACCTCTGTTACCCCACCGACCTCCTCTAAAGCCTCTTCCCTCGGAGATATGGTACAGCATTTTTATGCAAGTTCTCTATGGGGATGACCAAAATGCCCAATCACATACGACATACTATAATGCACTGCGCTCGTGTTCATCATTGATGATGGTATGCAAGGGTTTCAAGGTGAGTGGTTTGGTCTCTAATAAAATATTTGGATACACATGCCATAGACAACTTGAAGCGATGCCAGTGGGTGAAGTTTCAAGTTAGTTTTGCATGACTATCCTGGTTCGTTTCATATCCTCCATCATGACGCTAACACAAATTCTAACGATAGGAAGTTGCAATGCCGCTCTTGTATTCTTGCGTGCGATTGCGCTCTGTGAACTCCTTAGAGAAATTTACTGCGCGTCTTTATTCTGCAGACCAAATGTGGGACTCCATCCGCAGGATCCCTTACTCTACTCCCGGGCGTTGGGTACAAGTGCTCGATCTGTCTGAACTTCAAGTTCTTATGATGCTCGATTCACCCACCTATTATGCGGTTGACGCCTTTTTGACGCAGCTTTTCCCACTGCTGCCATTCTTGACCAGGCTGACTTTGTACCCTGGATTTCAACCAAGCCGTCGTGCCCTCACATCTTTGACATACAGAGACGGGAGCTCCAATCTTCGTGCTCTGTGCGGAATTGGTTATCATCACGTGCCCCATTCCCAGGTAGCAACGGACGAAGATGAATTCGTTCAGCTTCTGCGGGTATGCGTAAACCTAGAGCAGCTAGAGGTTATCGGAATGGATCTGGACACCGATCTTGAGTCACATTTTGACACTGAACCACCTGTAGTTGCCCCCTTCCATTTACCGCACCTGCGAAGCCTTACTCTGTTGTCCATGCCTTCTTCTCCGTTGATGCATGGACTGTTGAACTCTCCACTACCACATTTAGAGACACTGAAGATCACACCGTATGATGACGTTCCCTTTCCGGCATCACTCTCCTCCCTCTTTCTTCAGACACACGGACAGCATCTCCGTACACTTTCCCTTCTTACTCGAAATTCTTGGCCGACACGTTTTCATTCATCACCATCTACTTTACTCCACACATCCCCAAATCTCAGGCACCTCTCACTTGAGCATCCATTGCCGGCATTAACGGCTCCACCGAAAACATCCTCGACATTTGCGCCACCTATTCTTCCCCTTGAAGTTTTATCAATTCCCCTACCCAGCAGTGACTTCTGGGCAACTTTAGAAGGACTTCTTCCGTTCCTTCCTTCCCTAATAATAGTACAGACGCGAGGCATGCGCTGGATAAGGCAGGGAGTGAACTCCCGCGCTCAAGAGGCTGGAAGACAGGGTGAGATGAAGGCATGGAGAGATCGCCTGGCTCGTAGAGGTATTCGACTATTAGATCGAGACTGGAAGGAGGCACCGTGCGCGTGAGTGTAATATTCGAATCTTCTTAGGGTTATGGTTTACTAGGTATATTGTATCTCCTGCTATGCTTTCTGCTGTATGTACTTCTCACTGGTGACTGCTGGTTATGCTGGCGTTTTCGATGGAAAACTCATCTGGGTACAATTTTCGTCAATATGATCTCCATTGCCTTTACCGCCCACTTTACTCTCACCGAGCCGCTCGGTCTGATATGACCTGGCAGAGATTATAACGCTGCAGAGATGCACTGCCAGTGGCGTAATAAACGCAGAGAATCTACAAAGTGACCTCCGACGCATGCTCAAGTTGGTGTTTTATCAACTCCTTACTATGAACCTCCTAGTATTATAGTGATTGCTTCTCGTAGGTCGAAGTCATGTTTTCTTTTGAAGTATCGTCGCAGTATGATCTTCATTTCTCCCTTCAATAGAATGTCCTCTTCCTTGTCATCACCTTGGTTTTCGTAAAGATACTGTATGTCTCGATCCTGTCGCAGAGGTACGGTAGATCAAACATACTAAATCTAAATTTCTCTATACTTCACGGTAACAGTCAGATCTTTACTTCTATAGATACGTAGTTCAGCAAAGGCAATCAGCGCTCTTGAGCGTGTGCGCTACTACACGAACGAGCCAGCGTCTTTCAGTCGCTGCAACGCAACTTCAATATCTCGATCCATGTCATGACGCAATACGGGATCCCATAATGTTGACAATTGCTTCCCGAGAATTGCGATGGCCTCCTCATCTTCGTCGCCTTGAAGAGACTCATAAAGCTCGCCAGCGCGAATACTCCTCCTCAGAATCATGTTAGACCTTGGTCGGCGCACGAAATCATATGCCTCAAGAACACTCTGGTCGACAATCAACAGGCTTCATGCAGTAATAACATTGTAAACGTACCTTGACATTGGAAAGCCTAGTTTGAGGATGCGTGAGAAGTCGACAGATTACTTGAACATCCTCC
>Ga0153978_1000292_pt1 | contig 12890 bp, 13 predicted proteins | sample TSGA062MetaG_FD_104749 | JGI IMG/M metagenome (GOLD analysis project Ga0153978, IMG submission 104749) | Attine ant fungus gardens microbial communities from Georgia, USA - TSGA062 MetaG | ecosystem: Host-associated > Fungi > Mycelium > Unclassified | place: USA: Georgia, Yuchi Wildlife...
GGATCTGCTTTTAAACTGGGGAAATGTGCCTTGGTGTCTGCATGTTGGCTTTACCTCGTGGCGATAACAAATCTCGAAACCTACTCACCAACAAGAGTGCGTAGCTCGGAGAAGGCGGGAGTACGAGCGATGGCGATGGAAAAATAGACAAAGTACGTCAAAAGCACAAGTACGATGGAGTAGGCCGGGAGAAGTAGAGACCACTCCCTTGATATGAGGCACTGGTAAGGGCTATTTTCTGATGTAAAGAGACTAGGGTACTCGCCTACTCGGATACCATTCGATGCCCAGCCATAGGATATACTCATCTGGAAGCAGCCCCCATAGCGAATAGAGGACGAACAAGATGGCGGTGCAGGTCCAGGCCACGAAGCCGTAAAATTCTGGAGCACGGCTGCGGTATTCCTCGGGTGGATCTGGAGGAAATGGGGCTATTGGCGACGTAGGCTCCATGCGAGAACAAAGTAACTTTAAGAAAGGATTTCAAGTTAACTTTAACTGGCCGTGAGAATAACCCCGGTAGCGTGTTCGCGGAGCTGGAACCGCGTCCGAGCCACCTTGTCGGTCGACGGAGCCCCATCAATCTGCGCTCCACCCAGAGCAGGCAAAGCCATGTCGATCCTCCGAACTACAAACAAAAGTGCACTCCGCAAGGCGATGACCACAGCCCTTCGCGATTTGCCCCAGTCTGACATTCAGTCGCAATGTGACTCACTGCACTCGCTTTGCTGTCGACGACTAACTTTCTCTTCGCGTGGAAGCACAGGCCATCACGGACAGAGTCCTTTCGCTGCCCGCGTTCCAGGAATGCAAGACCATCAGTTGTTATCTTAGTATGCCCGCTGCCGAAGTTCAGACCACCTCTTTAATCTTGAATATCCTTGGAGATTCACGTGCGTTGTCGTCTCAGCCCGTGGCATCTCAACTAGTTTAATCATGTGTTAATTACCAGAGAAGACCTTGTTCGTCCCCAGCGTTTCATCGAGTGATAACCGCATGGACTTTGTGCGTGTGTACACGGAAGAGGACTACCATAGCTTTCCATCAGGTTTATGGGGCATTCCGGACCCGACGCCTGAGTGGTCAGGCAAGAAACGGCAGAGTGGTGTGTTAAATTTGCGTAGCAAAAATACCCCAAAGCTTATTTGTTTCCAAGTTTTTGATGCAGACTGTAATGATTTGGACTTAATCCTTGTACCAGGTTCGTGCGATGTACCAATACGGATAATATCCATCGAGATCAGGCTCTACAGGCGTTGCATTTGATCGATCTCTCTCGCGACTTGGGCATGGCAAAGGCTACTACGATCGATTTATAACTTCATATCGTTCCTCTGCGGGGCGATCAAGACCACTGCTAGGTTGGTACACCGTGAGAAAATCGGAAGCATTATTTAACCGATTATATCAGTTGCGTTAGCTCTGAAGCAGCAGGTTCTAGACCAAGGTCAAGTGCCGATGTTGGACCACGATTGGAAGATGGACCTGATTATCACACCTGAGGAGGTTATCACCGCACCTCAAGGTGAATTTCAAGATTCATGAAGAATCATTCATGCACATGCTGTGTGGTTTGCTACCATGCGCCTGTCATGAAACTATCGATGTGGCATGTACAAATACACTTACTAAGATTATATTGACACCAGGGAGGCGGCCCTTGTCCTAACTGATATGTAGGAGATGAAAGAAGCCGAACGACTCTGTCATGGAAGTTAGCACAGGAAACCACCTGAGTGAACTTTATCCCACCCGGTTGTTCGTGAGTTTGGGACAATTACCAATCGATACGATCGGCCAACTGGTAGATAAGTCGAACCTGTGCATGTGAGCGAGAGGTGTCCAATAGCGCCATATCACTGGGCTTACCTAGTTGTGGTACCATTACCGCCTTTGCTCCCGTCTCAAAGTTCCCTGGGGAGCCGTCCGCATTGAGCAATTTTGTTGACATTTGTGAAGTGACGATAATCTGTTTAGAAATGAGAAGAGAGAAACATCATAGCGCTGTGCCCCTTTGCCCTCACTGTCACGTTTGATATACTAGCTTGCAAAAAGACCTCGCGGATCTTTTCCAGCAACGCTATCCGCTTCGAAGGCTGAAGGCCTGGATGAGATAGGAACGGAAATGAAATAGAATTAAGGACAAGAAGTCCCGTCTATCTGCTAGTTGATGTTTGGTTTTGATGCTATCGATTTGCTGCGTACCTTGTCTTGGATTTCTTGCAGGAGGTTGTGTATGAATACCATTAGATCCGGCAGGGTGTGTAGGTGCGTGTAGCGAATGAGATCCTGATAATGGGCAACCGCAGGGGAAGCTACGGTTGCAGGTTGTCACCATTGCCGTTCATTTGGTCGTTTATGAAATGTGGCTCACTGTGGAAGGTCTTTTTGATGCTAGAAAGACTGGTCATGTTCTGGGTATCTGTGCTCCACACCTCAGAAAACGCGGATTGACACGTCAAGCGCTAAAAACATATTACCAACAAATACGACCTTCTCCTTTGCCTCAACGAAGAGGCGTGTGTAATCTAGTGCAAGAGTTTCTTTGAAACTGCCTGGGGGTCCGGATATCTCTAGTACGTGGCCTCTTGGAAGACCACCCCCGAGGACCGCGTTCACAGCAGCATAGCTACAAGTGTAATTTTGTGATCTAGCTATCAAGGAGGCTAGAGATAGGCTCTTGTGGGGCCGTGCAGGCCGCTGTGGCGCTGGGAATATGGCTTGCGAGTCGAAGGTAGTTATCCCCAGTTCTGTGGGGTACCCATAACTTCCTCTATCCAAATCAATGGAAATGAAACATGTTACACACCCTTTGACAGAGCTTCCGCGGAAGTATCGGAAAGATCGTCGGATGTTTTGTATTCTGCACAACTTAGGGTTGATGACCGCAGAACCATGGGATCGAGTATGAGATTTTCAGACATGCTTTTGGAATAGCCCTTCGCAGCAGAGATCTTGCGCGTTCTCTACTCAGGTTACCGGTGACTAGTACCCTTGGACCTGCAGGAGAGGCGCCTGTTCCTCAGACACGTGTAGGACGCGACGTCAACGCGTCGAGGCACCCTTGAAGGTATGAAATATGACTTGATACTCGGGCCTGAGGCTCGAGTCCAAAGTTAAGTTGCAACAAATAAATTCACGTGAGGAGTCGCGTACATAAATACAACCAAACGTCGCCCGGACTTTGCCATTCCTTCTTGTCTCTTTCCATCTCGCTGCAGGTTTTTGTGGTGCCACGGACCGCAGCCTTAGACGCTAGATACCACACTCTTCCCTGTTCATTCCTTGTCGAGGACGATCATTTGTTTTCCAGTATTGTTAATTCATCCCTCATGACTCGCGATACATATGCCATCAAGGTTGAGAATGTTCCCGAAAATGGTTGGTTTAAACATATGAAAAAAAATCTAATCTAATCCTACTGGTGGATATAGTCAAACTGAAGGACGTTGAGACACTGTTTAGCAGCGCCGTAGGTTCGTGTGCTATTACCCTTCGTGTGCATCAGACCTAGTGACATGTCGTAGGTCCGGTCCATCGTGCGGAGGTTCATCGTGATGGGGCGAACACGCCGTCCTACGTGCTATATTTTGTGTCTCATGACGCCTTTAAGCAAGGCTTGTACATCCACACTCTATTGGACCCACTGACCAAATGACAGGAAAGCATTACATATGTCTGGTTACACCATTAATGGATCATCGATGTGAGTACTTTTTCACACCGGGAAATTGATCGCTGTATATATGTGACATTCAAAGTATTGTGACACCCACCGCCAATGTTAAATTGACGTCCGCCAATACCGGTAAAAGTTCAGATATGCGCCGCAACCTCTACGTTCTTGGTCTGCCGTTTGATCTCACCAAGTGTGTATTCTCAGTTTTTGCATCTTCCATATTCACGTGTGAGTAGGACGGAATTTATCAGCTTGTTCTCGCGTTTCGGAACTGTCTCGCACGCCGTGATTCTCGCTACTGTCGACAACGCATCTCGCCGTCGTGGTTTTGTGGTGATGTCAACTCACGAGGAAGCCAAATGCGCGATGAATGCGCTCTCGCGGACGCAGATGAAGTATTTGAGCATATTTTCTGAGATTAGCCCCGTTTACTGATGCATCATAGGGGGCATACGCTGGATGTATCTTGGGCCGTCGTGCAACGGTCTCAAGGTGAGTTCTGAAGCAAGATGTGTACCCGCGTACAAAGTCTTCGTGACAGGCTTCCTGGATGGCGCAGACAGGACGATGATGCTGGCATCTTCGAACCCTTCGTCACCTGCTGAAATGGAGCCGTATCTTGAAACATCATCATCCCCTACTAGCCTGTCCCATTGTACTTCGAAGCAGTGGAGCGTTTCATTGGCACCTTCCGCAAAGTTGCTGGTATCAAACTTACCGACTCTTCTCTTCGCTCAAGCCAGTGACTTGCATCCTTTGTTCTATCCTTTCGGACCCATCAAGGACGTGAAGCTATTGGACCCTGCTGTGCTCGGAAGTGGAACCACAAGCGCTCTAGTTGAATACGTGGATATCTCTAACGCTCAGGAAGCCAAAGATGCACTTCAGCGGCAGCTATATGGCAGTTCATACCTGGAAGTCCGATTTATCCAAGACAACATCCATTCGGTCGAATGTTCTGCTACCGCTTATGCCCAATCTCCCGTGCTACCGAAAGTTCCTGATGCCAAACTTAATCCCTTTGCTACTCCTTTTGTATATCATCAACCCAGTCTCCTCAGCGACACCTTTCAAATAAGTTCAGTCGCGTCGCATCCTGCTATGTATCACTTCAGGACATGTGTCGCTGATGCAATCTCTCGATCTAGTTCTGCAACGAGCTCGAGGTAGATATGATATCTTCGTTTGGACAAAGCTAATCTCTTCAACTTAGCTGGAGCAACGACACCCGACCATACAGGCCTTTCCGTACGCCGTTCTCTCCTCTCACCCGCCGAAACACACCAGCACAATTCACACCACTATTCTACGCATGATCGACTTTCCTCAGGACTGGTACGGCCTGCGTTGTTCTTAATTCCAATGCTTCACTCCTTTCAAGAAACGGATTCGATACACTTCTTTAGGCAAAGCAAACAATAGGCGTGGACTGTTATGCTATGGATTTTTGTTTTAAGTATGTCACCACCTGTGAGTTTATCCGCCTTGTGCTGACACCCTAGTCTCGGGTTATTTTCTGTCGAGAAGTTGTATCTCAATAATCGTGATGACGTCTGGATGATACTCCCCCGTAGTTGTATGCATTGATTGTCATGTAGGGGCTAGTTGTAACCATATCAACATGAGTTTTGTAATCTTCAATAGCGCCCGTGAGGCTTTACGTCAGAAAGTCTGCGGCCGAATGTTCTCCTGGATGATGTGATGCTGTCCTTAGGACGTTAAACATCCTCCAACACAATTGTTAAAAGGTGGATCCTTTAAAACCTATCACTGGGAATGGCAGGATACCAGGAGCTACTACCTTCAAGTCCGACTCCGAGTCGGACTGGCTCAAGACCTCTCCAGACACGCATCCTTTCTACTGATTCACAGAAGCCTGTAGGGTTTGTGATTACTTCCAGGTCATCATCGGGGAGCAAGAGCGACGAATTATTCAGTGCCAGGAGCCTCACGGAAGACGGTCGCAGTTTGCAGAGTCATGTTCGAGCTCCCTCAAAAGCTTCTGTGTCACAACTCGGCAATGCCAGCGGCGGGCTGTCTTCAGATCAACATACCTCACAGGTGGAAGAACCTTTGGTCGAGTCTCCAAGGTCATATACACTCGACGAGCAACCGTCGGTGCGCTCCGTACAAGGCATTTCCGGCCCTCCCTCGCAAAAGAAACCCTTCCCTTCTGGGCGTATGGTGTTCAAGGCATCCAGTTCGCCTCTCAATACCAAGCCATCGACTTCTGATTCGGAATCATCTAACTCAGGGAGCGTTCCGACCCGAACGCGTTCGAAGGTCCGTTGGGAACAGTTACGGCAACATGTCATGGCAGCACCCTTTCCAGTCTCTCCTCCGTCGGCCACACGCATACTTCCAACCCTTTCCCGACCCCCAACGCCTAAGCTCCCGCGCTTTCCGCTTCCGGGATTCCGACAAGTTGTGGAGCGCGCCCGTGAGGCTGCGGTGGACGACTCTCGCGGGTTTGCAGATGAACTACTTCAGATTTGTTGGTCTGCTCGTGCTCCGGATTCTGTGCGACAAAAGAAGCATGGACGTGATGGGACGTCAAGCACGGTTGGCTCTTCATTGCACCTCCCCTTCGTGTCGAACACGACCCTCAATTCGTTTGCGACTGGGAGTACTTTGGTACAGACTCAGACTTCTCAGAAAGGTCTTCATATGAAGCGGCCTCCCTCCACGGTCTCAACAGGACCCAACGGCTCGCTTGTCATGTTGTTGCATGATGTCATCCTTCGTTATGCGTCGATGAACTCAACCCATCTCCCTCATGAGACCCTTGTTCTCTCCACTCTATTGAAGCCATTTTTACCGGGCGAACTTAATCAGGATATAAATGAGAATCGGTGCGCTGCGGTTGAAGCCTTCGAGGTTGCTGTTAAGACTTGGCTACCGACATCGAGTGGTGTACGTAGCCACAATTTACTTTTGTCTGATGGCTCATGCGATTCCAGTTTACTGTTGAGAGGTGCATTTGGTGTTGCGAAGCCGCGTCCGTACCATCCTTCCTTCGAGCTCGCATTCTCGGCGTTCTTGCATCTCTCCTATTCCCTCGTACTGGCCCCATTGAGCTCCAGAATACTCACGAGTTCCTGTCTCTAGTACAAGCGCTAGTTACAACATTGCTCCGTACTCAAGAAGACCAAGATGTGGCCGTCATAAGGGACATCATCTTGCAGCTTCGCAGCGGGAAGTGTGGGAGCATAGCTGGTTTTCTCGCAGCGGCAGAAATTGATGGCTCTCCGATCATGTTGGTCGGTGTGAACGAGTCGAAAGTTAGGGAAGCCTTAGTCGCTGAGGCCGTGGTTCGTTGCTTTGATCACGAATCTCTAGCGATGAAACAGAGGATATTGCGCGAACTTCTGCAGGTAAGCTTCTCTTAGTGGTTCGCCTAGCAAGCTAAACAACTATCTGTTTGCGTAGGAGTTCTGGACACCCTTGCCCTTCTCAGACCCCTCCCCTTTGATTTCGGCTATCCGTTCCCGAGCTGTAATAACTTTTGCTCACGCCGCATCTCTCTTTTGTGCATCCATAAAGTCCGAGCATCTAGATATGCAGATCATCTTAAACATCGTGAATTCGCGCATCGTTCCGGAGATGACGTGTCTGATCGGCAAACGGGCCTCGGATGCGCGTGCCAGCGTGTCTCGGCTTCTCGTCGAGCTACTCCGCATTGGAAATGTCGCTCATGAGTTGCTTGGGGTCATTTGCAGTATCGCTGAGCGGTTATTGCAAATACCTGATTGGAAAATATCTGTGGAGAAGATGATGCAGCAATTTGTAGGTGTTGCTTCTTCATATTTGCTAAAGCTTACGCTTTCCCCTTCACGGATCGCCGAGGGTGAATGGCCCACTGTAATCAGAATTTTGAATGCGCTCTTTCGTTTACCGGATAAACCACGCGATACCCTGCTCACGCTATCCATACCGTTTCTGCAAGACGTAGGTTTTTTTTTATTACTCGATAGCGCAGTAATAATTTAATAAAATATCAGAGAATCGTCACAGATCCCCTTCTCCCGCCTTCCCCAGAACTCACAAACATCCTAGACAAAGTGTCACGTGCATGTCCTCGAGAATTCTTCAAACCGCTGTTCATCTGTGCCGCATCTTCGAAGACGCTCACGATAATCAATCAACTCGGAGTCATCGCTGCTCTCTCAGTGTTCCTTCCCGATTTCTGGACGAGAGATCCCGAGATGATATTAGTAGCACTGATGGATAATTCAGCCGTCGTTTCATCACCTGTGTCCCACAGGGAGTGGGCGCAAGCAAGGCTTGGGCAGACGATGATACTAATAGAGCTGATCGCGTGTGTCAAGGCTGTATCACCAATCAACAAAGACTTTTTTGTGAGTGGTTCCTAAGTTAGCATGTTTTCGACCAACGCTAAATTCAATGGTTTATAGCATTCTGGGGACTCGACCATTGATACAATTCGATTTTTCAGTAAGCTTGAGGCGGGTTTAGGCGTACTATTGGAAGCAAAGGTAAGTTGATAATGTTTTGATCTTCGCAGCATAAATCATATATTTGCATTATACAGGAACGGACTACTCTACTACCACTTTCCATGCGTTTGCTCTACATGGTCTTGTTTACAGAAATCAGACTCCTTACGCAATCCATAAAGCGGTGCGTTCTACCTTTTCTCTTGTTGAATTGTGCATTGAAACGTTGCCCGCAGTCCAACTTGGCTGCAATCGTCGATTAATTGGTTTCTACAGTCGTGTGTTGGGGCTGTTATAGATGACGATGGTCATTTGATTGTAGACGAAGAGGTATTCAATGATGTCTCGCGAGTGCTAGATCAAGTCAAGGATATTTATGCCTCAGCAGAGGATGGTCTTCGAGTGTCTCATCAGGTAGAGATACTTTACTCTTTTTCAAGTCGATGCTGATCAGAGTTACAGCGACGGAGCACAATGTTTCTGTCTTCCAGTACCAATGTCACTTCTGGGGATGGCGCTGATCGTATGACTGTCCTCGTTAATGTCTTTCGTGAGAGAATGCTGCTATTGCTGTGTCTGCCACAATCCGTCACCCTTCAGGCCCTCAGATTGCTGGTGGTGGTTTCCGCCTGCCTTACATCAGAAGAATACTCGCTCATAGGACCATCCTTGTGGACACATTGTTTTGACTGCGCGGAACCTCAAGCAGTGCTTTCGGTGCGTACTCAGTGCTGATCAATAACTTGTGGTCCTTACAAGAGTATTCTAGGCTTCTTTTCTGACCATGCAGTGTGCGGAAATGACACCACAGAGCATCCTTGAACTCATCAAGAACGACTTGCGGAGGTCAGTGAAAAAAATGACTCATGCATGGTATTAACATTCAGTTGCCACCTCAGTGCGAAGAGGGCCACAAAGGTCACTGCAATCCGACGGCTAAACACCCTAGCGAATATGCGCTTCCAAATCCTGGCTCAGCCTTTTTTGTTGGATCGGAACCGTCGTCGACCATTTAAAAAAGCTCGCGATCCATTACCGTTTGTGCCAACCGATATTGGTTCAAGCTTGTTTGTACCAGAGGAGGAAGATGACGACACTGGGGATTTACCCAAAGAACTGCGTAAACGCTTAGCGGATGTAGGATGGCTGGATGAAAAACGACCGATGGACCAGAAACGCGAATGGATAAGGACACCGTTATCGCTCTTGCCCAATTATGTTCCAGGTCGAAATACTGGCACAACGGAGCGACCTCAGCCATCACCCTCACTATCCCCCATATCAACGCCAACCAAACCTCGTTCGAATAGTGATGCTTCAGATGGCCACCTCAGTAGGCGATCGTCAGATCCTACAAACCGTGGTGTAAAGCGTCGTGCGGTCTTTGTTCCTGCACTTGCAACTCTATTCCCTCTTCTGGTCTCCCTGACTCTCGATTCGTGTGTTGACGTCTCATGCGCAGCTCGTGACAGTGTCATGGATTTACTACGGCATGAACCTGCCCTTCTTATCCGACCCATTCTCGATTTGCTTGTCAACAACGATGAAGAAGCGGCCACGACCGCTGTTCGAGGACTCTTGCACTTAAACCAACACCTTCCTCCTGCCATGGCCCACTATACATTCAATCATCTCGCTGGATATCTCAAATTTATTTCTCGCAAGGTCACTCAGAAAGATATTCTTCGCAGTTTTGCTCTTGTGACTGCTCTATTGTCGAACCTAGCCACGCACGTTAGCGAGATGTCTATCAGAGAGATTCGGCGAGCGAAGATGGACCTGTTCCTTATTCCAACTGGATCTTTGTGGTTTACGTCGTCTGCTCCATCTGGCTCGATGTTTCCGAACACTATGCCTCACAGCGAAAACCCATCGGCGGTTCACCCATCCTTGGTGGCTATCACAATGATCCGTATCGCCCAAAACCTGCTTTTTCTATCCATGCTAAAGCGAAATCCACAAGACGTTCAGGTCATTCGGAAGAACATGACGCACCTCGTTCTGCCATCCACAGACGCCCAGACAGCAGAGCGGTTGTTCGATTTTATACCACAGAAGTTGTTTGCACAACGAGCCGACCCGGGACCACTTTCGACCACGCTTTCCTTGATGCTTTCGCGGAGTTATATTCTCCTCATAACTCAAATTTTCAGATCTATGTCGAGGCATCTGAGCGATCGCAACGAGCTGGCTGTTTTCATAGGTGGTCTGAATCGGGTTTTGCTAGCACATGGAAATGATATAGGGATTGTAAGCCAGTCATTGATTGGTAAGATAATAATACATTCTCGTATTGTGATCCATATCTGACTACAGTATGCAGCGCTAATGGTGACAAGCGCTCGTTTCAGGCGGCTCTTCACGTCTGGTGGAACCTATTCCCTGTTTATGCTATCTATCGTGAAAGTGTATACGGAGCAAGAACACAATCAACGAATTCGGCAAGCCATCGAATATGCCATTAGTCGTTTTTACGCTTTCCATCAAGAAGCCTTCGTGTTCCAAACACTAGATGTGGTAGTACACATCCTCTCGGAACCAACGTGCGATAAAGCCTGGCTAGTGAAGGGCGTCTATCGGATGCTGTCTTCATTGAACCATAATAATCCGGTGGCAGGGCCAGATGCTTCTGGTATTCGAAACGTGATCCGCCTGCAGGAGAAGGAAGCACTACTAGTCACCACCGCTGACGAGAAACCCCAAACATTCCTGGCTGCTATCCGAAGAGTTGGTAATCAGGATTCACAGCAGCTAACCATCAACCTTCCCGAAGAGTATGAGACGAAGTCACTTGATATGGATAATCTTGTACGGTTGTTGTTGACCGTTATTGGCCATGACCCTTCCATCGTCAGAGCCCAAAATTTTCTGTCGCTGCTAAGGTGGTCCACAACAGCACTGTACAATGCCTCCAGGTCGGCGAGGAACGTGCTTCGTGAAGGGATTGACGCGGTTGGCCTGATTGTCCTACGTGCAGCCGCGAAAGCCAAGCTTCCTGAATCATTGACGATGCAATCTATGGGGGATGTGACTGCGGAGGCATCTCAGGAGGATGTTGCCCTTGTAGACAAGTTGCACAGGAAATCGAAGGCCCAAAGTGACTTCACGACTATGCGGATGGAATATCTCAAACTAACCCTTGCATTTATCAATGCTGGTGGACAACTGCCTCATACAGCAACCGAGAAGATGTTGGATATCGTGAAAGCCCTTTTGCGAGAAGCACCGCATGTAGGAAATGAAGTCGCTGATTTCCTATGTCAATACTCAAAAGCTAGCCTTGTCGACCGTTCACATCCGCCTAGCCCCAAGGAAGCAAATTCTTTTCTCGAGGACCTTGCTCCTATCATAAGCGCCTATGGCTCTGCCATCAATCTTGCTGGTGTCTATGATGCCATTTCTCATCTGATTTCTGACAGCCAGCTTCTTAACGACGCTACATTCTCAAGATTGGTGGTGCAAAAGATCTGTAGGAGTAGTATGGAGTCTCAAGGAGCTTGGAACTCTGAGGACAAACCATCCTCGATGGTCTCGCTTCTTGCCAAAGCCATTGCGTTTCGCAAGGCTGATATAGTTGCTGAGATTGAGAGACAAACTCCGTCACACAAATTCTTGTCCGGTGTCGTATTCAAACTTGTTCTTTCGCTTGAAACGCCTGCTTCATTGTCCGTAGAAGGTTACGACAAATGGCTGCATAACGCTCGCGCCAGTGCATGGTTGCGGATCCTTTCCTACACGATGGCGGCCTGTGAAAATCCAGGCCACCCTCGGCAATTAACTTCCCCGCTGGAGCGAAGGAAATCTGGTGATAAACGTCGTTCCGGAACCCACCGCAACGAAGAAGTTTTGATGCTGGTTACTGCAATTCAGATCATCAAGGTTATTGTCGTAAGAGCTAGAGATGATATCTCTACAACTCTGCCCGCAACATGGTCTCGCCTTGCTGCTCTCTTCAGATCCCTAATTTCTGATGGAGACGCACGGTTTGCTGTTGAATCATTTGACCAATTTGCCCCGCCATCCCCCACCCATTCGCTTGATCCCTTTCTAACACGATCACCACCCATGTCCCCAAATACCCACCGCCCGTCTCCCCCAGGTAAACCACGAGTCATCGATTACATGCTCTGGTCTCTCCTGGAGCTCCTTTCTCGTTATTGTACACCTCTCGTCCTCCAACTGAAGTTACTCTCACAAGAAAAAGTCGCTCTTCTTGATGAGCAGCTCCACAACTTCCAAAGTGGTCCATATCACCCCCCAGGGAGTAGACCTGCATCTGTCTTCGCTAAGCCAAGGGCGCGATTGTCGAGCGTGCATTCTGCTGTGTCACCCTTCATGAGCGGTTCACCATCGATTCCTTTCCATCCAGGTGACATGTCTCTACGTCCTCCCGTGTTGGAATCCACACCACGCAAGGCAGGGTTTGAGCGCAGTCCTACGGTCTCTCCAGTAAGTGCACAACCCCGCATCGTTCACCTCGGTCCGACAACACCCGAAGCGCATCGCTCAGCATCATCCCGTGAGGATGTGCGTATGCTAACGATGTCAACGCTTGTGCAAACTGGGCCCCTCGTGCGCGCAACGTACCGTCGGGTAAGGCTTGTGCAGGAATGCATGGGGTATGACCTGCTGTTACCGCTGCCTACGGAATTCGAAAGGCCCCTGCCAGCCGCGTTTGAGAATGCTAGCGTGGTAGACGATACGGTTGGGCCTGGAGGGGATTCGATAGAAGATACGGGGAGAAAGTGGACGAC
>Ga0153978_1000293_pt1 | contig 12875 bp, 12 predicted proteins | sample TSGA062MetaG_FD_104749 | JGI IMG/M metagenome (GOLD analysis project Ga0153978, IMG submission 104749) | Attine ant fungus gardens microbial communities from Georgia, USA - TSGA062 MetaG | ecosystem: Host-associated > Fungi > Mycelium > Unclassified | place: USA: Georgia, Yuchi Wildlife...
AACACTGACATCTGACGCATTTTGACCCGCGGCACCTTTGATTAAAAGCGTGTCTCCGACTTGAACATCATCACCTGAACGCATTTCTGGTAAGTGATGACATTGCCAGTAGAACGAATGACTGACGCGGTTCTGGGTTGGTCAATCGCAATTAGGAGAACGATATTAATGTCTTTGCCAGCCATCGTGACGGAGGACACGAGACCGACAAAACCATGCCAGAAATTTGAAGGACACACTAATTGGGTCAAGGGCGTCATACACCTACCAGGCGGACAACAGATCATGACCTGCTCCAGCAACGGTTCGCTGGGAGTATGGAACTTGCAGACTGGAAAACATATTGCGAATTGGCAGGATGGAGAAAGTAGAGTGAGCAGCATAGCATTGTCTGTGGACGGGAAAAAGTTAGTTAGCGGGAGTTCTGACGGTGATGTGAGGTTGTGGAACATGGAGACAGGAAAGGTACTCGCTAAATGGACGGGACACACGGCATTCGTCTGGTCTGTGTGCTGGAATGGAGACGATGATCGAGCATTGAGTGGATCCTGGGATGGGACAGCGAGAGTATGGGATGTGGAGACCGGAAACACCATCCTACAAATCAACACTGGACTCAAAATCGTGTACACAGCCACCTTCTCGCCAGACTCGACTCTCATTGCAACCCACGGAAGTAGCTCAGAGGACGAGCGAATCAAAATCTGGGATGCGAACACAGGTAAACTTGTCGCCATTCTCAAAGGACACACAAACGATGTGTTTTGCCTAGCTTGGACTGCCGATGGAAGAACGCTTATCTCCGGGTCCTATGATAAGACCATCAGGACCTGGAACACTTCTACTTGGCAGCAGCTCACAGTTTTGACGGGCCACACTCAGGCTATCTATGGCATTGCAATATCTCCAAATGGCCGTATCCTCGCGAGCGCATCATACGACCACACAGCGCGATTGTGGAACCTTGAGAATGGCCAGCCTATTGATTCGCCCCTTCAGCATCAAAAAGGCGTAACCTGTGTATCGTTTTCAACGGATGGAACGCTACTAGCCACTGGCTGTGGAGACAATAATGCATACACCTGGGATATATCTGCAATCATTCAGGAGGCTGGCTTGAATGAGCTTCTTGTGAGTTGCTCTTTTTCATCTCTCTCAATCTACCAACTGAACCCGCTGTCCTAGGACGGCGAAAAATCATTCCTCCATGTACGCGACATGTTTATAAAGCGATCTCATTCACTCTAATCATGTGTATTCTAGGCTGATGCTACACGGCGTGCAGTTCAGCAGAATGTCCGCACAGTCCCCACAAATTTTTTCGCAGAACCACCTCCTCATCCTGACGTATGTCATTCGCATTCGCATCACAGTATTCTTTCCTTAACCTTTGTATCCCCAGCCCACTATCATACGTCCCATTTTCCCTCCTACACAATCTATACATGACGACGCACCACCTGAAGAAGTTGAACCAAGTTCACCGGAGCAAGCCCAACACAGATTTTTTGCATGGCTTCACAGCATCACACCAGCTCGATTGCGGGACCGCCTCCATTTCTTTAGGCGGCCACAAATACATCACGATGAAGGCGTGGAGCTGCAGGAGCGTCCCCCATCGATACTGAATGTCCCATTGGCACAAGGCTTACTTGTGAGTATCCCTTTTTCGGTTTCAAATGCTCGGCTTGAGATATGTTAAATAGAGGCACGCCAACGAGACAGGAGTGCGTAGGATGAGAGAGAAGAAGAAGAAGAGGGATGAGGACGCCGATGAAGCTGAGGACGACATCGAGACTAACGAGAACGAGAAAGCGAAGCAAGCCACAATTGCAAATAGCTCAAAGAATGCGATGAATGCTGTTCCAACCAGCCCACCACCGCCTACCCTGAGCAACGTCACTCAGCTGTCAACTGGACCGTCCCGACCCAAGCGATCTGCAGAACCGCATGCCAATACCTTCACTTCACCTACTGATGCTGTTACTTCTATACCCAACACATCGACACCGCTTTCCGGTGCAGTCACTCTACGGGTTGGATGTTGCACTTGCCTCTTGCTCTGTACTGGTTCTGTGTCTCGATATCGCGACGGTCATCATTAAACCCAATCTTCCGTTTTAATTGCATTTCCGCCAAGTAACTTCCGCATATATTTTTATTTATGGACTCTACCGGTTTTTGTGCCTTCCTACTTGCGAAATGATATTGAACCTTTTTCCGAGTACGCGAGCGCGATCCCTACCCGCACTGGCATGATCACCCACATAAAAGAAAGTCATGCTATTCTACCAAGAGTAAAAACTAGCACCGAACGAGTGATTCAAATTGCTTCTCCGTTTGCCAGTGCATTAACAACATACTGGTTGGAACAAAAGAAGGGAGAGACATGGGTCATAACGTGTATCATAACAACTTCGACTCAGGATCAAATGGAATCCGCAAAGTGCCATCCAGCTCTTGGCAGTATAATCGATACCACTTAAGTTCTAGACGTTGGCAGATATCTCGCTGGAGTAGTGATGAAAACGCCGTGAATGCTATCCAAGTCTGGTGTAATTCTCGATATCAATGCTCAACTACTAGTAGCAGGTTTTGAGGGTGTGCCCGGGGCTTGATGGCGCTGTCACACTTAAACTGACCAGCTCATTGATAGGTTTACCATCGCTCGATCAAGCAATTGGCCAAGTGTTCGAAGGATTGACTTATCGATAGGACAGGTCGACTTCGAAGCAACCACTACGAAGCAGCGCTATGGGGAACTCCCGCCGTGTACAATCTAGCATCGCTGATAGCACCAAGAGATAGAGTAGTGTTATCTCACAATCACGCATAATGGAAATGGGAAACTTAGTCCACTAATAGACGTTCGCATTGATTGTCTACAAATGGAGCCTTTGGTCATTCGGTACATGTTTACAAAACCATAGCATGTGTGAAAGATGACCTTCATGACATACTTGCTCCCCCGTCGATGGAAATCTGCGAACATAGTCAGCTGGCTGTGTAGAATAAACCAACTTGACCTACACATTGCCCTACACATTGTTCATGAGATGAAAGACAGACTACTGGATGAACGTGTGATCTCACCAGTGATGAAGTGTGCCTCCTTCGACGCGAGATAGCTTACGATGCTAGCTATATCTTCTGGCTGTCCAAAGGTCGTAGCTGAAAGTGCGTCACTCATCTTATTTCAGAATTAATATTTGATCTTCTACACAAGATTAGGATCCACAGTCGCAATGTACTCACTGACATAAGCAACTTCAGCGAGTCAGGGTCAACGGTAGATTTCTTGGCCTCTGACCGATCCAGCACGTCCTTGACTATCTAGAAGTCAGCTATCGAATCAGGAGCTTCTCAAAACTTACTCATAGGGGTCTCTATTCCGCCAGGAGCATATGAATTGACGGTGATACCATATTTGCCTAACTCAAGAGCTGTCAAGTAAGATCTGTCAACAGGGGGCCCATTTGGATATCTCAACAATCACCTGCGACCTGAGTGAGCCCTCGAATGGCAAACTTGCTTGCTGTGTAAGCGCAAAAGCCGGGATGGCCTGTATACGGTAGTTTAGGCAAAAGCATTCATGCAGATGTACTAGTATGTGGCCCACCTATCTTGCCCGCCAGCGAGCTTGCACCAATGATTCGCCCTCCGCGCCCCTGTTTAATCATCTGTAAAGCAGCATACTTGTAACAGAGGAAGGATCCGCGAGCGTTTATGGATAATGTGCGGTCCCAGGACTCTACAGTTGCTGGTGCAGGATATAAGCAATATCACCTATCGGCCTGACCTAGATCATACAGGATGCAAACGAAGAAATCTCTTCTATCACTCCAGCATTCGCAACCATCTGTACAAAGAAATTCTGGCGATGTCTGGTGAGATAAGATAATCGAACTTACGACGTCCAATCCACCCAGTTTGGAAACCGTAGAATCAACCATCTCCTTGACTGGCTCGTCGATCGACACGTCAGCAGGAACAACACAGACCTGACTCTTTAGACTCTCGATCTCTGTTGCTAGATCTTTCAACTCGGGGCCCTTTTGGGGCACATCGTTGAGAGCAATATTAAAACCATCGAGCGCAAGGCGCAGAGCGATGCTGCGGCCGATTCCTTGAGCAGCGCCAGTGACCAGTGCGACGCCCTTTGAGATAGACATGAGTGTCAGTGTTCAAATATGGCGCAAAAGTCGTGTACCTATTTATATTGGCGGTTCTTAAAGTAAGCTGCCAGCTCACGATGTTGAGCGCCCGGTTTGGAATAGTCCAGTACCCTCAAATAAGCGACACTTCTCCACCAATCAGCCTTACTGCGCAACCGAACGAGAAGCTCGGGTGTCCCGCAGGGGCGACAAGTTTGGGCGCCTTGCTGCAGATTAGTACTTACTAGTATGTAATATCGTAAGCAGTACAGCAATCATGATATCATGATCATCGGTGCAACTGTGTGCAACCTTCCTTGAAGTTACCAAAATCTTGCTAACAACTTGTAATTAGCAGGGAGAATAACTTGGAGGAAGAAAGTCTTTGTCCACTAAGTCACGCTTACCTTAGATTACAATTATATGTAGCCGACGCCTGAGCTTCCGGCGGAAGCTTAAGTAAACGGTTCAGACGTGACTACTAGTCTTACAAGATTCCGCGAACGCTCTTACATAAACACCGTGACTAGTAGAATGCAATCCTTGAACCACTCCTAGTCGCCAGCCGGAATGGAACTTCAGTGTCCTGTGCGAGAAACGTGTCCAACGTGTAATACCTCTAGACCTACGCATTTCACAACCTGGGTAACTCACGCGGGTTTCAAGTTGGGGCATTGGTGCTACCAGTGGGGTAGTACGGGTACAGGTCTGATTTGGCGCCATGTACGGCTCATGCCTGGTATGGTTTTGGTACTGTGTGTAACTGGTACTAGTAGGGCCGCCGGGTACGTACTCATGCCCATTGCTTTACCCTTGACATCACCGTGACTCAGCGCTAAGGTTGAATCCCTCGAAACACCGGATGTCAAGTGCACTGCCTCTATGGATCTCATTCCTGCGGCATATAACAGGTAATCTCCTTCCAGACCTCGAAGTGGCTGAGGGATGTCTGTCTACCAGCTCTTCTCCATCAGGCTAAAGTGCAAGCATCACAATCGCAGCCAAGACGACCTAAAGAGCGCGAACACAAGAGAAGGATAACAAGCATTACCTAGTTCAGGCTCCATATTACACGTGGCATACGTAGTCACATCGGTAGAAGGTAACGGTTGGTGTCATTCTACGGACCGTTCAGCAACTTGTGAAGTCTCGTTATTCGAAAGTGTGGATGCTGCGCATGAAGCCGAGAACATGCGTTTGGAGGTAGGCGGGCTCCATGAGGATTATTATGTATCGCACTCGAGAGTGGAGATTCAACTTCATGCTAGAGGGCGCGGTATAACAAAGGTGAAACTGATGCAGTTAGTATCTGCAACCTTCTTTGAGATATTTTGGTTGTACCAGGTGATCTCTACGCCCAGTGGCAGACGGATGATGTCACGGATCAGCCAAATCTTTTAGTCAACCTGCGCTTTTCGCTAAATGACGTTATGTACAAACCAAAAATTTCAAAGGCGGCAAACTCCACTATAGATAGTCCAAGAATCACGGATATTAGAATCTCTGTAGCAGGATAATGACTCGAAGGAGAGTTCTTGCCAATAGTGTTGTGCGGAACTGCGGACATTTGTAATGATAATACTTGGGACCATGCACAAACCAGAACTGCAATGCCCCGCAGGATCAACAAAGTTTTGTTTCTAAGTCCGTCTTGCACAGCCTCTTATCTCTGAGATAGTCGGTCGACGGGGCATTCCCCTTCGAAGTCACCCATTTCGCAGTAGTGTGGGAATCGTCGTTGTTGAGTCACCTGCACAACTGTCCTCTGGGGCATTCTTTACTACACCTTCTGTATTCTGAAGTCTCGAATATACAACAAGTATTTACACTCTTTATCGAATCGTATTTATATTTCCCCTAAGGCAAGTGGTCTGACAAGTGATCTCCCTCATTAGCGTCAAGATCACGACGAACGTCATCCATCGGATCATTTCCGAATTCATCTGAGCTCGTGAGGCGCCCAACGGTAGCCGCGTGGAAGGATGGCATTGCATTTGAAATCTGCCCAGCATTTGTTGATCGATGAGAGACATTGATCCTCGTTCGCTCAGACCATTCGCGGAGATTGAGGATGAGGCGAGCGGAGAGCAACCCGGAAACCCTAAGGTTTATTAGCTCCGAGATGGTAGTGAAGGAGTATTTCGTACGGGAGCGTCAATGCATTTAGAAGTTTACTCATGAAGTTGCTCTGAATATCAGTTAATCAAATCAAACACATAAGGACGCCTTATCCTTACCGGTTCCTCCTAGACAAATAGATCAATGAAAATTGCGAATGAAGTAGACAAAATACACACGAAATTCAAAACGACAGCTGTAAATGTAAAGACGAAGACTCCGCTATCAAAGGCCAAATCAATTAACCAGAAACCATAACCAGAAAATGCGTGTTATTCACCAGAAATATACGAGACCTGACGATAAGCTTTGAGCATGACTTTCTCAGCAGATGTCCATAAACGAACCTTCACGCAACATGAAAAACATAACACTATCGTCTAATCGGCTCCCATTCTTCCGTTGTACTCGCATCGCCTGAAGGCATCGGTACGCATTAAGCGCCGTTCCTATGCATTCAAAGGAACACACAAGAATCGACAGTAATTTGTTTGCTAAATCGCATAAGTGGTTGTCAACCCCGTGCATCATCACTACACGAAAAATGTCTTGCCTCTGCATATACCGATCAGTTCCTGGATTCTTCCTCGACGCAGATAAGAATGCTTACATCAGAATATCCGATGGCGTTGTTCCAGAGCACGTCTCGCCTGATGCGTGCCACTATCATCCACATTTGTACATGAAGGTGTAGATAGAAGCACAGAAGTAAGGGACCTACAAAGTCGATCGCGATGCATATAACAGCTAGGGCACCTAAGCCGAATAGAATGATCCTGCTTCTACCGCAAGTTGCCCAAGTTCGTGTTGTGAAGATGGCTAGGATACGACGTGAGCTTGAGAAGATAAGATAACCAATTTTTACGAACAAAGAACAGCAGCCCGCCCTACCACACTAAGATATCCTATGACTTTGTACCATCCATTGCAGCTGGAAACAAGTGAGCAAAGCGGCATAGTGAGGATGTGACACCATACTAGTAAACCATTCTCTGTTAGCCAACCTTTGAAGGATACTGGGAGACTTACCTTGTTGATGATATTGGAGATTGCGAATAGGTAGAGCAGATTAGCGAGTAGAGCATAGCGACAGCAGACATATAGGATGGTGGTAATTGTGAATTTTCTGCTCCAGATATATTTTACTTCTCCCGGGAAGGTGAGGTAGTAGTCGTAGTAGAGTAATGCTGCAATACTGTCAATTTTTTGTGAACGACCCCGCAGTGAAGCGACTTACCAATACTAGCATACTGCATGCAAAACTGCACGAACCTAAATCATAGTTAGTATGTTCAACAAATATCGGGTCTTATAGAAACTTCACGTTGTAGACGTCATCTTGGGTGACAAATATACAATCTATGAAACGAAAGGATGAACTGCGAACCTTTAACAGAGCTAGCTATGAGCGGTGTTGCGAACCTATGCCGAGATCATACCCACTCCAACGCGATCATCGTATGACCATACCAAGTTAGTAAAGTGTTGTGATTGGAATGTTCTAGGAAGAACTTTTCCCGCGGCAGACTTCCTAGAATGCAAAGATCAAGTGCATCCAGATGCAGTCATGATGAGCCCGAAAGATCGGATCTCCAATCTCGTTGAACATTTTAGCAGTGTTCATATATTCATGTGGCATCAGCAAGCCATGAGGATGATTACAGTCCGTATAAGATCAGTTCAGGTCTTCGAGAATCAGTTGACTGGGATACTGATCAGCTGAAGCTGCGCTAATGATGCATTTCATGCAGCGTGATTGGGTCACCGAACTGCATTTTGAAAAGCGGCGCTGTAATTCCGGTGTCCGCTGGGAGACTTCTAGTTTCTTATTCATTGCAAAATAGGTAAAGTAGCGTATGCGAGGGCAGCCAGACTTGGTAAGTGGACGTCACGGTGAAGGTAGTTCAAGCCAACGTGTGTCTAGTCACGTGTATTTCATTATGTAATCCTCTGCTTCAACCTGAGAACTCGCCCATCTGGACCTCGCGGCCGCGACATGTCTCTCATTTTTCCTTGATGGTTCGTCCAGTTCCGGTAAATTGCGCGCTTCGTTTTCGTCGAAGGTCTCCTCTGTTGTATGGCTATTATGTGTAAGCGCCTTTGGACCTCCAACACTAAATTGGTGTTCCTCCCAGCTCTTGACCCATGCCCTGTCGCGCAGATGTAGGGAGAAGAACGTCACGATGTGGAATTTTCCTGGGGCGTGTTCTTTGACTATCATCCCCTTTATGTAGTGTTGGTTATGAGCCAGAGTGACGCCTGGGTAGAATTCTTGAAACCAGCCCAGTATGACACCGTGGGTACTCCCAAGTGAAGTCGGTCTACGGATCTGCTCCTCGTTGACGATCTCCCAGACTGTCTTATTCATCGACGTGACAAACCTGCGGTTTGAGTCGGTAGTCTAACAGCGTTAAGCATTATATCTGCATGCATGCATTATCGCAAACGGCTCGCCTCATTCTTGTCCGTCTCGCTTGTTACAGGGACCAAACGAACTGCCCGAGCTGAGAATGTGAAGTAGCCATCGTCATCCATGGTCCCGCTTGGTAAAGCTCCAAGACCTAGTTCATTTGGGTACTCCCCATCAACAAACTCAGATACCTCTCGCAAACCCGTCTTCGTGCGCACAAGTGCCTTCCCAGATACACTTGTCTCTGCAAAAACTGGGAACGTGCATAGCGTACTGCACGGAGGCAGGCGGAAAGACATGCCCAGCCAGCTTGCTCTGCCGCCTTGGCGCAGTATTTCCTTTGCGAGTGCAACCGTAGCATCGATACGGTCGTCTTTTTTGAACTTGCTGGGGTCAAGGATGACCCCAAAAAGTCCCATGATGCTGAACACCATGTCGACAGGGCGTGATGACGTCCGCATCAGGGCACTCTGCCAGATCGCATGGTTGCGCGCATCCGGATCGGATGCCAGTTCCTCGGACATTGCGACAGAAGTAGCGAACAGGTTTGGTGAGGCTGCACCGAATACACAACTCCGAATGAGTAGTAGAGAACGAGAGCGGGGAGAGGTGAACTCAAGACAGCCTGCGACGCAGGCGTTCAGAATATCGGCGGCTGATATCACGGCTGATTCATTTTGCGCAACCTCGCTCACAGTGCCAGATGCATCGCCAGCTATCACTGACCCTGTGAAGTGTGTTAAACTAGCTGTGCTAGGGCGATGGTGGTGGTGGTGTTTACCTGATCCCAACTTCCACGCGAGTAACACAAAGGCGCGTTCGGGTAGCAGTAACTCCTGTAGTGTCCATCCCCGGTGAATCCACGCAGTTTCTTCATCGATCCGCACGAGCTTCTGCACACCCCCAGGAAGAATGATGCATGTGTTACATCTCTGGTACATCTCACTCATCTTCCTGATCTGCCAGTTCTTGTCTTCGCGATTAGTTTGCATGATGCACAGTCGATCGAGCCAAATGTAGCGAGCCCCATACTTAAGAGCAGTGAGGCAGGCTTGCTTCAGGACATGAAGGCTGATTGGGTCCCCATCCAGTGCACCCGCAACAGAGAAAGCCTGGTGATTTTTTGCTTCGGAAGGCTCAAGAGGGTTGCCTTTCCAGACATATGATATAGCAGCATATTGGACCGATGGAAAGTCTGCAGATTCCTCGATGCAGAGTAGTTCATCTTGCACAAACTGATCGCAGTTTATCAAACGATACCTCTGAGGTGTAGCATGAGATGTGATGTCTAGCACACATTCTTGACAGAGGGACTTTAGTGGTACATGGAGTATGGTTTGAGGTTGGGTGGCCATTTTGATGAGTCAGGCAGGAAGGTGATCAGTGTACAACTTGCCGTTCAGAAAAGCGCCATAACATTATAGTTTACGATGATCCGATATATCAGTCCCACGTGTATAGCTTCCATTGCATGCGTAAGGCAAATGACCTTGCGAACGAGCGCTTGGCAAGAAAATATCGCAGACAGTAATTATGAAGGCAACCAGATTTGATTGAGAGCTCAAGGATGGATGTGCAACGAGGTATGCTAGTTGGACTTGGAGATCATGAATTATATCATGTGCCCATTGAACCCAGAACTGCACACTTTGGTCGGGTTTAGGCAAGGAGGACGAACGCTGGACCAGACTGATAACTTGAAGAGCGTATTCAAATTTCATAAAGGACCCGGCGGCGGGACGAGCTTAGCACCAGTCAAAATCCCCACAAACCTCAGACACGGTGCTTGTAAGGTAATTGGTAAGTACCCGTTGAACTATCCTGGCCATGGCCCTGGCAGGATTGTGGAAAGAAGAAAATGGTTGCACACTGGATCTGGTTAGATCACTTTTTAGTGAACCTACTTAGTCTGTGGCACTCACACCTGACCTATGACAAAATCTTGAGATTTGAGAAAGGACCCGGAATCAAGGACGTCCGATTGATTCGGATGGTACTAGACTAACTTCCGGTATTGCCCATGTATGTTTTTTCTAATGCACGATAAAATGCCTCCATTTTGACCAGTACTTGTACAAGCCAATACTGATGAAGGCATTGCGATATTCGATAGGCTACGATACGGTCGTTCACTAGCGATTCTTCCTCCCGAACTCGGAACATATGATCGAGCTTGCTGTACTGGTGATATAATAGGTACTGCTGTGACGGATATTACCTTCTGTACACGTAGCGGAAGAAGGTTTCGGTGGCACTACACGTGTACTTCCTCAGGTAGTCCTCCGCTTCTGTCTGAGATCTCGCCGATTTGGACTTCATGGCCACGACAAGTCTCTCGCTTTTCCCATATGCATCCTTCACTTCTGGTAAATGGTGTGCTTCATTCTCGTCGAAGGTCTCCTCTTCTGTGTGACTCTTGTGCGTAAGTGTCTTGGGACCTCCAACACTAAATGCACGCTCCTGCCAGCTCTCGACCCATTCTCTATCACGTAGATGGAGGGAGAAGAACGTCACAGCGTGAAATCTCCCGGGGGTATGTTCTTCGACTATCATCCCCTTGATGTAGTTTTGGTTATGGGCTAGAGTGAGGCCTGGGTGATGTTCTTGGAACCAACCCAGTATAACACCGTGTGCGCTCCGAGGTGGGATGGGTACTTGGACATTATCCTCGTCGTTGATCGCCCACACTCTTCCGTTCATCGATGTAACCAATCTGCGACTCGGGTCGGGAGTCTAATGTGGTTAAGCGTCATGTCTATGCCAAAATACCAAATAGCTCACCTTATCCTTATCCACCTGGCTTGTTACAGGGACAACACGAACTGCTCGAGCCGAAAAGGTGAAGTAGCCATCGTCGTCCATGGTTCCACCTGGTAAGGCACCGAGCACGTCTGCATTAGGGTACTCCCCATCAACGAACTCTGATACATCTCGCAGACCCATCCTCGTGCGCACAAGGGCCTTCCCAGACACACTCGTCTCCGCAAACACCGGAAACGTAGATAGCATGCGACACGGAGGCAGGCGGAAAGACATGCCGAGCCAGCTTGCCCTACCGCCTCGATGCAGTATCTCCTTTGCGAGTGCAACCGTAGCATCAATACGGTCGTCTTTTTTGAACTTGCTGGGGTCAAGGATGATCCCAAAAAGTCCCATGATGCTGAATACCATGTCGACAGGGCGTGATGACGTCCGCATCAGGGCACTCTGCCAAATAGCATGGTCACGCGCGTCTGGGTCAGATGCAAGTACCTTCGTCATGGCGACTGAAGTGGCGTATAAGTTTGGCGAGGCTGCACCGAACACACAACTCCGAATGAGGATTGGAGAAGGACAGTGGGGGGAAGTGAACTCGATACAGCCTGCGACGCAGGCATTTAGAACGTCTGCTGCTGATATCACGGCTGATTCATTTGGTGTAACCTCGTTCACGGTGCCAAATGCATCGCCAGCCATCATCGAGCCTGTCAAGTGTGCGTTAACTGGTCACACCAGGCTAGTGGCGGCGGTGTTTACCTGATCCCAACTTCCATGCGAGTAGCACAAGGGCGCGTTCTGGCATCAGCAGCTCCTGCAGCGTCCATCCCCGGTGTATCCACGCAGTCTCTTCATCGATCCGCACAAGCTTCTGCACGCCCCCGGGAAGAATGATGCATAGGTGGCACCTCTTATACATCTCACTCATCTTCCTGATCTGCCAGTTCTTGTCTTCGCGATTAGTCTGCATGATGCACAGTCTATCGAGCCAGATGTAGCGAGCCCCATGTTTTAAAGCAGTCAAGCAGGCTTGCTTCAGAACATGAATACTGATTGGGTCCCCATCTAGCGCACCTGCCACGGAAAACTTGTGGTAACGGTCCCCATCTGCTGCATCCGTGGCAGAATACCAGTAGGTTTTTGCTTCGGGAGGGTCAAGGAGGTTGCCTTTCCAGACGTATGATATAGCAGCATATTGAACCGATGGAAAATCTGTAAATTCCTCGATGCAGAGCAGTTGATCTTGCACGAACCGATCGCAGTCTATCAAACGGTACCTTTGAGGCGTAGCACGAGGTGTGATGTCCAGCACACATTCCTGAAAGAGCGAATTTAGTGGCACTTGGAGTATGGTTCGAGGCTGGGTGATCATCTTCTCATGTCAAGCAGGATCCAACTCGATCACTGCTTAACTTGTATGTTTACATCCGATTCGT
>Ga0153978_1000296_pt1 | contig 12829 bp, 16 predicted proteins | sample TSGA062MetaG_FD_104749 | JGI IMG/M metagenome (GOLD analysis project Ga0153978, IMG submission 104749) | Attine ant fungus gardens microbial communities from Georgia, USA - TSGA062 MetaG | ecosystem: Host-associated > Fungi > Mycelium > Unclassified | place: USA: Georgia, Yuchi Wildlife...
TAGATACAAGGCAAAGATCAAGCCCACTTCTTCCACTCACTACCAGCTGGCGGCTTCACTTCAACACGATTCTTGCCTACTTCCTCCCAGTTTGTACTAAGAGTCGTTCCACCACTTTCCTGGAAGCTCTTCATCATCGCACGCCTGGTGTCATCATCTGCATCACTGAATATCTTCTGGAAGAATGAGTTAACAGCAGCGTCACCACCAGCGTTAGGGTCTTCATCAACACTCTTCTCTTTCTCTGAGCTGAGAATATTGTTGGTAACTTGCTCCCAGTTCTTCTTCGACTTAGCTCTTGCCTCAGCCACCGCCGGCGTCGTCGTTGGTCCGATAGGGGTTGGATTCCGGAGAGCTAGTGAGCATTAGCATACACCTTGGAGAACTAAGCCAGACAGCAAGCACGAACGATCTGGAGCATCACCAATGATATTTCCCCAACGGCCTTGAGACAATTTCACGAGACGAATCTCAACCTTGACTTTGCCAACCGTGAAATCACACTTCTCGGGATCGATCTGACCTGCCAGTGGTTGGAAAGTTAGGGTTTTCTCGCCATTTTCATAGCTAATCTGTCGATCAGTTGAGCAATTCGTCTTGTAGGACGAATAGGCTTGTTTACCTGGCGTGGCTCAAATTCAACAGAAACTTGCGCTGGATCAGCCCCTCGGTCGAAGATGGAGATGGTCAGTTTCTCGTCTGTCTCATAAAATTCGTGCCTTGGTGAAGTCAGACAGACATCAAGTGTAGGAATGTCAGTTTCACCTTAAGGATGACATGGTTTGAGTAACAATGTAATTGTATACGTAGTTTCGCGGCTGATATTGGAATCACTGCAGAACCTTCCAGCATTGAGTCACGTGAATTGTCGACTCGCAGAGGCTCGACAATTTCGTACTGGATATATTGTCCATCAGCGCAATGAACAATAGTTTCGGGTTGCGCTGGTCACTGCGACCGAGTTGTCTAATCAAAGATGGTGGATGTCGACACGGTACGTTCAACGGCGGCCCTAACTGGAAATCAAAAGAAGGACAAACAGGCCTGCCAGTGATGCCCCACTGCGACGTCATCTTCTTTTATTTGAGTCAAGTAACCAACGATGTCTGCGATACCCAAGGCCGTGTTGTACTATAGCCCACACTCTGTATGGTCGTCTGCAAGTAAGTATCTCACTATCGCTGGTCTTTTTACGCTACTGATATCGCTCCGTATCTTGCCAGCACTTCTTGCGTTGTGAGTTCCTTGTCAAACGATACGACGAATATCCTATACATACTGCAGGTACGAAAAAGGCTACGGAAATGATGAAGTTGATCTCAAGGTCGTCGACACTGGTACGTCTGGAGTTTAGCGAAGAGCCAGACATTGACCACCGTATCAGACAAGGGGGAAGAATTTTCACCCACATTCCTAAGGTTGAGCTCAAAAGGTGAGATTGGGAATTAACCGTGTCACGGATTGTTGATCATGCATCAGCCATGGTACCGACGCTTGTTGTACCCTTCCGTGGTACTCTCTCATCCGATATGGAAAGCCGCTTCAAGGCTATCTCAGACACGAAAGTATGTCGGCTTTAACTGGCCAGTCTGCTTTTGCTAATGGGAGAAAAGGCATTAATTGAGTTCCTGGATAAATCTCGTTCTGCGACATCGCACACTCACACTACATCGAGCGCTCCTGCCCCATCATTATCACCCGCGACCGTCGAGTTTGCCAATATATCCGCCAAGATAATAGACATTATTCAAGCTGATGAGGTCTCTCCCGATCATTTGCAGCACCTGAATGCCCGCGATCGCGTCTCGCTTCAAGAGCTTGGAAAATCTTTGGTTCCTGTCCTGAAATCCAAACAAGCCGCGATTGTGGGATATCTCACCGAGTGTGACAATGAAACCATCCGGATGTCTGAAAAAACCAAGGCGTTCTGGCGCAATAAAAGGATGGCAATCGAGACTGTTCTAAGAGTTTTTAGTGGAGGTGATGTCGACGAATATTTGGTGCACTCCAAGAAAATGTGGGAAGTCACAATTCCTGGGGTACTTACCAAATTGAATAAGGAGTTGATCGGGCCCTATGCGTTAGGTTCGTCCAGAGTCTTTCTCAGTGCCTTTCTCAGGTAGTGATAACATAGCGGAAAACCAGGTGATCAGATCTCTATTGCGGACCTTCACTTAGGCGCTTGGCTCTTTCACCTAGTCGGACTAGCTGGCGGAAGCCCATCTGATGATGGAGATACTGCCATGAAGAAGATCGAAAAGCATGTCGGAAATGGGTTTATCTTGCCTGAGGACTTCTTATCCTCCGCTTTCAGCCCATTCACTGATGAGAAACCAGTCTTGAAGAGCAGGTTGGCAGCATTTTGGGATGCAATGAGAGCAAGGCCGAGCTGGAAGAGAGTATATAAGTGAATGATTAGTATGACGCTTTACATCACATACACACGCCTGATATGTGTATGCATGAAATACGGCTTGTTCTCGCCGACCTGGAATCCTAGATGTTAAATGGTTTCTTGCATCACCATCCCACCATGAAACTATAGGAAGCACAAGCACAGACGAGAGTGATTTTCCTGAGGGTGTTAGAGCTAAGACTCTATAATTGCGGCACCGGCGCCGGCGCAGCTGCAGGAGTAATTGTTGATCGCAGCTGAAGTGGCAGTACATACTGAGTTCAACTCATCTACCACTTCCACACGGGCTCCTTAAGCCCAGGACATCTGACTGCCCGAAGCAAATCAAGGACGTTCGTACTACTTCGTAGTGAAAATCATCAGTTGTGTTCGACTCGTTCTAGCTATCGATACGCGTCGTTCGCAATACCGTGACCGTGGTTGCCAGTTAGGTCGGTTAATTTTGCAGGCCAATTCCTTTTGGCTGGTCTTCCACGCTCTTTTCCAATGCCATGGCCGGCATTGTCTCCCACTCATTTCGAGCTTTCACCAGACGAGGAACACGACATGCCCTCAGACGTCAACTTCGGGGAGACTTTCAGGAGTAGTCCATCCAGCGTTGTCGTCTTTCCCTTATCCGAACGCGCAGATAATAATACTGAATACCCCGGTATAATGCCTGGGAGCTCCTCTTCGGATTCTTCATCATCTGCTACACCAACGTTGTCTCGTACTCCTTCGCCCTTACCGTTTTCTCGACATTCATCATCTCCATCAGAGACGGAATCCAATTCACCACTGCTTGGCCTTGGAAGATATACATCTTCAAGAAACGGCCGCTGGACTTTAGGCACCCTAGTTTCAAGTTCTTCAAGGAGGCGTAAGCGAGATGGTAGAAGGTGGAGAGCATGCTTAAGACGTATTGTTAGACACCCGTTATTCCCTCGCCAACCATTGACTATCGTGCGTATTTCCTCGTCTGCATTCCGTTCCACGTCTCTTACGATTTGATAAGATTTTTGCTCTCCTAATGTTTATCATCTTCGCAATTTCTTTAACGTTATTCTTGCTGTATATCTTGAACCCGGACAAGGAAGCTTTACCCTGGAGAGCATATTGCACTATCCCACCAACGACATCTGTCCCTCCGCATTATCGTACGGTACTACCATATCCCTACATTAACCCCCTTCCCAAGGTGATGCCACCAACATTCCCACCGGACGACCTTGATACGATACCACCCGCGGGGCTACTCCTTGGAGTCTTCTCGATGGACTCGTCACTGGAACGTAGAATGCTGATTAGAACAACGTGGGCATCACATCCCCGAAGCCGCAATGGCGCAAGTGACGGAGACGATGGCGTGGGCACCTCGAGAACTGTGGTGCGTTTTGTTATGGGACAGCCCCGTAAAGGGTGGGAACGACGTATTCAAACAGAGATGGAGAGTAAGTGTACATTATGGTGGCCCCGTCGCGTGCGTGTGTAAACTCTGATGCGCCGTTTGTTCAGTGTTCAATGACATTATAATCTTGCCCTGCCCGGAAAACATGAATTCTGGCAAGTCGCATGCATACTTCACGTGGGCGGCATCGAACGCTTGGGTTCCCCCTGTCTACTTCAACACCACGCACCCTGTACCACAGTTCTCGTACTCAACTCAACACGCCCCTGCCCCGCGTTTAGCTCCCCATGATTCGCACTTTGCTTGGCAGGATAGTGCTTCAGGTCACCCAAGGCCTTGGGTGCGACCTGACTATGTGGCTAAAGTCGATGACGATGCTTTTGTTATGTTGGCTGAACTCGAGGCACGTGTAAGGCTAGAGCTACACGCGGTAGCGCAGAGGCCATATGGCATGCCTTATTCCTCGGCAGCCTCGGCATCCGTTAGGGTGGATGCACTGAAAGTTGAATCCCCAACAGGTGCCCTTGTTGATACCCCCTTGTCAATCATGGTCGAACAAGAGAACCGCGGTGAATCACGAGATGATCCATTGGTTTACTGGGGCTACCTTGTTAAAGAGAAGTTTATGGGTGGCGAACTATATGCCTTGAGTTGGAGTCTCGTCGACTGGGTTTCCAAGGATCCAACTGTCAAAGGCCTTACAAAGGGTACAGAGGATAAACTGACTGCCAAGTGGATGTCATTACACCCGCGTGCGGGGGAGATCCGTTGGTCAAGCGATCGTTGTTGGATATATGATCATCCCCGCTCAGGGACTGTGTGAGTTAACTTACTTGTCTGCTTAGCATATCTGTGATAACTTTTCTTAGATACTCTCATGGCTTCCTGTTTCCTTCTGAAGCCTCTCGTATTCAAAAGTCTGTTTTATCGTATCTCAACAAGGTGTCCAGTAACTCATCGATCGGTATGACTTTGCCATCGAATGCGGCTGTTGGAACTCTTCCAACGCCTTCATCATGGGCGCACTCGAGTGTTTCTACATTTGGAACCCGGTACCAGCAACCCCTACAAGACATGGACTTTGCTCATACTGTTGAAGCGCTAGTTGAAGGAAGTGATATGTCCAAGTTGCAAGAAGGTGCGTTCCCCATTGTTCCTTAATAACAGACACGTATTAAGTTTGTTGGCTTCAGGAGTTTCCACAGGTGCAGAGCGAGCATGGCGCAACCGCGAGGGGCGGATCACGCGATACGAAAGCAAGCGTGTCGGTGGAACTGTCGTGGTGCATTTCATCAAGAAGCACATGTGGTTCATGGAGACTGCACTTGCATTCTTAGAGGGTGATAATTTTTCTGAAACTGAACTCGGGGGTCTTAATACGGACGGGGCCCGACTCAATGTGGGTTTGTCGTCAGTATGGACAGATAGTTCGGTTTTCAAACAGACGAACGCAAGTGCTGCGTCGTGATGGCTATTGCCGTCTGGACTTTTTGTCAATCTCTTGTATTTATGGTTGCTGAGCTTGGGCCATCATTCCCACTGCTTTATCGCAATTTCCAACTCACTCCGGAGATTTTATTGCGTATCACCAAATATAAGATCAAGCAAATCGCCTGTGGGCACTGTACTGCGGGCTTTTACAACGAAATCCAGGACTTCATATACTATGTATGCGAGTATTTCTATTCGTATTCATGCACGAGTATATCGCAGATCTTGATTCAAGGTGAATGGAGGACATTTGGGGACATTTGGGACTTGAGAAACTGCTCGTTTTAAGGCCAGACAGATACTGAGTCAAGTACACTGGGGTAGGATGCACACACGAACGGATTCCGCGGAAGTTCTCCCAAGGAATAACAAATTTAATAGACTACTTAAAAAGGCTACATCGTTAATTACCAATTGCACAAAGAATGGAAACGTCGGGTAGGCCAGAGTTTAGTACCCATCCAACATCAATGATAATGGGGAAGGCTGGTCATCAGGTGTCGTCAAGGGTTGGGCGTCCTGCAATCTATTTAAAACTGCTCTCCTGATGGTTCCTTCCCATCGCCTAAACCACTCTCCTTCTCGTAGTCCGAGTACTCTCATGCTTCCACTTGAAGTGTCGACCAGGGAAGAACTTTGGGCGCTGACATCGAGGATCTCAACTGCATCACGGAAGGGACTCTCTGTATGCATTTTATGTTGCTGCGCAGGCGCTTCTTGTTCGATGCGTTTCAGGGCATATGCGCCACCGCAAACATCCCAGCATCCACCGCCACGTGGATGAAATCGTTTAAATAGCCATATAAGGGGGTATATGAGTGTCAGGAAGAGTAGAAACTTGATCCACCGGTTTGACAGAGCCCGAGAGAGGCGGTTATGGGACCGGATAGATACGACACTTTCGGAGGTTTCAAACTCAACGGACAAGTCACCACGGTAATGCGTAGAATTGATGACGGAAATAGCAGCAACTCTGATGGCCTCGAAGTTCCAACCGTACGCAATCTGTGGACCGGACCGAAAATGAGAGCTTTGCGCGAGGCCGCTGAGATATCTACCGACCTTACGATAATTGAATTCCTTCAAGTACCTGCGACTGGAACAGTAATCGTCTGCCCACTGACGCAAAGTCCACGATGATTTGAGGACACTGCTTGTGTGCATGATTTACGGTTGGTCCTCTCTCCATACATAGTCACTACCAATCCAAGGAGGGAAGCCCCTGTGCGCGCGCTCGGAGTCCCACCCCTTGGCAGCCCTTATTTCAGATTTTTTTGCTTTCTGTCTCTCCTCGTTGATGCCTACTTCTTGGTACATACGCCCCCGATATGCAGGGGTGGAATCAGCACATGACCAGTGTGTTGGGCCTCCGACTATGTGTTGCCCCACATCTATGCAAAATTCAAAGTCTGTTATGCGCTCAGTATACTGCTCAGTCTTCATCTTGGTGTGTCCATTGTGAGGTGAGGAAACTAGTCGTGTGTGAGTTTCGTTATGGGACCCTTTGCACCGTAAGATGACAGTGGGTGGTGTTGAGGCTTGTGAGAGCAAAAAACGGTAGAGGGCCTCGCCTGGAGAAGAGCTCAGAAAGCGAAGACACGAGCACCAGCGACAACATACCATCGTCATTGAGATGAGAGTCATGGGAAATGATATCACCCGAATGGGAAGTAAAGAATTGTGCATCGTAAGGAACGAAAGGAGGGGGTTCTTCACCACCTGCTGGAGTAAAAGTGTCGTCCTGGGAGAACTGCAGAACATGGTCTCGAGCACTTTCTTCAAATGTTGGGGGAGCACTGGCAGATGAAGTTGCATGTGGATTGTCTGGGAGAGGATACTGCTTGTTCTTGGTATCTAGTTCTTCCGCGCCGATGAGCATGGCGTAGTCGTTGTCACCGTTGACGAGCTAGGCTCCAAGTGGGGACAAGTCAGGAACAAGGAGGGTACTAGACACGCACTGGTTTGAGCCAGTGGGACAGCCTCAGTCCGGTGGTGTTACGTAATGTGTAATTATAAGCTTTGATTTGAGAATAAATGGCTCAGCCTGGCTGCAGCATGCACCGGTCATTTCAACCCTATAGCTACTTTCTGGCATTGCAAGGGTGCGTTCGTTTATTCAGTTCCTCCTGTCCTGTAGGTTCACCTCAATCATCCTTGAAAGTAGCTTGCTTGTATCGCATTCCGTGCGATGATTCTATAATTCATTAAGCACACGAGTTCAGTCAGTGAGTCAAAAACTCATACATTACTTTGTTTGTACGTTCTCCACTATCCCCGCAAGCGCTTTGTTCTTCTTCCATCCACCTTGAACTCCTTGGAGTCCTGATCAACGTCTTATTGTTTTCGACTATCGTTTCCCGTTAAGCCGAGCGGTGTCTGGCCCCCGGCCGTGCAAGTCGCCTTACGCTATTTTCCCTCGCCCTTTGTCCTCCTCCTCCTGTTTGACTTATCTCTGATAATATATTGCTCTTCTCATCCTCGTTTGCGCTCACGACTTTTCTACGACTCGCCATTGAAAAAATTTGGCGACATCATCCAATATCCTTGACGTCATACTCCATCTCCCGTCAATTACTTTATAATCGTCCGCTACAACCTACAACCGTCCATCTACTTTTGGCACACTTTGTGCCTACATCTGCTGTGCATCCGCCTACGGTCTCATCTATATCGTATCCCTGTATCGATGTCTTCGTCTTCTTCGGGGCCGTCATCCCCGTAAGCTGCCTAGTCACCATACAGACCCTCCTTGACCCATTATGCAGTATTGTACCCACTACTGAACCATCGACCAGCGTGCCCGCATCGCCCACCAGTTCTTCCCCGACCCTCACGAGTCTTACTTCATCTCCGACGTCCATGTCTTCCGCTACAGTGTTACCCACAACTACCACATCCTTGCAGTCGGCGACTAGTGCAGATACAAGCGCCATCACACAAACGGCATCTTCTGTACCGATATCCAGTCAGTCGTCTATATCCACAACGATAGGTGGTGACTCCACTAGCTCATCGCAAATAACTTCTTTACAACCACTGACAACGTCCTCTTCAGCGGCAACGACTTCATCATTAACGACAACTTCGTCATCAACGCCAACTTCATCATCAACGACAACTTCATCATCATCATCGTCATCTTCATCTTCATCATCATCGTCATCATCATCAACGACGACTTCCTCATCGCTAACGACAACTTCATCGTCATCGCCAGGGACACCTTCGTCAGATCCAACGTCCTCGACATCGTCTACAAACATACTCCCAACCACGACCAGTGCACCCCCACCGACATCTTCGTCGTCTGTTCCTCCATCTTCTTCTGTCACGCCGGTACCAGTGGTGTTCGTGTGCTCCTTGCTGCCGCTACGCTTCATCCACTGACGTATATTGTTTATTCAATGTAGTACGACATTAGAAAGCACCCTTTATGTCACTACAACGAATAGCGAAGGACAGCCGACGACGACCGCGCCCTCTGTTGTTACAAAAGTCACGACTTCCACCAATGCTGCGGGGGCTGTCACAACTATCACAGTAGGAATCGCAAATCCCACCCTTGAGCCCAACAACGGGACGACATCAAGTTCCACGTCAGCTTTCCTCCCTATCAATCATTATTCATTCTCACCATGCTGCAGGTTTTTTAGTAACACTGGCGCTGTGGTCGGTGTCTTCGTTGTGGTCGGTTTGGCTGCTGCATCCATCGTGCTTTGGATCTTCTTTTACATCCGACGTAAACGTCGCATGAGGCGGATTGACCGTGACACCGAAGTCGAGGCAGCTGTGGCTGCCGCAGGCTTTGGCCGAGCTCCCTTGGATGATGACAATGGCGATCGTGACGCACGGTCACCACCCCTCACGAGTTCTCAGTATTCGATGCAGATGGGGCAGCGTGGGGGCCTTGCGAGTTACATTCCTGGGGGTCCTGCTCGACCAGTTTCAGGGGCAGCATTTGATGACGATAATGGTGCATTCAATCCCTACGCTGGCTATACAGTTGAAACTCGACCGAGCCTTGTGGGCGGTGGATACACTCAAGCCCGTACTGCTAGCCCTCCGCCGGGAGCTGAGCGCCCAGTTCCTTCTAGTGCAGGAACAGATGACATGGGTGAATCCTCCCGGGATCGAAAAAGCTCTTATGGGCACACTCCTACATATAGCGTTGGAAGCTATGAGCCCCTCCTCGCCGCATATACGCAAGGGTCTTCCATGGACAGAGGTGCTAACCCGCCGCCCACACCGCCTCCAAGGAATCCTCAACGCCTTCTCGATGCATCTCCTGAACACCGTCATACTGTCATTTCCCGTCCTGTAAATGGTTATTCATCAGATGGAAGTGCCGATGATAGACTGGATCCCGACATTCGGAGGCGGACCAGGTCAGATAGCCTTGGCTCGGACGACCTCAGGGATGACGAAGACTATAGCCGACCGGTACTCACCGTAAGTTCCTCCGCCTCTGTGCTGTCTCGAGGATGTGCTCAGGTTTCGCAGGTCCGCAACCTGCCTGATAGTCGCAGCACCCATTCTGCGCTGTGATGACTTCGTGTTTACAGTTTGCATACTTCTTTTCTCGGAGAAAATTGACTGCTGTGTCATTAATGTTGGACTATGACTGATTTGGTGGGCAGATATCATCTCTTACATACCGCATTCACATTTTGTATATCACCACAAGCCATGGACATACACTGATGATTGTTGCTTATACTTAGCCCTCGACATAATTCCGTTTTGTTATTTTTCAATTGCGGATATATCATGTGGTGCTGCGTAATCCCATAAGATCGTATCTTGCGGAGCCTGTTCATCTATTTACAGTCATTCTCTCATGCCACAATTCTCTCAGGCTGCCATCGCTGATACGTATCTGTTTCTCTAGGCACTTTCCGACATGAAGTAGACCTCACTAGTCACCACTCCGATTCTACCTGCGTCCCCATTTATGAGTCAAGTTCCTATCCACGATACCCCAATACTAGGCATGGCAACCCGTCCCAAGGTTTCAAAGGCGATTGAATACGGAAACCCAGCCAACTTCTGGGTCGAATATCCCTCTGGTCTTATGGACCTTACGCGCTCGCAGCACCTTATGGCTGATGCGGCGGAACCATCCTTGGTCAGCTCGGCACAGCTCGACATCCCGGTAAATGGCGGCCGTACCATCCGAGTGGACAAGTCCAAGACAGCTGCGGTGATCATTGATATGCAGAAGTAATATGCCGTCCCACTGTTTCGCTTGAATGACGAGTTGATGATCGGTTAGCTTTTTCCTGCACCCCGAACTCAGAGATCATCAAACTGGATTGAAGTGTGTTGATCCGCTTTTGAATGTTATCACTCCACTCCGAAAGCAAGGAGTGAAGATACTTTGGGTGTATGTTATATCGCTATTGCAGAAGATGACTATTTACGCTGGAAATAGGAACTGGGGTCTCACTGACCATGAGCTGCACACTATTCCCCCTTCTTTGGTCAGAGGATTCATGAAGGGAGGATATGGGGGTTTCGGCTCTGAGATGCCTGGCAACTTTGGCAGATTACTCATGCGAGGCGCTCGGAATTCGGAGTTATACGGGCCCCTGCAGGAGGCGTATTTGAAGGGAAAAGAAGAGGGAACTGACATCTGGATTCACAAGAACAGGTTCTGCCGTTTGTCAAACATGCTATACTTTGCACCGAGTTTTGACCGATAGTCCAGGATGAGTGGCTTGTGGGGCCATCAGACAGCGCTAGACCTCTACTTGAAAGAAAATGGAATTACAACGCTACTTTTTGGAGGTGTAAACGCTGACCAGGTGAAAATGCAACTTCTCTATACGCCTTACCGGTTGCTGAACTTGTGTTAGTGTGTTGGAGGAACTCTCGTGGATGCTTACTTCCAAGGCTATGATTGCGTTTTAGTAGAGGATATTACTGCGACGACTTCTCCAGCTGGTGGCCTTGAGAACGTCATATATAACGCTGGAAACGTACGTGTTTCATATCGGTGGGCAGTTTCAAAACTAACCACTTGAGGACAGTCCCAAGGGTTTGTCACCAATACGTCGAACATCATCAATGCTAGTGGTTGATTTATTCCTGCTATTCGCTTTGTCCAACTTTACGATTATCTGTCTACCACATAAGGTTAGATAGAGATACAATTTCGAGTCTCCTTGTCCAAGACATAAGGTCTTATGAGATGTCTGTCATGACTCAACAATGTCCTCGTGCACGATAATTCTATAGTGATGAACGTCTAACCTTCTCTACAGTTAGCTTCCTTATTGAACCCGGTGCATGCGCTGAAGCAGAAGCACCAAACGTGATAGAGGTATAGCAGCGCTTCCTACCACAGGTAACTCATCCTGCAGTATTGCACAATATCACTGATACACCGGCTATGAAGGGGGAGGAACTTCTTCCAAATCCAGGATTGCCGGTGTGATCTGAGGTGGCATCTGGCAAAGGTGACGCATTGAGACAACAGTAATGAAGAGTATGTATGGGAATAAATGGAGGACATATCGCATAAATGTCTATACTTGATGACGCGTAAAGTACTGAATCAACAAACGCAAGTGTGAAATAATGTGCGGGGAAGTACAATATATGGCCGTAAAGAAACAGACGGTATAAAAAGATGCACGTGTGCAATCGTGTATGCGGTGATCAAGGCATGTAACCTTTACCCACTAGCAATCGAAGGTCATCAGCAGCATTTGCCGGATGGCACCCAATTCTTCCATCGAAGTTTGTCCGAGCGGCGTCTTCGAGCTCCACTAAGACTCCCAAAGCTAAGATGACTGGAGCTTGTCACTCTCCGAAGGGCACGATCTCCATAGCTGACACCACTACCAACCTTCTCGGGATCTAAGATTCCTGACTCAATGGAGAGTAAAATGGCTCTCGCAGCAAGTAGAAATGGAGCTTCGACGTTATCGCCAGTCAATGAAGAAGCCTCAAGAAAGTGGACATCTGTGAATGACGTTAGAACATGTGGCACAGGAAGACCGATGGCTCACCATTCTCCGCTGCCCATCTACTAGCTTCCGCCCACTCCACTTCACGGTCGTCTTCCCTGTCCATCTTATTTCCGACTAGGACCGCAACTAAATGAGGGCTTCCCAACGCTCTAGCATCAGTTAGCCACTGGGACATGTTCAAGAAAGAATCGCGACTGCCAGTAAAAGCTATGAGGATGCTAGCGGTGAATACTGATAAATTCACCAACTTCGTGATGTCATAGACAAGAATAACGCCAGCCGCACCGCGGTAGTAACTACGAGTTACAGATCTGCTTCCCGTGTTGGTATCAAGATTAGCACAAGTTACACCAAACGCACAACGAACCGAAAACGCTCTTGACCGGCGGTGTCCCATAACTATGAAGGCTGTAAGAGATTAAAAAAATCCTGAAGGGGATGACACACTTGAAGCTTTATCCTCTTCTCTTCTAACTTGACTGTTCTGCTAGAGAATTCCACCCCGATGGTATGTTGGGAGTGGTCCTTAACTGTGAGGCGGTCTGAGACTGACGCCCCATA
>Ga0153978_1000297_pt1 | contig 12813 bp, 13 predicted proteins | sample TSGA062MetaG_FD_104749 | JGI IMG/M metagenome (GOLD analysis project Ga0153978, IMG submission 104749) | Attine ant fungus gardens microbial communities from Georgia, USA - TSGA062 MetaG | ecosystem: Host-associated > Fungi > Mycelium > Unclassified | place: USA: Georgia, Yuchi Wildlife...
AATCTATACATATTGGCGGTGAAAGAAAAGAACAGGTACACGGAGGCGAGAAGGTTAGAATGGAGCCTTGCGAACACTTCCGCTGATGTACAATCTCGAGGCCTTATATATGTGAAGGCAGGCCGTTACCTCACATGTACACCAGACATGCCTTAGGACATCTGATTGCTGTGTCAGTTTTGGAATGACCCGCATTGGAGTCGCACTGTCTAGACAAGAAAAGGGTACGTACATACTTCTTGGAAACCATTGACTCCGGGTCGAGAAAAAATCACGTCAAGGCTTAAGCACAGCTTACCCGCGGCATGTGAGATCACGCGCCAAACAGCCTCAGTGTGGACAGGTGTGAACCTATCTCAGTTTGAATAATTATAATGAATCGAAGGGCTGTTGGGCCTCGTGTAGTTGTGATACATATCAGGAATGTATCCACTTCAAATTTGCGAGAGATCAAAGGGCATTAAACGGCTTATTTGTTTCTGATAGGCATCTACACTCCGTCTTAGCCTCGTCGGGGCAACTTCCCCGCACCTCCGATGATCCGATGGTGCTTTCTTTGCCTCCATTTCTCAGTTCTCGACGTCCTGGCATCCGCGGGGATCACTTACCATCCTGGTAAGCGATGCGGAGACAAACTACTCGGTACCGCTGCCGTCAGTGACAGGAGAAGGTTGTCAAACTTGAACACGCCGCTTTCTTTCATCATGATCATGACATCTCGGCCATAATCAGCCTTCAAAACTTTGAGCTTCAGAACTACCCAGACAAGTAACTTTTATTAACAATACTAGAACACTGACTCGTTCGTACCATACTAGATCGTACGCTTGGGCTCGCAATTTGAAGGCTAGTCTTCTCCAACATTACTATGTATCAACTCTTTGTTTCTGGAATATTTTGTTATCGATGTTAGGAACACGAGCCCACCCCGCTACTACCGAACATGCTTTCTCTTTGCACAGCCCGGAACATGGGGCGTAGACGTTTGGAGCGATCAGCCGAGCAACAACCTACCGCGAGGCTCAGGCTTCACGGGCCGTACTTGTAATGTGTCAGAGACAGCGAAAGGATGAAGAGCATAATATCGCTTCTCGTAGTACACACCCAGTGACTGAGTTAACCGTGGTTTTATCGCCAATGCCTTGAGATCGCCGTCACACAGGTTTCTCAATAAATTATCTTATAATCACCGCACCACGTTTCCCACTAGTAGAACGGGAAGACCGCTAAGCTTGGAAGGTTCCACGTGTTCGAGATACTGAGCCTTTACAAATATATTGTACGCATTATGAGTACTGTTCGCAAACTTACAACTATGACTTGACCAATAGTCTAAGCCCGCCATACACTTTAGCATTGACGGTTAGTTGTACGACTACTAGTACTCACTATAGCTACTAGTAGTAGCCTGATATCTCTCGTTGCACATGCGCAGAAAAGACGAGGAATTGTCCTCGTGTCACGCGTGGCCCATGAGCGTTTGAGCATCTGTATGATTGGCATGTTAAGTACTATTATGTAGGACATGATCCGAGTGCATTCATGTACTTCAGACCACCACGGACTCGGAGATTCTTATATCGAATACGTACTAGTTTTCAAAACATTACAATTCCGAGTCATAGTATGATGTACATAGTAGTACAGAGTGTCTAGTTATTAGTACTATGCGATCAGCAATAGCCTCCTACTATAGTAGCGGGCAACCAATCCAAACACTGATCTGTTCCGCAGTCGATTATCGATACCACCGTAACTTACTCTGACCCCGTGACGACGTGCCCGAAGAAAATGCAGAAGCAAACCAATTTGAACATTCGCTATGGTCAACTGTTGCCTGTAGTCTACTTATTCCGCTCAAGTATTCACTACCTACTGATAATTATCTTGTTCAGGATCAGTTAGATCGTATCGCCAGTCTTTTTGAGGCTCACTTGGTTCTATTAGCCGACGTGCGTTACTTTACATTTTTAAGCAGCAGCTAAAACTCACCTGCGTGACTTACACAGGTTCGCGAACTCTACAGCGATAGAGCGGCGCTGGAACGGGAGTATGCTGCCAAGCTGCAGCAGTTGGCTAAGAAAGCAAGCGAAAAGAAGAACAAGCATGCACCTCTCATAGCCGTCGGAGATAGCCCTACGACTTTCAAGGAAAGTGTAAATCAACAAAAGCGAGTCATTTCTTAGTTTTAACTGTGCAGTTGTTCATATCTTTCTAATGGCAGCACCCTGAACCACGCTTACTCTGAGATTTTATCCTCGATGTCAAGTTCTGCTCAGGACCATATCGACTTGGCCTTGGCGTTGGTGTCTCAAGTTATTGATCCTCTGAAGGCTATTGAGTGTCGCAATGGAGATTACAAGCGAAAGGTTCTGTTGCGGCGGAAAATCATTGGTATAGCCATACTGACGATTGGAATGCAGCAAATGCAGTTCTACCACAAGATTCTGGCTGGACGCGATAAGGTTTCCGCCGAACGCATCAAGGCAAGATAATTAAATAATTGGTTCTGTGCCATGGACCTAGTAACATTCATCATACAGAGCAAGCAAAACGTAAGAGCTTAGAACCTCCTAACGCAATTCTGACTATACTTCATTAAGTATGATGCCGACTGTGCCGAGGTTGAGGTGTATCGTCAAAAGCAGGTACGAAGCTCCTCGAGAAGGTTCTCACGATCATAAATTCTTTCTCAAGTCTGGGGGTCACGTCCACGATCGACATACGGAGCGCTCAACGAGACAATATGACCAGCAAAGAGTTGACATGCTTAATAGTAAGAAGTACGTGCCAAAGATAACACGTAGAAAAACGTTGTATCAATTCCAGCAGTGCCTATATCATATCCATTGCAATCGCCAACAGCGTGAAGGCAAAGTTTTACACCGAGGACCTGCCAAGCATCGAGGATGTGAGCTAGGCAACATCGTTCTGTGTCGTTTTATCATGCTGATGATTGTGCCAAGTCCTACCGTGAGTAGGTATCACCAAATACTACTAGACACTTATTCCAGTCAACTATCTGCAGAGGAATTGCAGACTCGTCTAGTAACAGATTTCGTTACCATTATGACAGAGGCCCAGACCATCCAGTTGTCACATCAAGACATCTTGAAGGGTCGTCTTTTTGCCGTCAATGCCGCTTTAGTTGAGGTCCAACCCGACAAAGACCAAACTCTTTTCGTGGACTCCAACATCCGTCCTTTCAGCATACCCAAAGACTGGGTATTTGAACCATGCGCGAGCTATTACGACACGGTATGTCACATATTATGTTCTTTATGCGGCGTTGAGGACAGCGTAAAATATAGGGCGATATTTGCATCGATTCGATCCCTAAGGTAGTCTTACAAAACAAACTCTCTCGCTCGCGAGCTAAATTAAACGAACTAAACAATACGCTGGAAAATGCAAGTGAGTTAGATGTGCGCTATGGAGCATTGGTCATGCACACTACCTTCCAACAAACATAGGGAGCGAGGCCAAAAAGTATTGTGATCTGGTCACGGTCTGCGCCAACGACAATATGCGAGATGTAGGTGATGCAATGAATGTTTGTAGTTCCTATGCATGAATTTCATTATCACAAGCTAACTTTTATGCAGACTTATCTTGATATTTCCCACGGGGTCACTTCCCTCTCGACCTCGACATGCGTCTTGAACGCAGAAATTGATACAATCGTAGCTGTCCTGAGTGGTGAGTAATATGTTCGTTGGGATATGGCATAACCGTTGACGCTTTCGCGGAAGGTGATGAGGGAGGTTCAAACCCCCACACTTTCAAGGGCTCAGCCTTCTCGATACCTACGATGTGCGGGTATTGTAAGGTATGAGATCGAGAAGTTGTCGAAATGCATGTGGACACACCGTTTGACTAAAATATTAGGCATCAATCTGGGGCCTAAGGAAGCAGGGAAAGACCTGTAGAAGTTGTGGCCTATCAGTGCATTCGAAATGCGAGTTGAAGGTGAATTCATTCATTCCGACTCATAGTATGTAGGAAGGACACCATTGCGGATGTCGTCAGGTTCCCGCGGAGTGCAGTAGAGTTCACGGTATTTTCGAAGCGTCGGAAGTTTTGCCATCACCCTCTTCTGCTTTGTCTAGATCTGAAGGCAGGTGTGAGTTAATAAACTATAATGCGTAAAGCTCACAGAATATTCGCAGCATCAGTATGCACCAACTCTGAAGAAGCTCCCATGCAGTCTTCGTTTGTGCATCCATCACCACATGTAGATGAAAGTAATCGATTGGCTCGTGTTTTCTTCGACTTCACGGCGTCTTCGTCATTCGAATTGGATGTAGCAGGTCTGTGTGGTGATATTCATCTGCCTTGCATGTGCTCATCCTGTCCAAGAGGGTGCTATGGTGCACGTGCTAGAGGAAGATGATGGGTCTGGATGGGTCAAGGTGGCGGACTCAGGCGGTACCCAAGGGCTTGTTCCTGCGACATATCTAGATAATGCAAGGGAAGAATCATATGAGCCCACTGAACCCTCTCGACAGTTTTTTCAGCAAGCGTCAGGCTTGTTCGGTGCGAGCACTGCCTATTGTTGGCATCATCTATCTTTTTTCTCACTGTTGGCCAATAAGCAGTGCGGGCTCTCTACGAGTACCAAGCTCAAGGGCCAGACGAGCTTACTCTCAACGAGGGGGACCTTTTTGAGTTATCCTCTGGGGCACATGGAGGTCAGAGTTATGCAGATGGTTGGTGGGAAGGTATAGAACAATCTGGGCTCCATTTGGATGACATTAACTGATTACAATTTTAGGGTTTTCCAGAGACGGGAAAAAGGGGATATTTCCCAGTAATTATGTACGTGGGCCTATTGTCATATCAAAATTATAGAGTTGCTTAACGTGTGTCAGGTGGAGCTAACCTGATTGTCTCGCAGCGGTGGTATCGCTGCCGTCAGTTCACAATACATTAATTATAATTCGAAAAACCCTGGATACTCCACAATCATCAACTTCAATGTTTCCTAGTCAGCTATGTGACCATCGTCATTGTTTTCGAACCTTGGCACACCCTCTTCTATAGTATAAACATTTGTCCTTTGTTCTGGATCGTACCGCCACTGGCCAGCCACGACGAGTCCGTGCTGGTTTCATAATATTCAAGAGGCAGCTACGATTTAGCTACTAATAGTGGTATTGACTAAAAATAAATGTCTGGAAGAGGTAGATATTCACCCCCATCTATCAGGGTTTCTGCAGGCACGTATGTGCGAGTATGGTCTGGAGGTCGGCTATAGCCGGCTAGTAGTCGCCGTAAAGGACCACTAATGTACGTTAGAAGGCGCCAGGAGCAAGAGGTTATGACAGCCACATGGATACAAATTTAGCTCCTGTATACAGTCCTCATCACAATTTGTGGCAAATGCAGCCAATTATGCTATCGGTTAGCATCATCATAGTTAGACGGTGTCTTGATGAATTAATCAAAATTTGACAGTGGCGAGCCACAGCACAGGTCCAGGGCCCCCACGCCGCTCGAGGTGTGCAATCAAAAGGCCTTCTAAATCTTCTCATGGAGCTTAAGTGCAGAATTATTATTCCATACGGACGGCCGAATGTTGTACCTAAAGACAAATCTACTTGCGGCAAACCACGTCAAGAGGATAAGTCTATACAAATCACATTTACCAAAGCCCTGGCATTCGGATCCCGCAACTCATCGGAAATTAACATGTCTTTTAAGGGCTCGAAGTGCATATATGAGGTTCAACAGCAAGCGCTTGAAATACGCCACTGTATTCACGTCGATATTTCAAAATTTCATCTAAAAGAAGTGTCGATTCTCTGCTTCTTTGAAATTTCTCTTCCATCACCACAGATTGATTAGCTCGGAGTTCCATGCTGCAGCCTGCTTCGAAGCAGACCTGTCTCTGCATGATGATGGGCCTTGGGACTTGGAAGCAACGACAGGAGCTGAATGCAAGGATCGATCGTGGACTTAACGAAGCTGTGAGGATGTCAATGTGGCGTTGCATATTTCTGGCAGGCAGGTCAGCGGGCTCCGCTGTGAAATGTATCTCTGCAATATGCTGCTCATGAGGACTTGCCGTTCCCTCACGCTGGACTCCATTTCAGATGAAATATGCAGTGTGAAGAAGCCGCAGCTATGGATTTCGCAAGATTTACCATTCCACTTAAATATTTTTGATCGAGGTCTATTTTAAGTCAACGGATACATTCTGATTTGTATAAGAGCTCACCTGTATACCTGGTTAACACAACAATCCCCAACCACTGCTTAGAATTAACATTACAGTCAAGCTCCTCAGTTCTGCGAGCTCAAAGGCTGTGACACCTATCTCTTACCTGCATCGGCGTCGTGGCTCCACGCAATGATTGCAACTGCTGCCCCTAGTTTGCCGACGGCTAGGTCGACACTGTAATCTTGCGATGGATGACTGCGACGTCGATCCTTGGGAAGCGGATTTTGTACAACCTCTTGTCTCAGCGTAATAAACCATCATCATTGCAGACGAGTCTGTCACAATATAACATCCTGCCTGAAGACCAGCACAGTGAATGATACTACTGGCAGATTAGGTCATTGCAAGCAATATGGTGATTCAGCAGGATAAGTGAAACTCCCGATGAAGTTATGGACGGCGTCCATGCCTGCTACTCCAGTGAGATGAGAGTTACTCAGCAGATGCCCAGATACTCAGTAGCATGACAGAGTGACGTGATTTATTTGGGTTGCTACCGCAAGTAGCGCTTAGTATACTCGGTGCTGTTTGAAAGGTTGTGGGTGAGTGGAGTACTCGCAAAGAACCTATGTATCCCAGAAGTGAATAGGAAGAAAATCAATACAGTAAAAGAATTACATAACCGGTCCAAGGAAAAAAGAATATGAAATCTATGAAATCCTGCTATCTCCCAATCGCTGTTCGTATAAATGGGCCATTCGCTCCCATAGGCCCATACGATGTGCCAGACGGAAGTGGCGTAGACAGGGCGCCACCAAGTGTTGAACTAGGTAAAGGCACCCCCATACCCATGACCACACCTTGATTTTGGGGGCCGGATGAGGCACCTGGGCCAGGAGTCTGGTTTTGTGAATCTCTTGGTACCCTATCTTCTCGTTCGGCGATGGTAGCTCCACCTCGGCCAGTATCCGTGATACCGTTGGACACAGTGAAAGCCTGTCCTAGACCATATAGTTTACCGTTATATTCGGTGTCGTCTATTTGATCATTGAAGTAGACTTGTCGCATTTTGAAGAAAGTAGATGCGGTAAGAAGGGAATCTGATCCAGCCTGATGTGACGTTCCAATACGCATCACCTGGAGGGATTGGTAATTAGCTCGTAATTAAGTAGTCAGTGGGAACATTACGCACACCAAGATCATCCGCGATGTCCTGTAGCCCTCCTTTGAGCGACTTGGAAGCACGCATCATGAACTTGATGTCATAGCAGTAAGGGAACCAAGTGCGCATCCAATCAAAAAACTGTTCTTCAGATGTCGGCAAATACGTTGCAGTCAATAGCCTGACCAAGTAACCGAAATCATAGCCGCTGGAATATCAGGTGAATACGCAATTGACGGTGAATGGGAATAGTAAGATGTATGAACTTCTTGTGTAGTCACAAAGGAAACTTGTTGTCATCACGCGTTTGAGAACTCACCTATGGAATGATACCCACTTAGCCTCTGGCGCAAGGACAAGACCAGACGTGATCAAAAGTTCAGCAAAGTCGTTTGGTGATATTCCTATTTCCTCGTGCCGCTGAAAATCGAAGCCGGACTTTTGCAGAAGATCGATTGACTCTGGCGCGTACATATCTTCACTAGTTGTCTTCAATAAGCAACGCCTACGCATTTGAACTTTTAAAACACACCTTATGCTGAACTTAAAATTGAATTGCCAAGTTGTCACATCCTGCGGGAAATTACCCTCTTCATCCGCAAGTGTGATACCGACCTGGATTAGCTTGAGCAGGTCGACATTACATCGCATTGTTTGGTAGTGGTAATCTGAAGATGTTTTGAATGTGCCTATGGGTCGTGCAACTACCCCAGGGAACTCTGTATCCTAGTCTACATCGTAAGCATCCATTTTCAAGAGATAACAGACGATACGCCGCACAATTGCAACATAAGGATATTGGTCAATCATGTCTCGTATGTTCCGCATTTCTGTTTCGAGATTTGGCGCCCATACTTCCCGTATCCGGGACATCGCTGAAGAAAGGTGCTTATGCTAGGGTAAAGAGATCAACAAGGGAGGACACAACAAGCTGTTTTACTTGGTGTGGGCTAGCCAAACCCAAAAGTTGTATTACGTAATCGAGTGGCAAAGTTGCTGTACATGTTGGATCATCGGTACTACTAGTATTTCATGGGTATCACTTGTGTACAATACTGTGCATCATCAAAACCAAGACATATATGTGTTGCTCTGGTTCTCGACGTTTGAGGCGAGTGCCCCAAAGTCAAAGTTGAATGTATGATTTCCAACTCGTTGAGTTGCTGTGCAAGCAGGGGTCGAAGGGTCCGCGCTGTGCCTCATAGTTGCTGCAACCAGATCCTCGTTCCGACCTAAGGCGAGCACAAGCATTTCCATGGACGGGTCGGGAGTATTACCCAGTTCCTCGCATTGCTTTACTCGCTCCAAACGTAAGCTTGACATTGGCTGCTGGGGCGTGTAAGCAGGAAACTCCGGGACGGTTGGTGGAGTAGTCGTCTCAATCTCCTGCAGTGTTTGACGTAGGTACGTATGTGTAGCGTCAAAAGGGCTTGATTCCTCTGTAATATCGGACGCAAGTGGTCTGAGTGGTGGCCCATGAAGCATCTGGTCACAGTCTATCATCGCGTTGTCGTTGGACGCTTTTAGCCATTGCGTATAAGTTCGATGTGATTTCTCCGCGATTTTTGTGAGTAGAGGCTATGTTTCTATGAGTATGGATCCCCTAAGAGATGTGCCCTTACTAACCAGTGCCTGAGCTACCTTTGAGCATTCCTCGGCCACGTCCGAAAAAATGCGGTAAACAGTATCTAACTCCCTTAGCGCAAATGGTGCTAGACTCAGGAAGGGAGTTCTAGAAACAATCAAAGACAATGCAACCTAAGGACAGTTAATACATAAGAACAAGTTAATAAACCGTCAACTCGAGATTCACTCACCGCGCCAGAGAATGCATTAAACCAGAAGCACATGAACCGCTTACTCAATTGAGGCTCGCGAAGGAGCACGGTCCTTAAAGCGGCAATGAGACGGGAGGCACTAAGGTACGTCGCAAGGACTGAGGGGGCGTATTTATGTCGATACGTGAACACATCGAAGTCACTCAGTGCTTCGGTAAAAAAATTTCTATGGAGCTGCAGCAGGACTTATTGCCGCCGGGCCTCAGCATATAAGGACACAATCTAATTTCGCGAAACATTTACCAATTTCTCGCCCGCTAGCCACTAGGACTTGCTGCATAGTCAATTGCCGAATGTTTGTGATTCCCTCTGAGTTGAATATATCTAGGGTCAGAGGGATGTGGAAATCTCGAATTGTACAGTCCACATTCAAAATGGTGGAATATGATTGTGGCTGCGCGGATATTGCGGTGACCAGGACCGGTGTAAGACAGTTCAGGAAGAACCCATGTTTCCATTCATGATCTGTAAATGGTTAGCTCCCGTATAAGTGTTGAATAATGTCAGCTAACATGATTGAGCTCCCGGGACGATGTACATTCCTTCTGCAGAATAAGATGGACGCCGACAGTCGACATGCTGTAAGCAGAGCGATGGTGGCCGGCCAAGAGATAGCGACTGGAAATCAAGGTTCAGAATATTATGCGCAAAAGTAAAAGTCAGGACTAACGAGGCGTGCATCTAGATTCAGAAGTTCCCAGAATAGCATTCGCCGCCGCTGAGATTCCTCGGGAATTACTTTCCATCTATTGTCATCGCGGTCTAGAAGTGGATGAAGATCTATGTTGAGGAAATTACGGGCGGGCAATGGATGCAGAACATACGTAGCCCTAACTGGAGTAAACGGGTATTTTAGGCGATTGAAGAGCAACTATTTTAGAAAAACCCACGCTTTGAGCAAGCTTCACGGCAAGTCCCATGATACTCCATGCATATGCTACTGCTTGACTCTTGTCTGAGAAAATAAGAAGGTACCAGATCATGTAGAACTATAATCTCATTAGTACAGCCGCATGATAGATGATGCGACCAACGAACCAAAGTCTGGAGTAAATCTAAACTAGGTTCATCCATAAGATTCATCTCACACAAGGAGGCACGCGCCAGCCGATGGAACACTTCAGCTCTTGGAGATTCATTCCGCTGCTCGAGATCAACAAGTAGCCCGATAGCCATCATGATGAATAATAGAGAGAGGCGACGGAAAGAAAGGTTTTCCACAGGCGTTGTGTACACATGATGAACTAGATTCCTGAGCCAAGTTTCGCTTGGGTCGAGGTTGTACCTTGCGCGTACATCATTAACACACAATCGGACAATGATGAGAAACCTTACTGCCAGAGAGCATTCAATCGAGCCTGGGTGCAAAGGTAATCTGCTTCTTCCCGGGTCGGCAACATTTGATAAATCTGTTGTCGCATAGGGTTATTGGGCAACCAAGGATAAGGAAATGTTTGACTAAGTTTTTCGATCTCTGGAGACAAATTCGGGGCATCTGGAGTACAAGCTTCTACTGTCGATGCTCTTTCCTGAGGTGAAGAAAATTAGCCCCCAGCCTATGAACTAGGCATAAAGGATGTCACCTCTGATCGGCGATCATGGACCTTGTCTGCATCTCGTGTTGAAGATGAAGCGACAGGGAGTCGGAAATTACTTGCATGCGTTTCCTTTGCCATTGTATCTGTCTGTGCGTGCTGTCCGACGGTCGCGTGAGAACTATAGAGTTCGAGTGAATTTTTTATACGTAAGGAATCTTGGTCCAAGAGAGGATGAGGGTCAGATGAACATTTCGCTTGTACGATCTCCAAGGCGTCTTCAAGTTGTCGTATACGATCGCTCATCTGGATAATCTTGGCGTGAAGCTGCTCAGTATTGGCAAGGATGAACCTAGACAGGTCGTCAGTCGGAGGATTTGCCAGAGAACTCGCTACTGACCTGCTGCCTTTTCCAGATGTAAGAGCACCTGCAAAAAAAGCGGTAGTTAGATTGAAGCTCCAAATGGAAGCAGGGCATTATACCGTCTGGGCAAATTTCAGCGCAGCCTCGTTTTGAGCACGATTGGCATGGAAAGACACGATCGCACTGGCGGTTCCAGTTTAAGGTCACGCGATTTAGAGGGGAGATGGGCATACTTTCAGTTTCAACCTTTAGGTGCATTTATGCTCAGAGATTTAAAGCCATATAGATCAGAACACACCTTCTGCACTCTGCGCAAGAAAGAGGCTGCTTCTTGCTATGTGTTTTCCTGGGGGTCGAGGTAAATGGTTGATCAGGGGCCGCAGACGCGTCCAAAGATGAATTAGGTGCATCATGATTGCGAGCACGCTTGGGTGGACGGGGCTCTGTGCTTACGTCTAGAGAGTCCCTGGAAGATGGTTGTCTATGTTCACTACCGCCTGCGAACATGCTATCAGTATCAGAGATCGACACCAGTGTACGAGCCCTGTGCGGCTTAAAAGAGACCCCGAGATGAACGGACAACATTGTTTCAAAAGGGTATATATGTAGTACACTACTTATAGGTTACGTACGGCATTGATGAACCACGATTCTCCCGGACCCATTTGAATCTTGATGCTGAAAAAACTGAGTTCTTTGTTCAACTTCACTTTGCTTTGTTAATCCCCTTCGATTCAGTGGCCAAGATCCGATAGATACAAATACACCTTACCTGCTACGCTGTTACCCAGCTAGCTGCACGTCGCACTCAGCCTAGGTGGCACTTGAGTTCATACGGAACACATATCCACGGAGGAACTGCCAGCAAAGACCACGCCGCTAAAATTTCCAATGGCCAGGATGGGCAAAAATTTGCACCACAAAATCACCGTTCCTGTTCCAACATTTGGGCACTATCCTGATATAATGGTGTGGTTATCTTGTGGTCCAGGGAGAGTTCAGCTGCAAACGGCTCATGGTTACTTCGAATTCGTATAGTCCGTAGTTTCGCATCAATTTTTTTAGCATCCGATCTGCACACCCAAGGTCACCGGCTCCTTCAATATTTGTGCTCGTATTGACAGGTAAATGAGATGAGGCTTTTCACGCCGCTGAGCCGTGGTAGGCGCCCCGTGATGCTCAAAGCGCATGAATTGCACTCAGCGAAATCCGGATATTGCAAATTGTTGTCGCCTGATTACAACGGGAATTATGGATTTCACGGAATTCACCGGGCGCCCAGGTCACATTGCACAGCTACTTCCTTAGCCGCTCCGAGTTGTAGGCGCTAGGTAAAGTCCTATGGTGCAGGGAAGTTTTGACTTTCCCAGCCAGCCGATGGGAAAATACTTGACGGTATCCGCTGGTACCCGATGATCAAATTTCATGACACCACTACAGCATACTCCCACCAGTTTCAAGTTTTGAAGAAGTTTCAAATGACAGGGATGCTACTCTGGCCGTGAGCCGCGGCCGGTTCCTGGATGACATCGCGCGAAAATATCCACTGAGCCAGTCAGACTCTCCGGGAGGGTACTAATCTAAAACACGGGTTTTATGGGAGGAGTCTAGGGGTGCTAATAGAGCGGCTGTTCTGCAGATCGAAACCATGGGGTATAAAAGGAGCTCCTTCGTTCCGTATAAATCGGATCTCGGAGATCCCCTTCAAGACGGAAGTCAGTCACATTTCAATGTCTTCTTGTCACCCCTCT
>Ga0153978_1000299_pt1 | contig 12791 bp, 20 predicted proteins | sample TSGA062MetaG_FD_104749 | JGI IMG/M metagenome (GOLD analysis project Ga0153978, IMG submission 104749) | Attine ant fungus gardens microbial communities from Georgia, USA - TSGA062 MetaG | ecosystem: Host-associated > Fungi > Mycelium > Unclassified | place: USA: Georgia, Yuchi Wildlife...
GAGGAAGGTGGCCATGAAGGAGCCTAATAGTGATACAGAGAACAAAACCGCGTCTTTCTTCTAAGGAGTCCTCCCCCTACGGCCACGGGAGACTAGACCGGAGTCATTTCGTGTCCATTCGCCATGGAACACATTCGAGTCGTTACACAAGGCTGTTTGGTCCGCCGAGATACTCTATCTATTAGGAAGATTTCCTCTCGTGTTCCAGTTGCGCTTTGTTCCTGCACAGGGAGGATTCCACCACCGTCGTCATCAATCATGCATGATAGTAAAAAGGGGATATCTCTGGCGGAAAAAAAGAATGTCAACTTCAAATTCAGAAGAGGTCAGGCCTGCTGAAGGAGAAACCCTAGAGCTCATGCTTGAACAATGCTGCGGACGCCTAGAAAGCTCGGAGAAAATGCGGGGTCTGATGATGGGTACACAAGAATATTGACATACAAAATAAAGTCATGAGCCTACAAACATCATAATACTCTAAGAACTGGAACTATTATATAGGGAACGTCTAATTACGCAAACTATGACGACGCGTTCCCATCAGGAATTCTGAGTAGAGGAGGTAACGAGGGACTGGTCCCCTAGCGAACACCAAGTTCTGTCACCTCTCTAATGAACCCCTGCATGCGACATAACGCGTAAGCTAAATAGTCAAACTCGGGTTCCAATTCTCCTCTTTCTAAACTATCCCGCGCTTGCACGATGCCCCACACAGTCCACATCGCGTGCGATGCGGGACTCCAAATACGCACTTGACGTTCCAGCTGAGAAACTTCTGCTTCTAAAGATGACTTTGGAACCGAGGGGATGCGTGCGTCAAAGGAATGAGAGTGCACCACGTACGCCCGATAAAAATTAAGCCGTTCTTCCTTCGTCGGATATCGACTTGGATCCAGAAGATACGGTGTCGATGAATGATAGTCAGCTGTCCACTCGTTGAAGTGATTAGCGATGTCAAACGCTAGTGGATTAGGCGATGCGTATTCAAAATCAACAACGACAATCTGGCAATTTCGTTAGGTTCCATAATCAAGACATTCATAGGAATAGGTATTCCTCACCTGGTGGTGCTCCGGAGCATCGTGACGAAGGGGACCAGTTAACCGCAGGATGTTACCATACTGAGTGTCATTGTGTGCGAAAACTCGTCGACTTGCACCTTCTATCTTCTCGACGTGAGAAACCCAGCGCAAGTAACGCACCCAACATTCATAAAAGTGGCTTATGTCGAGCGCTTGACGGGTGGCCTCTGAGACATGCTGAAGAGTCAAGACTTCTCGCGCGACTGGAATCCACGCTTTAAGATTCTTCTTGACGCCGATCTCCCAGCTCTTCCCTTCAAGAGCACTGATTGTCAATGGGCCCTCTATGACAGTGATATCGACAGAATGGAGCTGAGCCATACGTGCGGCTATCCACTGGCTGATGTTCTTGTTGCGAAGGTCTGATGGAACTAGCGTAACAGACTCGAAGTACTCTTCAATACGACCATTTGTAAATGTACCATAAATACGAGGTCCAAAGTGGTATCGAGAGGAGAGAATATGAAGCATGTGGAGTTCGTGAGAGCGAGAGATGAGAGAACCGGATGAAGGACCGTAGATGCGCAACAAGAGTGTGGGAGCGAGAGCAAGGGCGGGATAAGAGACAGTGTAAACAGCATTGGTAAGAGAACCAGAGATCTTGCGGATAGAGAGCAACTCGGGGGATAAATCAGACTCATGCCAACCGGGGACCTGTAGAGCCAATATGATAGCAAGAAGACCTCTTGCAAAGTCGAGAGACTTGTATGACCTGCGAAAAGAAGACGTGTGAGCAGAAATTGTAACTGATACGGGCTGATATCAGACCGAAATTACAGGTCGCCGTACGGAACCGCCAGGACTGCAAAAGGTGATAGAAGAAGTGCAGAAGGGGGAAAGATGCATACCTGGCATCTAATTTAGCTTTAGCGTTTGTCAAACCATCAACGAACTCGACGTCAAGAGCGAGCTTTGCTGTAGACGGGGTGGAGTTGGAGCATCTGGAGGAGCTGAGGAATAAACTGTGAAGAGAGGACGATGATGAGAAGGTGCTGGATATTGGAGATACGGAGACCGGGGGACCATCTGTAATCATTGCGCTCGCCTGACCCATTCGATGTCGTTAGTGAACAAGAAGCGGCTTTTACTGGCACACGACAAGAATGCATCCATTGACGGACCCCGAAAACCCCGTACGGAGATTGGTTTCTTTTTACACTATTTGTGGGGTCATCAATTCCGCGGGGTACCCACAGGTTTATTCAAGCTTATTTATTTAATAGTTATGCCGTTATCCTCCTGCTCAGCTCGTAGGCCTCAATTGTACCACCGTTTCATTCTCACCAGATCACGACCCTGTATTCTGAGACCATCATCCTCTCCTACCACTTGGTCAGATGCCTCACGTTATCACGAGGCCGACTGAATACATCAATTTGTCAAAAGAATCCAATCGAGGAGTTGCCGCACTTCCCTGCAGCCGCGGCTTTACACACCGTCAGCAGGTTCGAGAAATATATGTCAGCATGAGGCCGTGTCCTCTATACCCTCGTAGACGAGAGAAGTCGCCAAAATATTCGCTCGGTGGATATTCCTCCTCGAGGTGGTCGTGACTGCCGGAATGGCCGCTTGAAATATTTTCCACATCCAGTGCTGCCCTTATTCTGTCCGACATCCATGGACGAGATGCAGCCTGATGCAACTGTGTGCGATGCGACATAGCCGCTTAGCAGATGTGTTCGAAATATACCGTAAACTCGACTCCCGCTTAACCTACAGCATTGATATTCCGATCAGGTCTTTCAACATGCTTTTACGTCGTGGATGCATGAGCGCTGAGAAATGGCGCTAGTAATGTATGATAGGTTCGATGGCTTTGCATCATCAACGTAACTGTGTCGAATTAGCATGGCTTTTCGTGAGAATATACATTTTAATTCGTTGAAAATAACGAACGTTTCTAACATGCCTATCTATGTACAATAAGGATAGTGATTCGTCTAAACTTCGCTAGACGGCTGCGGTGAGCTGATACGCGACTTGTCGTGTACGGCCTTTTCTTGATTGGCACCAGCATTCGGGTTTTCGACCGAAAAGCACTCCATAAACGGCGAGATCTTGTGATGTAGATTAATGAATGAAAATCAGTAGCGAAAAATATACACACCAACATAGCCACGCCTAGTAGAGGAGCACAGACGATCCAGACATCCTGTAACATAGTTGATCGAGACTAGTAACTTGGCCACAGGATCAGAAACCCTACCTGAATGGCAAGAGCCACGGCACTCAATACCTCATTTCGCAGCGACAGTGGTTCGATAAGGCTTAGTAATCTCCAATCAATAGATGATCCCTGGATTTGGTATCCGATAGGTAGAGCGTGAGATAATTTCCTATCAAAGACCACCCCAGCAACGGCCTTGAAAATCTTCCAGTCAGTAGTGAACAAATTATGATACAGACACAGATCAACTTACTAGACCGATGGTAGCTCCTGTAAATCTTACGAGGAAAAATGCACTAGTCCCTGTGGCAAGTTCTGATGGAGGCAACGCCTTCACGAAAACCTGATAAGGAGCATGGAAGAGTAATCCAACACCAATACCGGCAATGAGTGGGAAACAGATCTGCACGATGTAAGGGGAAGCGTCCTTGAGTGTTATCAAAAGACCTGTGACGTAAAGTCAAATATAACTCTTAGTATTCATGTTATGACCTCACCGAAACCTAATGTAGAGACCAGTAGTCCGCCGACGATCGTCCACTTTTGTCCACGGGTGTCATTTTTCCTCTTCTGCCAGAATCCAATAAACCACGCGGCTGGCATTGAAGCCAAGGAGGATCCGAGTGAATATGGCAGCATCTGCACACCAGCTTGCAGTGGGGTCATACCATTCACAGCCTACGCGAGTCATATATTCAGATATCCACAAGACAGTATGGAAGGTCTCACCTGAAAATATAGTGCAAGGTAGAACGTCCCTGCATTGAACGCAAAGTTGTGAAGGAATGTAACGGTCAAAATGATCACTATTAATTTGCATTAACAGTCGAAAGTAACCCACTCAAAGCAAGCTTCTTACCAAGGGTAAGATTTTTGAATGCGGCAGGCGGAAACAACGCATCGCGCGTAGTGCGCGTTTCATAGAAGCCACCACAAGCCAGAATTACGGGGCCAAATATAATGAGCAGGAGGGTTGATGGGGATGTCCCTGAATGAAAGTGATTAGATGCTGAATTGAAAGTTGAAAGTTGGCACGACATACAGCCATCACTCATGGCGAAGCTAAAACCAATTACCAAGCAACAGGTACCCAGCATGAAGAGCAGTCTGTATGACATGACGTGAGCATTGTACAAGGCAACAGAAACATATCGTACAGCCCAAGAAAATCAAACTTTCCAGCGAATGTCTTCCATGATGCATGCTGAGACTGGCCGAGAGTCACACTTCGCAAAGATAGTGAGAGCAGTATGAACGCGACAAGGCATATAGGCAAATTCATGTAAACTGATAACCTAGAATTTCAGATTCAAACATGGAAAGATATGAGGGACATACAAGCCCATCTCCAATTGATTGTCGTCGAGAAGCCAGCTTGGTCCAAGATGAGATTTGGATCTAAGATTCCTTGACGACACTTACTGCTGAATAATCCTCCCAGTATCGGGCCTGCGATCGCAGAGCAGCTCCAAGTAATACTGAGAGCCATAGACCATTTTGCTCTATTCTGTGGTTCGACAATCTCTGAGGTAATAACCCAAACAGAACTGACGATACCACCGCCACCGACACCCGCCAAACCACGGGAAAAGATCAGGGACATGATGGTCTGGAGAGATAAGATCAGGAAATTAAATGCAATATAAAATTAAGTCCGTCAACCTTTGCGGCTCCACATAGCAGAGATCCGAGGGCGAATATCATCATGCTGGCATACAGAACATTCTAGTAATAGTGTAGCGAGATATATCCCGCTGATTGAGTAAGAACTTACCTTTCTCCCGACCAGATCAGATAGCCTTCCGTATAGGGGTTGACAAGCTGTTTGCGTCAGCATATACGCAACTCCAACCCAAGTATACTGGCTTTGGGAAGCTCGGAGCTCGCTAACGATTGTCGGTAGAGACGTCGATACAATAGTCTGTATGTAAATTTAACGAATGGTCTAGACTTCCAGAAATGGATACGTACAGAATCCGTTGTGGCAAGGAAAAGTGTCATTGCAGCCCTGAGGTCCAGTCATACTTTGTTAGGTCGAGTATAATACAAGCAGGGTAGAATCTTACCCAATATGTACGAATAAGAGTCGGGACAGCGAGTGTTTTTGGATTTTTTGGAGCTCGCCATCAGAGTCCAGAGAGGCGCGATCGCTGGTATGTACCGTGTCTGAGAATGAAGACGATACCTCCGAGGACGCGCATGAAGGCATATGAGGCGGCATTGGAGGACGAGATGTGTTGGTTAAGGACATATTACGCTCGCAATGGGAGGGAGTACTGTAGGGAAGGCCGCTCGTTGTTTGACGATCTCTTCATATGCGACGCCATTTTATAGAGGACCACTTGGTCGTGACTTCTGGTATAATGAAACTTCGGAAAAGCTTCTTGGGCCTTGGAAAACCTCTTTGACCCTTTGAACTGCGGTCCGCTAACAAGATGGTGAACATGATACGACATTAGGCTTTACTGATGAAATAAATTAAAATCTACCGCATTGTTGGGCCTTTGTTGTAGTAAGAGTCCAGCCCACGACAAAGAAGAGAAGTTCTTTGACAGCCTGCATTACCGCTGTCGGTAGGAATTAGGCAAAAAGCCACTGCCTGGGGTAAAAGGTGACCTACCAGACACAGTCACCTTGATGCATCATGTCTAACCTTCGTTGGACAGGAATCTATTGAGAAGATCTCAACCATGAGATGCCGCTAAACTAAATTTCTAGGTTTCGAAACTTCTTCAAGGGACAGAGATCGAAAGAGATCGAACAGATGACAATTCCATTAACTTGAATGTCGAAGTCACACTTTTGGACCGCGGCTACGCAACAGCCACAAACACGTTGAACCTGAGTTACTATTAGGTACATTGCAATGTTATGGCCACCATGCAGTTTCAGGGCGCACACCCAATTGCAAGCTGGTCTACCGGAAAGCATGCCAAATTTCTCTCATTAGTGTGGTTCTATAGATCTTTTCTAGGCTGTAGCCCTCCTGAGCTCGTCCTCCGCGTTCTCCGATAGCTCACTGCTTTTCGCCATATCCCCAATTTCCGATTCCTTTGCTGATTGAATTGAGAAGCAGTAGGGAGCAGAGAGCGAAACGTCGCACGGACGAACCAAGATATGGATAAATCAAAACCCAGTAAGCCCTCGTATCGTTTGCCATGTGCGAGTCACCCAGCCACCCTCGGAAGATGGTGGCGGATGAGTAAATGAAGTCGTACCGTTTTTATTATTCAAACTGGTATCCCCTGTACTTCTCGACTGTGTGCCACTCGAGGAACCAGCCGGTGGCACCGAGTCCTGCCTTGGGCTGCTACTCCGGCCCTCGACGTCGTCTGCATACTGCTGCAAAATCTCGCGCTGTCGCTTCGTCAAGGATCTGCCGATATTGAGTTCCTAAGTGCTAGCAAAACTCAATTTCGCTCACCTTGGAAGTTGCACAGAGAAAGAAATGAAAAGATCCCCTTTATCACCATCGAAAACGGATGGAACACCGTGGCCTCTTAGGACCATCTCCTCGCCATGCTGAGTGCCACCGGGCACGCGAACATCTACGTTCCCATCGAGTGTTGGCACACGAACACGGCCACCCAAGAGCGCAGTATGCAATGGTATTCGCGCTTCGTGATGGAGGTTTGCACCTTGCCTACGGAAGACCTTGGAAGGGGCAATATTGACTCTAACGAGCAGGTCCCCGTGACTACCCTTGCCGGATAATGGTGCATCACCTGCATTCGGGATGCGGATAGTCATTCCATCTTCCACCCCTATTCAGTTTATTAGCCACCCGAGCGAAATATAATGTTTAATTCCCAACCTGGTGGAATATCTACATTGACACTTTTCTTCGTCCGCACATAACCCTGACCGCTGCAATCTACACATTGACCTCCGCGTGGAATGGTAGAACCAGAACCAAGACAGGTTCCACAAGTACTTGCCATCTGGAACCCACTATCTATCACAAAAGTCTTCGTGCCAGTACCGTTGCACGACGCGCAAGGTGCGCGCTTAGCACCATGTCTCAGGCCAGTACCACCACACGTCGAACACGTTGAAAGAGGGTTGATATTGATACCACGAGTTGTTCCTTTGCAAGCGTCCAAAAATGAGACATTGATACGTGCCTCAATGTCCGCTCCTCTGGTACTTTGTGTGAAACCGCCAGAGCGCGTTCGGCCACCGAAAGCACCGCCGAATAATTGCGAGAATAGATCACCTTGACTTGAAGAACCGCCAAATGCTTCGCTGAAATCTCTAAAACCAGAAAACCCGCCTGCGCCTCCTGCGAAGGGATTTCGGGCGAAGGCATTAGGGTCAAAGCCTGGTTGCTGTGATGCAGTACCATATTGATCGTACGCAGCCCTCTTTTTCTCGTCTTTCAGGATCTTGCAACATAGTGTCAGACACCAGTAGGCATATATTAGCGGAAGGATGGAGAATGACTGACGTCGTATGCTTCCTGTATCTCTACGAACTTCTCCTGCGCTCCTTTATCAGGATTTGTGTCCGGATGATACTTGCGTGCAAGCTGCGTTCGTGATTTAGACAAACATATATCAATTGAATGACTCTGATGCGCACAGCAAAATATGTTTTCTTAATGTCTGCGGGAGATGCATCTTTCTTAACACCTAAAACCTGGTAAGGGTCCTTTGGAGGCGCAGATAGCGGTGCAGATGCATGAATGGTGCGCTAAGCAAGAGGAGTCAATATGACGTGACACTGTACATCAAGCTATGTTGGAAATTGTGACGAACTGTTTGGCCTCGCGCAGTGCGACCATGGCGTCCCACTGTGTAAGAGGAGAACGTCCGGATGTTCGGCCTAGTTTTTTGTCGAGCGCAACCGGAAAAAGCAATGAATGAGGAAGCTCCAAGTGCCCGCAAGTGGGGGATCATTTACAGCACGCTTTTCACTGAATACCAACGGAAGCACGGCGGAAGTAAGTAAGTCGTAGCAATAATTTGCATACAACCGAATGCCGTAGGACGAATTTTGAATGTACATCTATTTGCTTCTGCTGACGTCAGCTCGCGTTTTGCATAATCATAAGGGTCAGTAGAAATTCAGAAAGCCTTGGTCCCCAAAATGTGTACAGGTTATTGTAGCAATGACTATCCTACTTGGAGTTAGCGCAAGTAGTCCGGATCGCGATTTATGTATAACCATTGTCCCAACCCCTAAGCACGTGCCAGAAACGCCACGTAAATTACAAGGGATCTTTTACAAGCATGCTCAGGCTGGAGTCAACCCCATGACTCGTCACTTCCATTTGCCGTTCAAACTCAGAGCCATCTCACGATCTGGGCTCCCTCTGGACGTATTACCGTTGTTTAGTATCAGTGTTCGACAGCTTTCACTGATAGAAAGGAGACGAACCTTGGTGTAACACAGTAATAAAACCTTTGGGAAGATCTCTGTCAGAGAAAATCGGGCATCGCGTCCGTGGTGCGTGCTGTTCGGGAGCGCCACCAAGATTTTCCGTAGGACACCAAGATCTCATCGCCCTTTTTAATTGGATCTTTGGAACTCCAAATGCTTATCCGTAGCTCACCCTGCGGCGTACGGTTCTCCACAAAAACAGCATTGGGTTTGTCTCGAATACCGCGGTAATCATTCACAAACCTGGCCTCGTTACCCATGACGCTGGCATCCACGCCTACATTATCTCCATCCTGAGACCGAAAAAGTGAAAGATCATAATCGGAGTCAGGCCTATCCTGGCAGTGAACTTCTCCGATATAATCGATGATATGTGACTGAGAAGGTATCTTTCGGGCAGCGAAAAGACCGTTTTGTCCTCGTGCGGGGTGAGAAGACTCTGAAATACGTCTTATGCGAACTGGAATGGTCGAATGAAATGAATTTGGGGTTTTCTGGGGGGCGGAATCAGTACCGCTCTTGAGGAAGGCGCGTATGTGGCCTGGAACAGAAGGATGATAATAAGGAGTATTTATGTACTGGACAGTGGACGGCCACGACGGAGGTTGGCGAGAGGTGGGGAACATGTAACCTTAGCGGAGGGTGTCGTATATCGTTCAGTCTACCGTGGGTAAACGCGAGAGACGCAAACTTGGGTCCCAAATCTGACCCCATTCACCACCCGTTTTCACTTCATTCCATGGTGCGACCTCCAACAAAATCGGTAGCACGCATCTATCGAGATGTCAATGCGAATTTTGGTCCTGTATGGCATGAATATGGTCAAATACTTTAAGTCACTTGCCTCGGGTATGTACTGACGATTTTTACCTTAGATAACCTTCAAGTGCAGTGGGGAACGCAGGATCACTACGAGATAGTGCGCAAAGTTGGCCGAGGCAAATATTCAGAAGTAAGATGCCTGTTGTTTCATAGTTTTGGACAGCCTGTTTGATCAATCCATCAAGGTTTTTGAAGGTGTTAATGTAGTGAATGATGAGAAGTGTATCATCAAAGTCCTCAAGCCCGTAAAGAAGAAGAAGATCAAGAGAGAAATCAAGATCCTGCAAAATCTCGCAGGTGGACCCAATGTTGTAGCCCTCCTCGATGTTGTCCGAGACCCTGCTTCAAAGATCCCCAGCCTAATAACGGAATATGTCGACAATGTTGACTTCAAAGTCTTATATCCTCGCTTCACTGATTACGATGTCCGCTTTTATATGTTTGAGCTTCTCAAGGTGTGTATCAATCAAATTTTGTTAGGCTTCGCACTATAGTCCTTTAGGCATTGGATTTCTGCCACTCAAGGGGAATAATGCACAGAGACGTGAAGCCTCATAATGTCATGATCGATCATGAACAACGCAAAGTATGCATCTCTATCAACATGTGTTACGGACGGAGCTGGACTTCATAGCACAGCTGCGACTCATAGACTGGGGCTTGGCCGAATTCTACCATCCGAAGGTTGAATACAATGTCCGGGTGGCTTCACGTTACTTCAAAGGACCGGAGTTGTTAGTGGACTTTCAAGAATATGACTACAGTTTGGATATGTGGAGCTACGGTTGCATGTTTGCGTCCATGGTATGGCTTTCAGACCAAGATAGATCGTGACTCAAATTGACATACCTTTCCGAAAGATTTTCCGCAAAGAACCGTTTTTCCATGGCCACGATAACTATGACCAGCTAGTGAAAATAGCGAAAGTGCTCGGCACGGACGAGTTATATGCATACATCGACAAATATGGTATACGACTGGATGCTCAATATGATGAACTGCTTGGAAGGTAAGCCTTTTGAGGGCTATCGTCGATGATGCAGTAACTGGCTGTTAGGTACCCTCGCAAGCCTTGGAATCGGTTCATCACGTCCGAAAACCAGCGTTATATATCCAACGAAGCAATTGACTTCTTAGATAAGCTATTGCGGTATGATCATCAAGAAAGATTGACGGCTCGGGAAGCCCAAGCACATCCTTACTTCGGTCTGTGAAACTTCTTAAGCAATCGCTAATGTTCGCCTAAAATTCGATTATAGATCCCGTTCGCAGCCCAACGTCTGGCATCCCTGCTGATGGCGAGAGCGAGGACTCGGGAGCATCTTCAGCCTAATCTATAGTTCATTTCTCCTTATCTCTCTACGTGTACCACCTGCTTTGCATATAGTCTTGTCAAAATATCCGCAGCACTTGATGAGCACATTCCGTGGTATACATAGTAGAATTGTCTAGGGTTTTGATGCTTGGAGCTTCCACGTGTGCAAACGCTCAGCTGTGCGTCTTTTAATGCAAGTGTGAGTAACATCCTTGGCCTGCCTCAATACACGCGCTGAACTTTGTAGATGATGTGTAGTTCGTTGATATTTATGGTCAAGGATGAGAAGGCTTCTCCCTTCGGCACTGATCCGTTGTGTATCCTTTGCGAGATGCATTTTTTGCCTGTACTAATCCCATCCCGGGCCGCAATATCGTAGTAACTCCTATCGCGACAAGGTACGTGATGTACTCGGTTTCATATATGGGTAGTTCTTTACCCAAGTTGCCGTATGCGTGACGTCTAGTCCGATGCAATTTATCAGAACTTGGGTGATGCAAATCATAACTAACTACTCTACTGCTAGGTGATCTACATCGCGATTCGTAGGCCGACACCATTTATAACTAACTACTTTTGTCAAAACATTCATCGTCACAGGGACGCCTCTGTCAAATTGAATCTGGTACGGATAAAGTGACGGTGGCGAGCGCTGGCTTGAATCATGTTTACCTTCTGCCTTGACACGAGGTTCTACACAGTTGCGCCGCACGGCGTTTGCGCCCATAGTATTGCGCTCACATTCCTGATCTGCGCGGCTTGAACATGGCGTAATTGTATCTGAACCCAGAGGATTCGGACATCTTTCCGTTCTTATATCCGTGCCATGGTAGGAAGACTCATGGCTAGAAACGGATAAGCCGGACCCAATTGTACGTCAAAGACCTCGAGCGAACTTTCAAAAATGAATTTCCTGAAAGTAGTGTTCATCTTTCATGATCAAGATTGACATTAGTGCACCGGCCTCCAATACGGCAGCAGGATCGGGGGCGATTCTAAACGCACTATTGCAAATGGGTCAGATCTTCTAGTCAAGGCCTTTAGGCTTAGGGGCACCATCCCAAACAGGTAATTGATTCGACTCTCTGACTTCACGCCTAACTAAGTCTAGCTAATAACTCCTATGATTCAGCCCTCAAGAACGTGGCGCAACACAGCCAACTCCGAGGTCACTTATTACGGTTATATAGGTTAATTGAGCATGTCTCATGGATAAAGTCTATCCTAGACAAACAACGGTAATTGGAGCAGGTAATTTCACAGGGTGGTTTACCATACCGCCACCGAACCTCAGGGGGAGAAGTACGGCACCCGTCATCACCACCACCACCTCTGCAGTCTCAACATCCAGCATGCCTTCTATAGCGTCTGCTGCACTAGTGCTGCTGCTTGGCAACGTGATATAATCTATATCGATGGCGATCAGGGAGTGCGTACTTACGCGGCCAGCTCTGGACTCACCACCGTACATGGAATGAACTCCAGGAGGCAAGCACGCCTCCGGCACGTGTGAATCTTGTTTGACAACGCTTCCTTGGGCTCTTGGACTGATGATGGCGTTCGCAAAACCGGCGCTGTTTCTCATTGGATCACCATCGGGCATGATGTGAGCCATGCAGTGCGTAAATACGGACGTGCACGCCAAGCCAGATGACTTGCTATGGTACACTCTTCGATCATCAGCAGACATACAAGCTGCAAAAAGGATGTAAGTTGCCAAATGGGGACTTTCTCTATGTCGTACTTTAGGAGTTCAGGATTTGAAATAGTACATTGCAAGATAGGCATCGATGAAATAAAACAATTGTGATAGATTCGCTGACACGGTATATGAACCGCAAGGTGATAACTAGTATTGGGTAGGCTCAGAAAACAGATACTGCACGAAATTTACCATCCCCAGTGAATACGGGAATTTCTGGGATGTTACCACAACACGTGGGTTCAAATGAGGTGCTTGAAGCAAGCAGCTCACACCCCACATCAGGTATTAGCCAGTACACTTTTAAAACGTTCGCGGAAA
>Ga0153978_1000302_pt1 | contig 12767 bp, 14 predicted proteins | sample TSGA062MetaG_FD_104749 | JGI IMG/M metagenome (GOLD analysis project Ga0153978, IMG submission 104749) | Attine ant fungus gardens microbial communities from Georgia, USA - TSGA062 MetaG | ecosystem: Host-associated > Fungi > Mycelium > Unclassified | place: USA: Georgia, Yuchi Wildlife...
AGACTGAGATTCACTCGTTACAGCTCCCACTCGTCCTCCCCCGATCCGTCATAACCTCTTGAATACATTCGATAGCATGATTGTGTAGTATGCGCAGGTTCTTCGATGATGTCATGACCCAGAATGGAAAAAGTGACTAAGTTGTAAGATGGTACATCATGTAAAGATGTAGTACAGCACGGGTTATGACCGACAACGCAGCTAGATTTCATGCATGACTTATTCTCTCCCATTGGTAACTCGCACCGTCTGTCCAAGTGCGCTAGACATGGGTCCTACGTAGCACACCCTGCTCAACGAGTGCTCGTTAGCGTCACGGATGCGAAAATCAAGGTTAAATATTGCCACCATTTACTATGGCTTCTTTCCAATTGCCACCACCGTGCAAGTGTTTGTACTGGGACCACGCCAAGGATTAGGCGTGCGAGAATATCACTCTAAGCTGGTCTCCGGCCCTGATGTGGGGGATGGGACGAAGTTCAATTGCTTTCGGAGTGCACGTGCACGTCTGTGTAATGTCGGAAGCGCCTCCAGTGGTTACACTCGTCAAGGGTCACACTTTCATCGTGACGTTTATTTGTTTTGTACTCCAAAGTAGATTGGAAGGTCATGGAAGACTGATATTGATGGTGCAGCATCCAAAATTGCACGAAGCTAAAATTCTGCGATACACTCCGACCGACAGGATCCAGAGTCTGATGCTCGATATTTCATGTGGGTAGTAGGTTCATGCGATGCTACCTGTAACAAGGTATGGCAACATGTAGTATCGATGAATTCCAAGGACTCAGCGAGCCAGCTCTTGGATATGTTATTTTTGCATTTATTTGATGTCTCGTCGTCCCTTCATCAGCTTCTTTTAAAGAAATTATATCATACACTGAGTCACTTGTAAAATTCCGACGTGTCTCGCACCTTGAGGCTCTGCCAAGTTAATTTGTACCCATTAGAGCATGCTCTCTCCGGAGGCGTGACTGTTGGCCGAATATCTTCAATGTCAGTGACATTTTTTGCGGTGAAAAATGGATCAAGAGATGCCAAGAGTTGAGAATGCTAGTAACTGAATTGTAGATTGATTGGCACAAACAACCCGTAGTTCTGGAGGATAGTCAACGGGCCACTACACAAATGTAACGACAGTTGTAGGTGGGTTGTTCAGATTTACAGGCTGTACGAAGAGGAAAACATCAATGTATAGGTACCCAAAGCACATCAAACACTCGATCACGTTTATTTATTACATACCGGTGGGGCCAGGCGACGAGAAGGAGCCGTGAAATGATACATTGGATAACACAACTATGTGGTATGCGCAACTTCAGGTTCTTTAATACCCAGACCTGCACGGTAATATGGAACACTAGTATAAACGCGAATCCTAGTGTCACACACCTTTCTCCATGTCTTGATCTAACTTGGCCCTTTTATTTGGCTCGGTAATGGCCAAGACGTCTTTCTCCTGGTCCCGAAACGAAAGTATGGAGCGCGTTGGCTTAACGTGTTCGCGGAAGATAAGGCCGACCAAGATATTAAGGCAACCGATGGAAAAAAGTAAGAAAGCAGAGACCAAGGGGAAGACTTGGACGTAGTGGGAGAGGACGGAAGCTCCAATCCTATTGACGTTTCGGGTGGTTCAGTATGACGATGAGAAGGTAGTTTTATCCGCTCACAGGCATTGCATTAATCCCAGAGCGCCTACCCCAAAGTTGCTCCCGAGAACGGGAAAGTAGAGATCAAAGAATCTGGCGGGCCAGCCTGGATAAAGTTGAGATGATGCATTCTTGCATGTCATTATTCCAGCATCATACCTAGTTCTGACATGATCAGAGCGATGGTCTGGAAGATGATCAATAGGCGATTCAATACCGCCCAGAATACGCCAGCTGGTTGATTAGGAACTGTACTGTTACTGCAGTGAACAAAGTTAGTAAGCGGCGCAGCGATGATATGACCACCAGAAATGCCGCTCACTCGATGTAATGGTAATTACTGGTGGTATTTGAACTGCTTCCACCACCGACAAACGCATTGACTGCTTTAATATCATCAACCATCACCAGGATGCTGCTCGAGAAAACTAGAAGAAGAGCGATAACGCTCAGAGTGCGAACAGCATTGAGGGTGATGAAGATATCTAATGGTCATCATCATCCTGTCAGCCCGAAAGCGTGCTATGCGCATTTCTTGTGACTCACAGGCTTTGGCTGGTAGCATCGTAGGAAAAGATCAAATGTACGTGGAAAGAAGCAGTGGGTCACACCAGATGAAAAACTGTAAACGTAGAAGATGACCAGCAACTTGCAAGAGGAAAGGATGGTGCTACCACTGGCAGCCGCGGAGGTGGTCAGAACGATACAATGAGACAGGGTCCAGCTATTTGCAAACTAAGGCTTTTCATACAGTGTCGGCAAAGAGAGCCATTAATCTGGGAATAAGGAGTCATTGTTCTTGCCCAACGCGCAGTCACAGTTACGGTGGGTCCTGTCGCTGTGGACAACCGCGGTCGGTGGACATTGTTAGTCACGTGTGTGATAAAAGTACAACACCCTCCAGATAAGGCGAAAACTTCAAATTGTTACTAAGTAGCAATACGCCAACTTTCACGGCACTCGCAGGGTAGCCTTTTGAGGCATTCAAGTGGTCGAATTCCAGCAATGGACCAGTCAATCAAACCTTCTTTTAGCACAAGGAATTTATTTCAGTCGAGCACCATGACATGGCATTGCGAACTGCTTACTACAGGGGTGGTTTTACGAACCCACTGCGAACAAGGTCGCCATCTGCCGAAAGGATGGCAACCCCGCCTACACGACATGTTTCTTAATTGTGTTACCTAGCATCGATGACTATCACAGAGTTTAGGAGGCTTGGTGCACTGCTATGACAAAGGTGTCATATGTATACCTTGACATTCAGAATGTCATAAAATTCAAAATTTATGCGACACAGTATTAAGTACATCGTCCGATCCTACCTAAGATACGTCCCTCTGACGCCCCGTAAGGTATACAGTTTAGGGTATACAAAGGCTACGAGGCAGCCTTGGAAGGCAGTGACGAGACTGCAGGAATCTCCCCTTGTCGCATTCGCTGTGAGCGACCGTGACGCTGCAGTTTATCAGCTTGTGCGCGTTCGCGCTCGGCTTGCACAGTTGTCATCATCTCAAGCTGCTGAGCGATGAACTCTTGTGTGTTTGGTCTTTACGAGACTTGGTTAGCACCCGTTGAAAATTGCTCAAAGGAACCTGAGGTGCCCACCTCATGCGAAGGATTCTCAGAATGACTTCGCCGCTCGAGACCTCCTTCTCATCCTTCTTTACCTTCTTGCGTTCCTTGATAGTTCCGAGGTTCCGCTGGTTATAGACGCTCTTTACGCGTTTCTTAACAGGGACAGCTTCGCGCAAGCTTTGTTGCATGGCACGCACGCACTCTTCCATGAGAGTGTCACTGCAAGACGAATCAAAACTCGTTACCAACACAAGGAACGAGAAGACGTACGTGTGCCAGTCATAGTACAAGCGGATGGAAAGAACATCCCGATATTTCTGGTTCTGTAGCTTCTCTAGCGGAATGCCTTCGCCTTCCACATAGAAATAATCACGGAGGAACTAGGCGGAAGGCATCAAAAATGGATTCATACAAGATAGTTGCACGCACCTTCAGCCACTTGAAGGCAATATCTACCTCCTTATCGGTCAGTGGCTTCATGTCGCTCGGGAGCTTAGATAGAGGCGGTATGAGCAGAGCCTCTATGACGACAAGGATCTCCTTCCAGACTCTCATGATCACCATGTCTTTTGCAGTCTCGCTGAGGTAGGTGTTGAGAATATGAAGGTTAGCGTCGAAATAATCGAACAGGGGAACAATCGCGCGCTCAATCTCGACGTCGGTAAGTTCCTCTGGCCGGACGCGAGGTTTCTCGTGGTGGGGAAGAGGTATCTGCACCTCGCTGGCGTTGGAGCCCAATGCGGACCGATAGAGCGCCGTGACGTTCCCCAGTGCCTTGTTGTAGTCCAGTCCCAGAGATCCGGCTTTGATCAAGGTTTTGAGCACGGCCCGTGATAGCGACTGTCGGATATACGGTGACATCTGGCAACCAACGAAGCTCAGGATCAGGACCTAAACTTCGTAACTAACGTCTTACCTTGTCGATGAATATCCGCATCATGTCTCCCTCGCTTCGCTTCAGGAACCGAAAAGCGCGGCCAAAGTAGAACTGCACGTCATCCTTCTCCCCTTCCATGCTGATTCGAAGAAGTATCCTCCCTTGGTGACCCTGGTTGGCGTTCTCAAGGTTTAGCCACACATCATGTGTGAGGAAGTCACCGAACTCCTTCGGGTTAAGGCATATGAAGGACCGGCCAACGACGTCATGTTGACCCATGAGCGCACGATCACGTATGCTGCACATTAACCACAAAGGCTTGTCGACTGATATGTCATGGGTCTCCTCCCCTTTTTGTCATATATTAGTATATATTAGTTATATCAGGGAGTTTTGGGTGAGGCTTACAACGCGGGTTCAAACTCTCGTAAATCGTCCTCGTCTTCACTAGGCGATTCCCAGCCTCGTCGCTGAGCGTCACAAAAGTGTCTAGCAGTGAAGACGGACTGCTATCAAGTGGTACCAAATCCTCCGCCATAACAATCTTCACGGCAAACAAGAACCGCGGCCTCTCATTTTTTTCCGGAACGGGCGGCCCGTGATTAGCAATCGTCTCCGCAACAGTGTCCACTTGCATCTGGTTGTACAGGTTGTCAAGGAGTTTGCGTGCTGCTTCAACATTGTTCAACTTGACGCAAGACTCAGGCCGGAAGTTGAATGGCTCGACTTTCTTCTCGCCTGTCGTTGCGAGGGACTTGGCTTTCTCGAGCCAGGCAGATGATTTCTGCGGCTGCAGATAATCTGTCGGCCGCGGGAACATCTCTGTCATGAAAAGTTCTTCGACAGAGCGACAGTATTGCTCAATTGTCTTGGAGATCGTCTGGAAAAGGGTATCATCAGTAAACTGCAAACAATTTCGATTGGACACTGAATCAGCACTTTAGAGAGTCTTGTGAAGAATCTCGCCTCTTGATACTCGTCTGACCATTCCAGGTCCTGCAAGAACGATATCGGACTGCGGAGGGAGTCAAAGAGATCAACAATAGATGTACTATGTCCATCAGTGTGTTCTGCGTCAAACTAAGGCAGCGATCAGTAGAAAATGGAAGAACGACAGCACAATACAAACCTTGTCCGCCGCTATGGCCTAATGAATCACCTTCAGCTTAGTCTAGGCGACTGTATCTGGTACTTACAGCTTTTACCCATTGGCCAGTCTTATTGTCTGTGTCAATGAGCCATTGATGAACATATGGCAGGAAGAATTGCCCAAGCTCAAACTCTAGTTGTCCCCTTGCAAACGATGAGGTTATCGCCCCAAACTCTATGGAACCACTCACTTTGGAACAAATGCTTTGTACATAGACAGCAAGGCCTTCGTCCGTCGGTAGAGCGTAAATATGTCTTGTATAGGTACATCTGGTGTCGGGCCATTCATCGACGATTCGTACAGACGCTTTGAAGAATTCTGAAGATCTTGGATGAACATAGGAACTTGAGCTTCCACCACAAGAGAGACCAAATCCACACATCTGAACAAACGGACATCAGTATCCCGAAGTCAACACGTCGTGCAAAGTCATACCCAACAAGCGGATCTGGAAACCGTTTGTCTAATAGCTTTGCAGCCTTCTCTAGCTCGTCTGTCATCAGTAGCAACGGCAACGTTATATTGCCTCCGGGAGCTGCCTGCAAGGGGTTCATCTTCTCCTGGTAATAATGGACTGCAATGTCTTGTATATGCATTGTCAGGTCTGACAAGCGGACGCTCATATCTGCCTCGAAACGGTCGATCAGTCCACTCTCCCGTACGTGGTCAAGAATAGAGAGATATGGCTGGACGACGCTGGGTTTTAGGTTTGGCAAGCCGTCCATCGCGTGATATAGAGAAGAAAGGAAGATGGTATAGAGACCACCGTAGGTTGTTGCTAATAGTTCTGACTATCAATAAACTCAGTAAGTGATCAGACCGTATGCATTCACAACGCACATCTGAAATTGGCCACATATCAATCTCGAGATCATTCAGTATCTTCGTGACGCCTTGCAGGGCGTCTGGTATACATTCTATGGGAACCTCGCTGCGCTCATATAGTTGCTTGATCAGATCCAAGAAACAAGTTGCACGGTACGTATGGCTTATTCGCCAACGCAATGCACATTCGTTTACGAGTTCAACGTGAGGAGGACTGAGGATACTCAGGGGAACTTCGTCGGTATCGTCAACCTCGGAGCTAGACATGAATTCAAGGTCCGTGACGAGACAGTGTTCGACAAGGCGCCTGTAGAACTTCTTGGGATTTGGCGGAATAAACGTGAAGTTGTGGCCAACACGGATTTCCTCATCGTCGTCTGCGTCTTCATCTGCCTCCTCACCTTCGCCCGGCGCTCCTCCCAAGAACGAGCGCCGACTCCCAATCGAAGCATGTCGTTTCGCTCCACCCGGGGATTCAACGTGAGGAGAATACACCGAACCTGGACGCCCCGATGGCGAATAGATGGAGCCAGTATCTGAAGGCATGGACTTGGCGAGTTCGGGATTGACTGACATCATCGCTACCATGAGCTGCGAAAGGATTGAAGTTTCCTGAGTGCGCCAGTGATTCCAGGCGGCATCACTGCTAAAGTCTTCTCTTCGACCTGGGAATGGCACCCCAGCATTAATGTTCTTGAGGCATGTCTACGATATGTGCACGGTCAATTGCACAATTCTTTCTTTTACCTGTGGTCTTACCTTGAGATCTATAAGCGCAGCCTACTGAAGTTTAGCAGTATAGTCTATTAGAAGAGCAGTACTTGCCTTCTCTGTACATGTTTTACGCATTCTATCCACCTCACCCTGCATGGCGTTCTCGGGAATCTTGAACAGACGAGCCACAATCATCACGAAGGGCATATCTGTAACACTGGTGTTGATACTTGGCTGTGTGCTGATAGAATCTCGATCGCGCGATATTGAGGCAGAGTCGTACCCTGAATCATTTGAAGACTGTGGCGGTGAAAGCTTGGCTTGATACATATCCAATCGTGAATTGAGCTCGGGCGAAACGTGACTTAGAGTCTTCAAGCAGTCCCGAAGCATCTTGACGAACTGTGCGATTTGGTTATTTACCTCGACCTTCCACGCATCATCAGCGAGTGTGGGCTCCTTTCTGAGCACAGTGGTGGCTTGTGAAGCGAACATCAAGATCAGCTCCTCTATGCTCCTGTTCTCTTTCATTTGCCTTCTAAATGGATCTCCCATGAACTGGCCATAGAAAACGGCCATAGTTCGCCGTGTTAACTGGTCGGAGTACCTGTCAACCTAGCGTCAGCATATAGTCACGAAGTAAGAGCCAACTATCCACGGACGCAGGATCTTTCCCCATTGCTATATTCTGCAACTTCTGCTCCAAGACTTTGAGAAGTTTCTCCGGAAACTTGACGCTCTTTGACCCATCCCTGATTTCTTTGAATATGTCACCTATGGATACGATGGAATTGGATATGGCTCCAGTTAATTTTGAATGGTGCTCCTTCTCCTTTACCTCTGAAGGGTTTGTACGGTTATTTGAAACTTTGGGCTGGGTGACATGGCTGAGTATACTGGGAATGCGTATAGTTAGTGAAAAGTGGCGGAGCTGAGTACGCACGCTACACGAAGGACATATCTGGGTAGCAGATCCGAAGACGATCAACCGTGAGGTAAGAGGTGCGCGATAATTACACGTACTCAAATAAATCATCGTCGTTGACACGATACTTGGAAAGGCGTTTCTCGTGGGCACTGCTATCGAAGCTCCGCTTGGACATGGATCAAGGCCGATATTGAGAATTCAGAGAACGACACCGGCCAAGCCTATGGAAAACGCGGTATGATGGAGTAGATGACAAAGAACACTGTCAGTAGGATGAGGAGAGAAGGGATATTTACTGGTCGAAGCTGTAACCCCGTATCATCCCTACTAGTGTGTCATTCCTACTTTAGTAAATATGGATTAGGGTTAGGGTCAGTATCGCTATAGCGAAGATCTGTTTCAAGTTCGTGGGTGCCGGCTATCATGGCGTTGTTGAAGCTCACAGGACGTTTGATAAGCGTCTGCAGGCCTAAACCGTCGCGGTAGAGTTGGCGCTAAACTAACGACGGCAAAATTCATCTATTCCATCAATAATGATTAATGCCACGCTCTTATCTACAATTCATCGTGTCCTTGTCTATCTGTAGTTTGTGTTTGTTCAGAAGATGACGACCCACTGGGGTCGCCGGACTTTGCGGGCATCTTTTTAACTTTGGGTGCCTTCCTCTTCACTAATTTCTGCAGGTGCTGCTCCAATGTCTTCGCTCGCTCCCGCATCTCCTTGCTCTCTATAGCCGGGTCCTCATTCATTCTCGTCTTCTTTTGCCGCTCAACACCCTGATTAAGCCAAACTTCATGTTCCTGAAGTGCCTTCTCAAGCGCATCAAGCTCCTCAGACGTCCACTTCGAAGGAACACCTGCAATAGCGTCCGCCGTGATATTCTCCCGAGCTTCAGCAAGGAATAATCGAGTACTCCAGTTCCACTTTTGTGAGTTATTCAGCGCTTGTGGGAAATCTTCGATCTCCTTGTAGCGGTGCACAATTGGTTTTTCCAGAATCCTATCAACAAATCTTCAGCCGCAAGATCGGGGATCCCATAAAAACACTTACTCAAGTGCAGATCGCTTCTCCCATAGCTGCAATGTATCAGCCGTCTCTCCTTCGTCATGCAGCCATGCAACAGTCTCTGAGAGCTTCTTCGAGAGTGCTTGTCTTTCAGATGACTGCGAGCATTTCATGAAGGGCGTCTCCGAACCGTCGTCCAAGAGATCTCGTAGTTTATACAGGTACCCTTCGAGAGTGTTGTGCGCTTCTTCCCGAAGTTGTCTTGACACTTCCAAGTTGTCCAATGCCCTGAGACTACCGGAACCATACTTCAATGAAGCTTTTCAGATATAGACAGTGTACTAACCGGTCACGGGCAGCTCGTTTCGCCGCGACACTCATGGGGCCTTGTGCGTTGTACACAATTTCAATCTCAAGGGGAATAGAACTTTGGTCCGGCTTCTTGGCTTTCTCCTTCTTCGTGCTCTTTTGGGCATCATCAAGGTCAGTCTCAGGCACCTGGTCGCCACCACCTCCAAATAGGCCTTTCAGCTTTCCTGTACGAGCTCATGACCAAGAATGAATAAAAAAGAGAATACGTACCAGTAATGGAGTCGTCCTTGATTTCACCGTACGCCAAGGCATCTCTGACTGATACAAAGCCTGATTCGGAAAGCACGACAGTAGCCTTGACCACTGGATCAGCTGCACCACGTTCCGTCAAGTTACCAATGGCTTCAGGAATACCAATAATCTTTGCCTCAAGGATCTCACGGGGGAAGCCACTGGCATAAGTTCAAAAACATGTGAAGTTGCGAGTAAACAGAACACGCACGACATGACTTCATTGGGATAGTTCAGCACCACGGAGAAATCCTCTTGGCGCTTGAATGTCAGAGTCTTTTTTGCACCATGCTTCGACCCACGAGGCAATACTGCAGTGTGGATTGTTCGTGTAGGGGGATTGGATGCAAAGTAGGACGCCTGGACATCGTGTGTTAAGATATCGGTCACACGAATATCCTTGGTCTTAAATTGACGTGACAGAGAAGCCCCATAAAGCGCTGCGCCAAGCACCGCAGCTTCATCGGCGTTGACGTTGAGTGCAATGCGATCTCTAATGAAGAGGTGGGCTCAGAGCATCCACAAAGGTAAAACAAAAGGCTTACTCGCCAACAGCTGCTTTCACGGCAGCCTGAACCATAGGCGTACGTGAACTACCACCAGTCAAAATAACAGATGAAATATTCTCCTGTAAGGTTGTCAGATAATGTTCAACATAATGCAGAATATTTTGGCACCAGTGGAAGCTCGGCATTCGCAAGTGCATCGTGGATAGGCTTTGCAAAGCGCGGGTGAAGGTCTTCACAAGCGTTCTCGAATTGCGCACGCGTAACTTTTGCCTTAAAGTCAACATCAAATGCAACACTTTCGACCTGAAAATAGTAAGTACTAAGAACCAAGTCTTACACTACAGCACACTGCTTACAGTCGAGATCGCATCAGAGTTGGCACTGAGGATCGCCTTGACACGTCCAGCCTCCTTCCAGAGTTTAGCCATGCCGCGATTGTCCTTACGGATATCCCTTCGGTGCTTTGAAATGAAACTGTCTATCAGAATATCCCGTAACCGCAAGTCTAGTTCCGTTCCCCCGGTATTTCGGTCATATCCGACGCCCAGAACATTAATCTGCGTATACGATGCCTTCGTCTTAGGATCCTCGGCCGCAGAGAACGAGACAACGGTAGCACGTGTTGAAGATGCACCGGCGTCGTAGATGACATGATACTCCGGAGTCGTTGTGAACGTCCTAGTCATCGCGTAGTTCACTGCTACTGCCGTGCCATCGTTTACCAACGCTAGCGTCTTCAGACCGGCAATTTCTATGGCGTCCGCTACCGAGTCCCGCTCGAACTGGGAGAAGTATGGCGGAACGGTGAGAACAACTTCGTTCACCGTCTCACCGGCCAAATCCTCTGCAAGCTTCTTGACATATGATAACTGCATCGCGATGAGCTCCTCTGTACTCCATTCCGTACCGTCACTTTGTTTCAGCGCAACGGTGTTGCGGTCAGTCTTTGAAATTTGAGCGGTGGATATCGAGGTGAAATAGGTGACAATGTCAGAGTTAAATGGCGAGCCCTGCAGGTACTTCAGAGACGAGAAAGAGTCCTGGGGAAAACGGGAAGCCTGTGTGCAGTCAGAACATGTCCGGAATCATGTGAAGACGGAAACTCACAATACTTGTCGCATCCGACCCAAATAATCTTTCGTCCTTCTTCCACGCGACGCAGGACTGTATTTTCCGCTTCGAATCTTTGTTCAGCAACACATCGAAGGGGACTCCGGGCTTCATGAGCGAAGCCTTCATCCAGTCTGACCCATAGTCAACGGCCAATACGGATGCTAATGAGCTTTCGAAAACGACAGCAAAGAAAACAAAGAGCGTGACTGCCCTTCTAAGGGAGAAATGAGACATGGCGATGACAGGGTATTCAACTCAACAGCTAGACCAGGGAAAGAGCATCGAACAAAGTCGGTTTCTAAGTTAGCAGAACTAGCAATATTAATGGTACACGACGTTTACTTGACACGTACACCGGTCGGCAACTCCCGAAAGAGTATAGCCACAATTGGAGACAACGCAATGCAAGACAAGTAATTCCACAAAGGTCTATTTGAAGTAGAAAAGCAGGTTGGAACATAGGTGAGGGTATCCATAACCCTCAGTCCTGCCTGTAACTATTGTGTATCCATACGAGTCTCAAACTGCTGAGATGTTTCGAGCCACTCCTGCACCCTGGATTGCACTGATTCGGAAGTGTCCTGTTCAACAGTTGGCATCCGAAAAGCCCAATGAGGATGAACGAGAAACTGTGAAGCCATGATGATGTCCAGGGTGTCAGGCTCAGTCACCCGCCGACCACCCCGTAGCTCATAACGTTTTGCTCTACTTTCACTTTGCTGTTGCTGCTGTTGAGTAGCCTGGGCTCGTTCCTCCTCCATGTGGCTCTTCCCACCATCACATTTGTCCACTGGTGTTCCACCATAGAAATTCTCTGTCCATCCCGACTTAACATGATCTTTGAAATGCGAACCAGCACCCCACATGGTTATGGCAGTGGATGCATATATCGTATCGAAAAGGATGTCAGGGGGCCAATCCCGGGCCTGGGATGATACACGGATAGGATGGCCTTGGGGGATTATAAGGTGGCGCTCAGGTGTTGGTTCGGGACCTTGGGGTTTGAGATCATGCAATATGTAAGATCGTTCAGGAAGAGTATTACTGACATCTTGAGATGTCATATATTCATTTGGAAGCTGTGTAGAAGATAAGTCAAGATTGCAAGCCTGGTAATGATGGGTATATACTGGCAAAAATGCAACCACCTTCCCCAGATATCTTTGGATCTGCCACAACAACAACATCCCATTCCGGACATCGTTGATGTTGTCAATGATTGTTGGATGACAGTGGTTCACAGACCGAGCCTCGGTGAGGACCTTTATATACTAACGAAATGCATAATAAGCTAGCAAGTTGCTTGTACAAAATGGACTGCACATACATTGTCGCCCTTGCTGACTTCGATCAGATGTGCTACTTTACAGAAACTCCTCTCCTGACCAGTGGCAACACAAATATCACCATCCCTTTTGCTGATCATATCTTTGAAGTCGGCTTGTCGAAGGCTCAGTTGGCTGTCAGAAGTGGTGACAGTGAAGTATTCAAGTCGAGGGTCAAGCGGGAATATGTGTTGTTGTTCATCTACATCAACATGGTAGTAGATGTTAAGAATGGTACCATCGGCTGGAATTTCAATGATATTGACAGTTGGTGAGTCATAAGGAAAGGGAGGGACTGCTGCAGGCTTGGGGTCTTGAGAGAGAGATAATTCGCCATGAGCGGCCACTAGTGCATAGCATATGTATCGCAACAATTTGAAGGGCCGCAGGGACAGGTAGTGCTGCCGAAGTCCGGTTCGGTCCGGTTCTTCATGGTATTTTGTCGAACCCCGAACCGAACGTTGGGTCCGGTTCAGCAAAGAAAGAGAAC
>Ga0153978_1000303_pt1 | contig 12743 bp, 14 predicted proteins | sample TSGA062MetaG_FD_104749 | JGI IMG/M metagenome (GOLD analysis project Ga0153978, IMG submission 104749) | Attine ant fungus gardens microbial communities from Georgia, USA - TSGA062 MetaG | ecosystem: Host-associated > Fungi > Mycelium > Unclassified | place: USA: Georgia, Yuchi Wildlife...
ATACCGTCCAACGGGCGCATGACCATGCATTAACACTCGGGTCCACTCTCTTGAAACTGAGGATGCCTGGATGAACTATGCTCACGTGGAAGATTAGGATGAACATACCGAGGTTCAGGAAATACAGGCCGTCATCTTGCTTTTCTGACTGATTGGTCATGGGACCCGTTTTGGTGTCGCCCCCCCATACAATGAGAACGCTGCTAACGATCGCACTAGCATGACCGACTCGCGGCGAAGGTATTTCTCCAGCTGTCTGAACAATAGTCGCGGACAGATCGCGAGTAGAAAAAAGGTATAAATCATTACGGGCGGTCTCGCGGACGAGACCGCCAAAAAGATACAACTCTCCTGAGGCAGTAGCTGTTGCAGGAAGGGCATGTCCATAGCGAGGGAATGGTGAAGGTGAAGGTGAACTTGGTGCCACGACGCCAGGCTTAGAGATTAAGATGGGTGGAGGGAGTAGTAGGCGGCGTGCAGACCATGGATAAGCTGGACGCTGTTGAGGCTGCTGCTGAGCTTGAGGTGGCTGCTGGATTGACTGAGGCGGTTGCTGGGTTGTGTTGGGACTGCCACCGCGAGCTTGCTGACGCTGTTGCTGAGCGAGTGCCGCCGCAGGGTTGGGAGGACCATTCGGGGTATTTGAATTGAGTCTTTTGAATGATAAACAGTTGTTGGGAGAAGGAGGAATTGATATGAACGACTCACGAATCGGTATCGCGCGGAAGCTGCTGTTGAGCAGCGTTCTCCTTTGCAGCAAGCTGTGCAAGGGCCTGGCTTGGAGTCTGAGCGACGGTGACCGAGGGGGCTAGTTGGCTGGCGCTGGGCTGCTTCTTCCTTGAGAAGAAGGACATTCTCCTTGCTCTGTTTCCTAGGATGAACGGTATGGCTGGCTAATAGAGTTTGAGTTGAGATATTATAAGTGAGTAAGGGAGATGAAAAAGGGCTGTGAGTTGTAGAAGACAAAGCTGAAGAAAGCCAAGTCTTGGACTGGAAGGCCGACCAAATCCTACTCCGCCATCATCATCACTTTATTCGACGTTTGCAACTATTTTGCTCTCCAACTTTAGTTTCCCAGCTGCTCGATTGCCTTGCACGTTACATGCTGGCACCAGCGCCAAACATGCACCCTCGCGACGGCTATTCCTGAATATACTGATGCCTGAGGCCTGAGGACCGGCCGTGTCACCTCTCTATGGAAAATTTTGCGAAACCTTGTCTCACAGGCACAGCCCATTATCTTTGGCATCATGAGTCTGTATCGATATCAAGAATTCGAACTCTTAGGATCACTTCAATTTCAATACCGTGAATTGCAGTACTTGACGGCTCAGACGAATGGCCTTCCGCCCTGAATCAGGTCATTCCATTTGTACTCTACATGCTCCGAGGTCTCACGCTTTGAGGAAGTTGGCGTGGACTCCAAGTCTCCGTGTCAGTGATACACGTGCCACCCCAAGTAGGTCAGGACTCACAATGGATATGATCAGGTGCAAATGTCGAGATCTACCGTATCTGTTTCAGGCTCTTCGGATCATCCAAAATCAAAGATGAGGACGTACAAAGTAATAGCTGTGATCATACCCTTCCTGCTTCCTTACCCGTACTTGCACTTCATCATGCCCAGCCGCACGCGCAGCCTCGAGGAACTTTTCTGGGTGCAGTTGATACAAGAAATTATCCGCAGTTCCCTTTCCCATCTCACTTAGTCCACACTTCTTAGAAGGAGCAAAACACGTACATAATCCACAAGAATGTTGACAGCGCCTTTCACCCTCCCGACCATCGCCGTTGCATCGTATCGGTCTTTCCCCTCCTTAACACCACCATCAAGATAGCCCGAGAATGCCTTCACTCCCCACGGCACCTCTGACGGCTCGCAAATGGGTGAAAATGCAGATGCACTACGGTACTGCTTCGATCCCGATAATAGTGACGCAAGATATAACGTAAGCGCCCCGTGTCCCCCCATCGAATGCCCAAAGATCGACTGACGTGAGAAGTCCTGCCAGTGTGGGTGTCAACGTCAGGATAGGTCGGAACCCGGAGATTCTAGGACGCACGAGAGGCAAGCCTGCTGCTTCAAGCACTTGGGGGAGCTCTTGAGTGACATGTGTCAGCATATTGTAGTGCTTTGACCATTTGGGATCCGTTGCGTTGAGATAAAAGCCAGCACCTGTCCGTGTCGCTATTAGTTAAGGATGAGTAATAGTCAGACGTTACCTACCACTCCCAAAGTCCCAATCTACATCTTCTCCCTCGATGCCTGCGCCACGCGGGGAGGTGTCGGGGAAGAGCAGCGCGATACCCTGGGCAGCTGCATCGCGCATGAAACCACCCTTCTGTGCCCTGGTTCCACCATGTGAGTTCGGGAGAAATTAAGGAGCACTCTGACGTTAACGTTACCCATTATCCTCTGTGCAAGTCAGTCCTGCGAGGTAGATGAGCACCGGAACCTTTCCCTGCGCCGCGTTGGCGGGGAGGAAGAGATTAAACTGGGCACGGGTGTTGCCCAGAGCAGCAGACTGGCCTCAAGATATTACGATTTATCGGAGTCAAAGTCACTAACTACTGGATGACGCACCTCGAAGGCGTACTTTGTTAGGGTCCCCTCGTAATGCTTGTTCGTTGACAGTTTTTCGAGGGTCATGGTAGTATCAGTGAGCTTAATCTTAATGTACAGTCGTGCGTTGAGATTCAGTGACTTAGCAAGATGGGAAAAATCAGAATATTACATTTACGACTTGCGAAATAGACAAGAATATACGTCGATGACATGGCTGGGCCCCATGATGATATGCCCCTGCTTCTCCGGTCCACCACGGGACTTGTCGGCTGTCTTACTCTACCGGATGTCTATTCCATGAGATCATCGCTAAACGGCCAAGGTCTCAGTAGATAGAATACAACTAATAATCCAGCAGATACTTAAATCTTGTACGTATGATGAAATGCGGGTATAGCATATGTGTGTAAGTAATCTAGTCTTGTTTGGGGTGTGGAGATGCTGTGTGTACGGATGGAGTTGTCGATTTTGTGGGCGACGCGGATGGTGGCTCGTCGCGAAGAGGCGTCGGGGGTAACGATGTCTGCGTCGGCGGCGCGGACGACGGTGGTGCATCTGAAGATGTCAAATTGTCTGATGCTTCCGCCGGTTGGGAAGGGCGCTGAGGTCCTATCATCGATTCTTCTGCCATCTTTGATACCATCTCTTCAAGTGCAGGGTGCATTTTTGGCAGAGGACCGGGTGCCGACATCGGAGATGGACTGTGACGTAAGGCGTTTCGTTCCATTCTCTCCTGGTAACCTTCAACCACGCCGTCTAGCGTTTCCTTGCCTTCGATACCCTCTACTCCGGCCAGTAAGTCTGCAACACCTAGGTAGAACGAAGCAGGTTTGAACGGAATTTCCTTCCCTCGAAATGCGGCCCACGTATACCGCGCAGCGTTCGTCCATCCAACTAGATCTAAGTGGTTCACAGGAGAAAGGGTACCGAGATATGTGCCCTGGATACGTATTCAGAGAGATACACATTTCCACACCAGTCCTTCTTGCGCTTACCCATTTAGCTGATTCGACGCTAACAAGCCCATCATTGGGACCCTCTTTCTCCAAGATGACGCTGTGCGGCCATTTCCATGTATCAATAAGTCCCGGTTCATAGCTCGCACCCCAGCTAAAATAGCGTACACCATCAACATCAGGTGTCTCCTCGTTGAAGCGGAGCATGCTCTCTAGCGTAAGGCATTCGAATGCCTTTCCATCACCGCCACCATTGGGTAGGAGCTCAAGCAGCGAGAGGACGGATGGAAGATGCTGGGAGGCGAGTGACATGAAGTGGTCTGCGAAGGAAGAACCACGATGCGGAGTAGCAATCGTAGTAATGCTTATCACAGAAAACTTGCGTTGGCTGAGGTGTGTCGTGAGGTACCGGCAGTCCAAACCGCCCTGTAACATGTTAATAAAGGTGAACTTCGATCCTTGAGTGTCTGGCCTACCATGCTGTGCCCTATTAAATGGACAGCCCGGCCAGGATAAACTTCAGAAATCTTTTTCTCCAAAACTTTTGCACGATCTACGGGAGAGCTAGTTGCAGGAACTCGCGTGATAAGAACTTCGCAGCCATTTGATTCCAACGCTTCCTTAATACCACGCCAATGCGCAACCTGTAAAGGTGCAAGGGCCGGCCCAACAGTTACCGTGTCAAACCCAAGAAGCCCATGGCAAAACACAACTGGGGCCTTCGGAGTACGATCTACGCGCATGTAGTCAGCCGGATTCGATATACAAAATACTATCAACATACATTTCTGATGGATTTTATTCAGTGATGCGACCTGATCTTCCTCATTCAGGAGCCTGTTGACGTTTTCCTTGCTCCCAGTATCCGAATCACTCTGGAACCACCATCTGCTGGGGGCAGGAGAAGGTGTAACGTGCGGTGCAGCAGATGTATGAATTGAACGCAGCGTATCAATGGAAGAACGGGTGGATGAGGAGTGGGTGGGCGATATCCGTCCAACAGGAATAGCTGCGGACTCTGACAATTTAATGAGTTCATCCTGAATAGGCGAAGTACTGGATATTAGAGATGTTGAAGGGATGGCAGAGAGCAGGTTACTGAGCATCGGAGGGGGTCGTTGGAGCAGCCGTGAAGGAGTAAAACATGGAGGCAATTGAACAGGTGGGGGAAGCGCGGGAAGGATGGTGTCACTCAATGCCTCATTCAATGAAGTTAGTGCAGGGGTAGGCGGACGTGATGAGGTGGGAGAATCATCTGGATTTGGCTCTGTACTCCTGGAAGTGGTAGACGATGACAGCCAGCGCACGAGTGGTGCCGGCAGTTTTTGATCGGCGGGCATACTAAAAAGCGGGTGCTGAAGTGCCCATGGAGGAGGGGCAGATGTTGGATTAGAAGCTGGAGAAGTACCATCCCGAAGCGCACGTGAAGCCTTGCCAATATTGGCGTTCGTCCGAGTCATGCTACCGGACGTTGAACGGGAAACCCTCATTTCAGACGAACTGGCGGGTATTTCCTCTTCAATTTGATTGCTGAATATTTGTTCGATGCGGGAAGTAAGGGTTTTGATATTGGAGTTTACCGTGGTCGGTGGCGGCGCAGAGATATCGTTGTGCATTGCATCGTGCAGGGTTTGGGGAAATGGTGTAAAGTACAAGTGGCTGTGCCATCTTTCAAATGGAAGGCAGCGTGGGAGACTTCGTCCAAGTCTTACTAGTACTATCTGGAATGCTTGGTTCATCGCTGCCCTCCGTACTCAAGTCAAGGCCTTCCACCCACGACAGTGAGCATAGAAACATCTGTGATGCGGCCATCCGGGCTAACTCTTGTCGCAGCAACGACTACGCCCGATCAGCTACAAGCTGGCCTCGCCCGGGTCACTTCCCCTGAAGAGTATGTCGTCCCGCATTTCACCAAGCTCGTTCTGACCAATCTACACCTCATAGAACACCGATATTCATTTGCGCATTTCAAGGTATACGACATGTATTTTGATTTCTGTCCGTTCACTAGGGTTCGTAGATTGTAACAGACTGTTCCCTTCGCGCGACCGTGTCATGCTGCACCGTAAACGCGATCACAATTCAGAAGAAGACAGGGATATCCTTACATGGAATGAATAACTGCTCGGTATAAACACTACAAGACATTGCCAATAATCCAGTATGTCATTCGGTTTACTTAGTTTGACAGGATGGACCGGAAATTGAAAGTCATCTACAAAGTCCAAGCAAGAGCACCAAAAAACCCCGAACGTGATTACGTGAATTGTGCTCGGATCCGCTCTCGGTATGCCTGATCCAAATCTTCAAGGTCCATGCAAATCCACCAACTTTTGAGCGCAGCGTACACGGTGGCGCGTTTCTGTGGGTCTGGGACAAGAAGGTGCGAAACAAGGATCTTGGCTAACCATCCATAAATAATTAGTGGATCAATCGTTAACGTGAATTTGAGAAACGCCATTCGGGTTGTGGAAGACTTATCCTGTACATACCATCTGGAAGCGCACCCCAGATCGGTTCATGGAAAGAAATCTGCCCATCGAGGATGCGTTGCTTTGTTATTTCGTCTTGCGTCGTTGCATGTTGGGACATAATGAAGCCCTGAGAGTCCACGTCATCAAGGGAGATGCCAGACTGAGAAGGACTCGCAAAATCGAATGGGTGACTTCCGCTTTAACAATGCGAACATTATTTGATGATGTTTGTGATAACATTGCAAAATACGCACGTTAACATCGCAAAAAGCGTCACACCTGCGCTCCAGCAGTCAGCTGGCATGCCGACGTAGCCCAAATGCTTATGCTCGAGTGCCAGAATGCCCTCGGGCGGGAGATAGGAGATAGTACCACAGACATGGAGTGTTTCTTGGTAAGCTTTCGGACGTGCGAGGCCGAAGTCAGCGATCTGGATGCGCGGGTATGGTCCAGGTGAAAAAAGAAGGACGTTCTCTGGCTATTGGTAGGATGAAGTCACTAATATAAATCGCGCACAATACTATTTCACCTTGAGATCTGCCTTTGGTCAGTTAGGGCTTTGTGAAAGAGATACAGAACATCACCTCTATGCGAGATCATACGGTCGTGCAGGTACTTCAAAGCCTTGAGTAGCTGATACATGATATACTTTGCTTCCCCTTCACATAATCGATGTTTCGAGTGCGTGGTGATGTACGTGAAAAGGTCGCCGCCAGTACAGAGTTCAAGCATGATGTATCTGTTGCCCATAATTTAACAGAAAATCCGGAATCAAGCAACGTACAAGAATTCCGGATCGGAATCAACAGCATATACTCTATTGATATTTGGCTGTATGCATCCAGATCATGACGTCCAGTATGAAGATAAAATCAAGAGATGTACGAACGTGGTTTAGGTTCATGAGCAATGTTGCCTCCTTCATTTCTTTTCTGAGGTCGCTGCCTTCCTTGCGTTTGATGATCTTGCAGGCGGCCTGCTGATGACCTGTGATGTCAAGTGCAAGCTGCACTGTAGCGTAACTACCACTTCCAAGACAATGAGACGTGATAAGGAATCGACCGAGATCCTACATGAACTATCAAGGATCAGTTGATTACGTCGATTGACAATTACTAACTTTGTAGGGTTGCGTTTGCGATGGGGAGGGCTGCAGAACGCATGTTTCGTGTCTTTCATGAAGGTGCTTCCATTTTAGTACGCATTGGAATGCTAATGCTCGTCAAGCAAGGCCAAGATGGTACATAGTTGATACATACACTGCGAGGCCGGTATTTTGAAGGTATCACCATGCATCACAATCGCAGATGCTTTGCGGATTTTGTGGCCATTCAAAATGAGTCCATTTGTAGACAAGTCCTTTACAACGGTTGAACCACTGAGGTGAAGACGGTCTGAGTAGTTACCTGGCACGACACAATGACCCCCCCGGTGCTGGACTGTACCCTGTTCAATACGCGTCAGGAAATGTGAACTCGTAAAAAGTGAAAGCTGACGCATATATCTTGCAATGTAGGCTAGATACCACAATATCCGGTATCACGTATGAGCTGCATGTGAATAAACAAACAACACGGGGAAAGACAATATGCCAGGATTCAGATACCAAAGGGCAGGGTTCCGTCCAATAGTTACAGGTTTCCCAATGCTTAGTGTAATTTCTGCGCAACGTCGTTATTAGTGTTTATGACTGGAGGAAGGGTAGAATTCATACCTTCCCTGCGTCCATCTGCAGTCATCGTAATGAATTTGGCGCATACATCTGACCTTGACAAGGCCTGCGAACGTGCTGACCTCGAAGACACAAAGGATGGCACAGGCTGAGTCGGTCCCAGTGAGTTCGTCTGTGCATTCTCCATTGCTAGTGTTACCCGAGAAGAAATGTAATTAACGCTATGCAGCTAAGCTGAGGCATTTATGCAGGGGTCACGACTAAACTTGGAATTCGACCCCCTTGTGACAACTTTCTTCTTCCAGAATGCAGTACTCAATATACAATTTTGAAGTAATTACTTGACTACTTTCGCTTAGCATATTCCAAATTTCGAGTGAAATGATACAGGTATGTTGAGCAATGATCATGTTTTCTGCGTGACATGGTGCCGTCGCTCGGACTCGCTGCCGAACAAGGTAAAATTCAAATAATTTGTACGGATTTACATAAAAGGAACAGTGATAGTCGTGACTTCAAGTTCAACACACAGTACTGGTGACGCGCCATGGGATGTCGCCGAGGCAAGCCACATTCAGTGACCCAGCGAACAGGAACCACAGGTATTCGAAAATACGAGCATCCACCCATCCAATCCGAAGAACCTTAATGAGCGAGAATTTGTGCCGAGTACTGCTTCGTCTACCAGCATACACCTCCCACCATTATATCTCAATGAAGTAACGGGCTCGCCTGTTATTACTCCTACACACGAACTCGAACGCTCAGAAGATGGACACTGATCACATGCCGAGTGAGGATGGAGTTTCTGACTTGAAGGATTCTAATGTGGAGTCCTAGTCAGAGACTGAAGACAACTGTCCATTGTCTAACTCTGAGTTCAGTTTCTATCACGCATAGCCTATTGACAGTGCCGCAATGATTCCGGGGAGCTCGTGTAGCACACATTCAATGTCAACTGAGCTAAGAGTTGGATTTGGACCCGCACATCTTCCCCTGGTACTCTCATATGACGAGGCGATGAATGCCGACCACGAAGATTTGTGGAGGATCTGTCGAAACATCTGTGGTCAGCACAGATTGCTGTTTGAGATGCATTCGATGCAAAGTGCACGAGCTGCTGCTGCCGAAGCCTATTTCACCCTCTTAAGGCACCAGCTTTTGACTCTGGACGAAAAACGACGCCCGGCTCACGCGCATAGAGGCAGACATCAAGATAAATGCATTTACCCGCTCTCTAACATCTTGCAAGGGTAAAGACGATCTCGTGGCTATTGCTGACGCTCTTTTTATTTCCAGAGATGGGACGGTTGCGGAACTGACCGCACGAATCAAGGAGTATCTCGCAGGTGCTAATCAGCCAAGGTTTATTAGGAAGAAACTAGATGGTGCTCCCATGTCCATGGCTTCTAGTACTTAAGCCGGCCGTTCCTACATGTCTCACAATACTCTGGCATTCCGACATCGTCGCAGTGGGCTCCGTCTCTTCGTTCCTGCCACTGCTGCTGCCCTAATCACAGAATCTTCCGCACGATAGATTCTTCACCTCCATATCCACCATGTTTTACCATGTTTTCTGGCACAACCGTTGAACCTGCACACCATGGACTCAATACACATCAATATTCACCCAGTAATACTTCATTTAGTTATTGGCAATTTCTACAGACACCCATAGCCCTCAATAGTGAATCAGTATACACAGTATACACAGTAGTTCTCAGCTCATTACTTCGCGCCAGATTTCGCGGAGACGAAACAGCTTATGTTAACGAGCCATATTCAGCAGTCAGCCTTCACTAAGTTCACTTGTACTGAAAGTTCAGCCAGTTGGTGTTCGTGTCGGTCGTCCAACGCAGTCCAACACTCAATCATCATAGCGATGTATTCTTTTAGGCATCAATCGTACCCCTTTCCGCTCCTTTGCTTTACTCGCTTATTCTTCTTGTGCTTCTTCCCATTAACATCAACTCTCGCCATCACCGCAGCCAGTGTCGCATCCTGTGATCCCAACGGAGTTCCATCGTTGGCCACCATATTCTGGTGGGGATATATTATTCCTCTTGCGAACTCTTTCCCATTGCGCGAAGTGCCCTGTATAAACGCTCGTGCTGATAGATTCGAATCCTGGTCGAAGAACTCTCGGTCGACCACTTGAGATTTCTGCCCCTTCCCTTGAGCAACGAGTATCGAGGAAGGGTTGGGCGGCACAAAAGTATCCGCGCCTTTTCCAACTCTCGTTACAGGTGCACGCTTCTTTCCCGCCACTCGCTGTAGCGATATTTCGTGTGTCCGCTGGTTAAAAGAGCCCTCCGATGTGCCCGGCGGTGGTTCGCAAAAAAGCAATTTTCCATTTACATAATCCTTTAGGACATACCGTGCTGCTCGAGCCTCGTCTGGGTTGCCTTGGCCTGATCGCATAAACCCCCGCGCAACTATCAACTTGTTGAGAAGAGTAAAATCGGCCAAAGGGGAGAGAGCTCACTGGCATATGCAATCAAGAAGTCCTCTGCAGTAATTTTCCCATCGCCCCCCTCTTCTATTCCCTTAGTTTTAATGGTCAATCCATACGAGGCTTCAAGAACCTCTTTTGGTATCCGCTTGACCACCAGAGATATCGGGCCAGTATGCTCTCTCATTTGATCGATAGGTAATACGCCGTCACAAACAAGTGCGGCCTTGGTCGTTGCAAATTGCGGAAATACCAACCCAGGACAGTCGCAGAGCACGATAGTTGGAGATAGATGGATAGTTTGAAAATGTTTTGTTTTTCCAGGAGTTGAGGAGACGGAGACTTTTTTCTCTCCAAGAAGGGCATTAATTGTGCTGGATTTGCCAACGTTGGGATAACCAACAAGTCCGACCACGAGTTTTGTTGGGGGATCCCCAGATGAGCCAGCAAATGCTGTCATTAAATTAGTCAGCAATAAGCCCTACGATGAATGAAATCAATTCGGCCTCACTCGATAGGTCGGGAGCAGTCGTGACGAAAAGATTTTCCAGCTCTGACACTGAAAGAACTTTCGTACGGGGGTCCATTCCATCAGGACTATCTTCCTCTGTGTGAACGTATTCATGCTGGTCGTCTGATTCACCTGTTGACTGTGATTCTGATTCTGATTCCGATTTTTCTGGGAAGTCATCGCCACTTTCATCGTCGTGAGGTGTGTGCGGGCCATCTGAATCGGAAAACGAAGCTTCATCTGTATGTGCATCCTCTTTGGCTTGAACGATAGCATCCCGGCGTGCTTGTTGTAGCGCAGCAGCATTTGCAGCAGAGAAAAACGCATATTGTATCCCTTGGCTATCGAAATAATCCGCCCATATTCGCCTTTGGGGAGAATTGAAAGATAAAGTAATTAGAAATGACACGCCACTCACCTTTGGGTCGCAGTGAGTAAATCGGCTTTGTTAATTAAGAGGAGACTCTTGCGCTTATTCCTTCCCGTACCCGCCTCACCTTCCGCACCTTCTACATCTTTGACATAGGATTCAAGGTCTTCGCATCTAAACCTTAACGGATTGCGAGCGTCCACAATCTGCACAACTAGATGCGATCGCTCCAAGACGCGCCACAATTGCCTCCAGACTTCGAGATTGCGTTCGAATGGTGTCAACAAAAAGTTATCTTCCTCTTGAAGCCTTTGTAGATGGTGTGAATTGGTGCTGAAGATCACGAATTCTTACATACTGAGCGAGTCCTCTTCGCCATTCTAAGAACGCATCCTTCTCTTGTCGATCCAATTGTGTTGTTGTGATTGATTTTGTCCATGGGGGCCTTCTAGGCACCCTGAGTCGTTCTTTGTTCTGTTGGTGCTTTTTCAGAGTTGATTGCTCCTCCTGGTCACTAAGAAGATAGGGATTGTGTGTTGAACCTGCGGGAGATTGGATAATCTTCACATTTCGTCGTTCTGTCTTCCCGCATAAAGCTATGACTGAATCAAAGAAATGATTGCGCACCGGCTGTAAACTCCGTGCCCGCCAACTGTGCTGTGTTTAGGAATTCGTCTAGATCTTTCTCCTGGGTAACAGATTTTAGGCGGTTTGTCGAGTCGACTTCAGTGGTATACTGTGCAGCTTCAGCAAGTTAATGTAGAGTACAAGACGTTGCTTACAAGACCAGATTCCTGTCTTTCTTTTGCATCCTTGAACTTTTTGTTGATGATAGCTCGGCCAAGTCCTGAGGGATTCTGATTCTTCTGTCTTGTTGGCTGTGTGCAACATAAGTAGTTGGATTTTGATATTGCTTGTAACTTACCATAGCCTACTCCAATCGAGCTAACCGCAGCTCAGAGGACTGCCAGTGATAGAGAGTGACTGCCAACACGGACGATTAGATATCATCAAGTTATGGCACGTGACATAGGACTGCGTGATTGTGGGCACACTCGTGCACCAAGCGCGACATGAAGCACGGACAGCAGGCGATTGTGTCGGTGTACAGAGCCTATCTTCGTGAAATCAGACAGTTGCCTCATGTCTACCTTCGGTATGGTTCTTGCCCTTGAGCAGTTACATTTTCCTAAAACTAACAGCATGTAGTCAGTTTTTCCGTCTAACTGCCAAGGATAGCTGTCGCAATGCGCTGTCGACAAAATGCGATGCTCTGAAGCGTAAGAAGCTGAAGAGAATTTCCAAGGTGAGGCTACTGTCCCCGAGCATTGATTTATATCTCATCTCTTGCTAGACATTGGAACAACTCCGTGGAGCAAACAATGGCAGCCATCTGGCCTTCAACCGGGTGCTCGACCTCGCCTATGGAAGGGTAGGTAGATTAAGATGGGAATTGATGGAGGTGATAAATACAGTGTCATTTGTATTGTTCATGATCTCCTGATGACGTGCCTCTAGCCCTTGCTGTCCGACCCAAATTTACCACGTCCCATGCCCATTATCCACAACAAGGAATCCTCGCGTCCTCCCGTATACTCCCTAGAGCTTACCGCACTACTTACTTCAGGTCTCTCTCGCAAGAAGAGACCTTTAGCGCCTGGAGACCTGAGCTTCCCACCAATACTTCCCGAACGAGCAGATCCCAATTCTTCTGATGCAAAGATACTGGGGCCTTTCAGTAA
>Ga0153978_1000307_pt1 | contig 12673 bp, 14 predicted proteins | sample TSGA062MetaG_FD_104749 | JGI IMG/M metagenome (GOLD analysis project Ga0153978, IMG submission 104749) | Attine ant fungus gardens microbial communities from Georgia, USA - TSGA062 MetaG | ecosystem: Host-associated > Fungi > Mycelium > Unclassified | place: USA: Georgia, Yuchi Wildlife...
TCACTGTCACGACATTTGTGGAAATCATTGGGTCGTCACGCAACATATGAATTGAAGGCCTTTCTCACAGGTCCAAGAAAGGCATGATGACAAATATTAGGTTCAGGTTTTCCACACTCGGCGGTGTAGAATACGCGCTTCGGAGCGGAGTTTCAAATAACAACTAGAAAAAATTTGATCGTCTTCTTTCTGATGAGTGAAGCTTCAAGGGCCTGCTTTATACAAGGTGAGCTGCAGTTCACTTTCTTCCCCAACATGATGTTCAATCATTTAATTATCTACATTGTCTGACTGGGCTTGCCCAGACATGACGAGCATTCAACTCTGACTTTTCCGATTCAATCATACAACTTCGAGTCGCATTCCTGATACTTATTCACAGGTCATCATCGTTGTCTCGGCACTGATGAGCTTTCATACTTGTACTTAGTGCCCTGCAATGAACTTCTACTTTGAGGCGTCCGAAGTACTGAATCGTCTCGATGCGAAAGAGGGTTCTATCAAAGGCATCCTAGCCACCTTGCCCGAGAACAACAGAGCGAGAACAACTGCCCTTGTGATCCAAACACTCAAATGTGGGTTGCGATACCTCATAACTTGTAAGATAGTCATTTATGCACATCAGACAAATCTGTGTTGTCGGATGTCATACAAGCGTCCAAGCTTCTTGTTGAGGAGAAAAAGAAAATCACCTCTGTCAACTTGGCCCTTGTACTAGTCCATGATACATTGCTTGCAAACGGTATTCAAGCCGGCGACGGACCTATCAAACAAGCCATTTTAAGGCACAAGACTAGGCTAAACAGCGAACTTCAGCGGATTAAAGTCAGACGAGGCGTCAAGTCTGATCTTGAGTTGGCTCAGACCGCCGACGACAGAGCAGGTCAGAGCACAGTCGGTATAGCCTAGTTGCGGTTCGTGAACAATTTTGACAGCGAAGATCCCCCGTTATGTTCGTGTCAACATCTCCCTGTGGTCGACAGAGGAAGCTGTGCGATCTTATACCAAACGTGGTTTTCAGCTGCAAGGCGCATTTGCATCCAGGTCAGCCATGCGTCCTAGAACGTTCCTCGGTGCTCACGTCGCCCGCTTGCTGCAGCAAAGGCTTTGCAATTGACGAGCACATCCCAGACCTTCTGGCATTCAACCCTGCTGTACAGTTTCGCGAGGATCCTTCCTATAAAACGGGGAAAGTCATTCTACAAGACAAAGCCTCCTGTTTCTCAGCGTTTGTACTATCGCCACCTCGTAACGATCCCAATGCTATTGTGATAGACGCGACAGCCGCACCCGGAAACAAAACATCACATCTGAGTGCACTGATGGGGAACGAGGGAAGGGTATGATATTCATCGTCTTGCAATCACCTTCTGACACTATCGCAGTTATATGCTTTTGAAAGGGACAAGAAGCGCTTCTCGACATTGAAAATGATGCTGTCCAAGGCTGCCTGCCGGAATGTAGAGGCGGTCAACGCTGATTTTCTCACTATCGATCCTGTGCATCCCAAATATTCATTGGCGACGCACATGTAAGTTCTACTGCCGATACCTTCGGTCGTCACTCACACTACTAGCTTGCTTGATCCTTCCTGTAGTGGCTCAGGTATCGTCAATCGTCTTGACTACTTGCTCGAAGACGGCGAGTCTCCTTTATACAACATATCGACCTCTGACTTACTTTCGTAGAGGTGGAAGTTGTAGAAGAAGACCGACTAAACAAGCTCGCCGCTTTCCAGCTCATGATGATCAAGCATGCTATGAAATGTGCGCAATTTGGAAATTAGCATGCATATTCTGACCGATTACGTTTATCAGTTCCATCAGTACAGAAGATCGTTTACTCGACCTGTAGCATCCACGCGGCAGAAAACGAACACGTCGTTGCAAGTGCCCTTCAGTCAGACGAGGCAAAGAGCAGGTGTTTCAAGCTTGCGCCTCGGAGCGATGTCCTGCCCATGTGGAACCGCCGAGGGAAGGTAGAAGAGATGATGGGAACAGGTATGTGCCCCCTTTCCACTCGGTGCAAAATGGTAATTAATATGATACGCGTTTTTTAGGTGATGCAGACAGCCTGGTTCGATGCGCCCCCGGCGAGGACGGCACAAACGGCTTTTTTGTTTCATGTTTCATTCGAGACCACGGTTCTGGGGTCCCTCCCACATCCTCGAATAAGCGGAAAATGGAGCCTGAGGAAGAAACTCTGGGGAAGAGGAAGAAGAAACGCAGGAAAAAGGTCGCCGCCGCAAAATAAGATCTGCTAGGTGTGCTGTTACAAATTATGCTGGAGATTATGACATATCAACTCGATCGACCCTGCCTTCGGTAGCCGGTCACTAGTCATTCATGAATCATGATGCTCTCATTACGTGGTAGCTCGGACTCCGTTAGATGCCTTATGAACCTTGCTCTGTCCGGTGACATCGGTGAATCGATGGGACTGGCATATGGATTCGCATCTCTGCGAATTGCCTTGTCTGTATGTGTGAATGTTTATACTGGGACAATACATCACCACTCAATCTTCACCGACCCATCAGTCAACCACAGCAGTGCCTATGTACCCACTAAACCACTTTGCTTCGTCGCCACACAAAGCCACAGGGCAAGGTGTTCTGCCATACGCTAGTAGTCCTGGGCAGTTCAGGGAGTATTACAATCAGTCACTTGAATTATATCAAGAGCGGCAAATATCTGCTCTACCCATATTTAGACAGCAAACAGCTCGTATCGTGTATGTGAATCATTGCCCGAACGACACGCTCCAGAGGGAAGTTCACCAGTATGTCGTAGATATGCTCAGTCACATAGTGCAACTTATGCCTAATGAGATTCAATTCAACAAGGAACCATGAGCTACAATCAATTCAATCAAATACTACCCTGTCATCAATAACGACCTAAACAATGCTGGATGTCAGCTGCAGTAAGTACGGCCCCGGAATCTGGAGAGTTTCAGAACGAGCTGCTGTGAGAGGTGAATGTGGAAACAGTGGTCGGAAATTAGGGAGCTGTTAGGTGAGTTTACCAATAGGCAAAGACTCGCATCACTGAGCGGGCTGTTGCTGAGCATATTGCTGTTGGTAGTACTGGGCATAGTTCGCTGAATAATCCTGTGAGCCATAACCTGGGTAACCTTGCTGGCCCCACTGCGCGCTATACCCGGGAGTACCATAGCCGCCGTAAGCTTGTGGTGGGCGGTAACCTTGGTTTTGTGGAGGGTTGTTGGATTGCCAGGACTCTGGTCGACGCCAAGGAGGAATGTTAGAGCCGCCTGCTGTAATGTCATGACCAGCACTAGGAGCACCCCACGAGCTCTTGGTAGTGTCACCTGCACCTCTGCCGCTTTCACCAAGCTCCGCCATCAAGCTAGCGTATTCAGAATCGAATCCTCCCTTCATCATGGTAGGAGGAGTACCCATAACGACTGCATTGGGGTCCTTGTTGACGGTACAGTCACGCGCCATATGACCCGCGCTACCACAGACACGACAGATGATGTTAGCTGTGAAGTTGCGTTGTTCCGGACAGTCATATTTTCGGTGACCAAGACCACCACAATTCTGACAGATCTGGTTTTCGTCATCACGAAGGGTACCGTTCAATGCCGCAAGCTCGCGGAGCTGGTTACGCTTGTGGTCATTCTGACCCTCGGGAGTTGAGGCAGCCTGAAAACCTTTCAGTAAAAGTCTAATAACCCAAGCCGGAGGTCTTACCGTTTCAATGACCTTATTAATCATTTTAACGCATGCTGCAACTTTCTCTTCAGTTTCAGCAAGAACGAGACAGTGAAGATCTTCTTCTGCATCGTCGGCGTACTGGTCAGGACGAGCCTTTCCTTCCTTCACACTTCCTTTTCCACGGATACTGATTTTGGCACCACTTTCCCTCTCCATCTTCTTCAAACTATTACCACGCGGACCGACAAGAAGACCGAAGAAGTTGATCTCAGGGAATTCCTTAACAGGAATATAGACCTTGTCGGACGGACGTTGAGAGCGCTTTTGTTGATGGTATTCGACAGGAGGGCGGAAGTTTGGGTCATTCTTCATAGCGCGATCAACAAGACGAATTCGTTCGTCTTCGAGCTTTTTGCGATAGCGAACCTCACGTGTGTTAGTACGACGACCATGGCCGTCATACGTAGGAGGCGGTGAAGGAGACCTAATGATAACATTAGCACATTCGGATGTAACTGTAAAATCTCCCACGTACCGTTCACGCTCGGGTGGGATGAAATCATTCAATCGCAACTTGCGATTAATTTCCTCTAACCTAAGGTGAATTGCGTAATTGTCGAGCTGAGCCTGCGATACACCAGCGGCAGATATAGCAGTAGGAAGGCCAGGGATGTCTGTCTTCGCTTCGCCCCAACGACTGCGCCGTTTGCGAGCACCATTGTCAGCTGTGGTAAGTGAAAAGCACATGTATCAGGGTTAGTAACACGCTCCGTTAGTGATTAGTAAGGTGGTAATGTTAACAAAAACCTGCTACAGAGAAACGCTTTCCAGAAGCACGACTCGAGAAGTCGGTGTTCAAGGGTAATGGGCTTACCTGGAGAATTGGTAGGGGTCTCTTCTCTGCCTCTCCGCGAGTCTTGGTCCTGATTAGACTGCTTTGGATAGGCAGATGGGGATGGTTGAGCAAGCTGCGGGCGTGCAGTCTCTTCAGCTGGTGCAGGTCCAAAACGACGCCGTGCGCCAAGGGGCACTAAACAAAACTTTTTGTTAATTTATATAAAATCCGTTGGCGAAAAAGTACTGACCATCATTTGTCCCAGTCACCTCTCGAGTTGCAGGCCTCCACATTTTTTTAGATTAAGATTTCAAGTAGGACGGCGGGCACGACGACTTGGAAGACAGGGAAGATGTAAAAATGAATCTCCGCCGGGTCTCGCGAGAATTATGGACTCCGCTCAAAATCGACTCATCCGCACTTGCTGACAAATCGGCAGTCCATTGGTAAGTAAGTACCAACTCGGTGCCGTGAGGCACTGACGCATCTCGACCTGCGACTGCCACCACTATAGCATGGCTTCAAAACGTGGACTTGAAGGTGTGTGATCTTGTAAAGATTATGGCACTACATTGCATGCATCTTACAGGCACTCGAGATATCAGGCCATCAAAGCGGAGGCGTCCCGACGAAAATGAAGATTATCTTGATGTGCAGGAGGAAGAATACCACAGTGAAGCAGAGGAAAGCACCTCTCTAGTCCCAAGAGGTGCAACAATCAATTTCAGTGCATTGACGAGGAAACTCGCGGAGGCCCGGAGGACCACCAAAGTCGTTGGTGGTGAGGAATCCTCATTAGACGCACATCGACGGCAACAGGATACACTTGTATCACACATCTTCATGGATCAAGACTTCTCTTGGCTTCATCTTAAACCTGACCACCCTTCGCGGCCCTTGTGGATCAGTCCTGATGATGGACACATTATTCTTGAGGCCTTTTCTCCAATCGCAGAACAGGCTCAGGACTTTCTTGTAGCAATCAGTGAACCTGTTAGCAGGTACGCAGATTGATGCTCTGTAATTTACTCGTCTGGACACATCATCAGACCGGCCTTCATTCACGAATACAAACTCACTTCTTATTCACTGTATGCTGCCGTATCAGTAGGGTTGCAAACCGAAGATATAATTGAAGTTCGTGTGCACCAAGGTCTTTACGTTGCTTAAGTATACTGACACGCTTAAAGGTGTTGAACCGGCTGTCCAAGGTAAGCCTCATGGGGTCATGTAGGACAGAACTGAGCTTTATCAAAATGCAAGGTGCCAGTGCCAGATACCATCATTAACTTCATTCGGGAGCGGACATTATCTTACGGGAAAGTGAAACTCGTGTTAAAACACAACAAGTATTTCGTTGAGAGTAGCCACCCGGAAACGCTTCAGCTCCTCTTGAAGGACAAAGTGATACGCGAGGCACGTGTGGTTTCTCAGCAGGCGGATAATAGTATCAAGGCGGCTACTTTCACGACGACTAAAGCCCCTGTCAAAGGCAATCTTGTGATTCCTGGAACAAAAGAAGCTGAGAAGAAGAAGGACGAGACCGCGGTCACCAGGGCTGGAACATCCGCTGCTGGAGGAGCCGCGGATGCTGACCTTTTTACTTCGATTGTCGGCGTTGACAACGGTATGCTATCGTTTCTGTGGGCGAGGCTTTCTCATCATTATTCCCGCAGATGAAATTGACGAAGACGATGATAACGTCCACGCATTCGAGATTGACGATGCCAAGATTGACGTGAGTTCTAGACTAGATAATCATGTATTTCTCACGCATTCCCTTCAGGACGTCAAGAAGCGGTGTAATGAGTTAGAATATCCGATGCTCGAGGAGTATGACTTTAGGAATGACACGGTCAACGCAAATCTGGACATTGACCTTAAACCGTCGACCGTAATTCGACCGTATCAGGAGACAAGCTTGAGCAAGATGTTTGGAAATGGGTAAGGATCCTGATTTTCAGTGGTCTAGGTCTTCCCCTGACTGGTGGAATCAGCCGTGCACGTTCTGGAATCATCGTCCTTCCATGTGGGGCGGGAAAAACCCTTGTAGGAATTACAGCGGCCTGCACGATTAAAAAGTCGTGTCTGGTGTTGTGCACTTCTTCGTACGTCTGAATTCAATGATGCCGCACTGTCAACGTTCTCATGAAATTTCTTTTCTGCAGCGTGTCTGTCATGCAATGGAAGCAACAATTCATGCTGTGGTCGAATGTGACGGATCGTCAAATTGCCGTTTTTACCGCAGATCAGAAGGAGAAGGTGAGTCTCGCCCTGACATGTGTTTTCTTGGACTCTGATCGCAAGGACTTGGGGTAGTTCGCTGGAGAAAGTGGTATAATTGTATCGACGTATTCCATGGTCGCAAATACGCGCAACAGGTCCCATGACGCCAAGAAGATGATGGAGTTTTTGTGTTCACGCGAATGGGGGTTCATCCTCTTAGATGAAGTGCACGTTGTGCCGGCCGCCATGTTCCGCCGCGTTGTTACAACAATCAAAGCGCACTCGAAGCTTGGTTTGACAGGTGGGTCGCTTAAGTTGCACGGTGCAAATCTTGTTGCTAACTCAAGCCCGATCCCAGCAACCCTGGTACGAGAGGACGACAAGATCGCCGATCTCAATTACATGATTGGACCCAAGCTTTACGAAGCTAATTGGATGGACCTTGCCGCCAAGGGACATATTGCCAACGTCCAGGTAGGTTATGCTACTTGTCCTAGACTTGATGTCAAACACACTTTCACTAGTGTGCGGAAGTTTGGTGCCCTATGACCCCTGAATTCTATAAGGAATATCTTCGGGAGCAATCTCGGAAGCGCATGTTGCTCTATTGTATGAATCCGAAGAAATTTCAAGCGTGTCAGTTCCTTATCAAATTCCACGAGGCGAGGGGGGACAAAGTCATCGTCTTCTCTGACAATGTTTATGCCCTTGAGGTGGGATTGTTCTTATATCTGTCATGTCCTATCTCAAATGTTCCAGGCATACGCCAAAAAACTTGGAAAACCTTATATTCACGGTGGCACAGGCCAAGTCGAACGGATGCGTGTTCTGCAGTGGTTCCAGCATGACTCTAACGTTAACACCATCTTCTTGTCCAAGGCACGTCTTACAGCAGCGACTATAAAAAGACTTCACCGATATTGATATCGCTGCTACTAGGTTGGTGACACGTCTATAGATCTGCCGGAGGCAACGTGCCTTATTCAAATCAGCTCACACTTCGGATCGAGGCGTCAAGAAGCCCAGCGCTTAGGTACGTTGGTGCAATCCCGTCGGTAAGGACGCTGACACGAACGAATGACTAAGGTCGCATCTTACGTGCCAAGCGGCGTAATGACGAAGGCTTCAATGCGTTCTTCTACTCTCTTGTTTCCAAAGATACCCAGGAGATGTTTTACAGCACGAAGCGCCAGCAATTTCTTATCGACCAGGGTTATGCGTTCAAGGTCATTACACACTTGGACGGACTGGAGGACCTCGAGGGATTGGTTTACAAGACGAGGGATGAGCAAATCGAGCTAATATCATCAGTGCTATTGGCCAACGAGTCTGAGGCTGATCTGGGGACAGATATTCGCGGGAATGAGGGGGACTTGGCAGGGACAGTGACATCCAAGGACTTTGGCCCCACCAGGTTTCCAGCAGCCCAGCGGACGACAGGGTCACTTACGGCACTCAGTGGTGCGCAACACATGTCATATGTCGAACAGAATAAATCGGCCAACAAGAAACTCGCGCGGGATGCTGCACCACGTAACAAATTGTTCACCCGCCGGGAAAAGGACAAAGCTGCGGCACGGAAGGAACAGCGAGCGATGGGACGGACTTAGTTGCTATCGGGAAGTGACGATGACGGTTCCGCGGGTTCCACAAGATTGTCATAATGTTGAAGCTTTGGCAATTTGTCATTGTCGCGTAGGCTGCGCTACTGTAACTTAATCTTAATGCCACCGTTTCTCGTTGTCATAATTTCAATTGCGATGTTCGCCTGACAATGACGTTGGTGGAGGAGAAAGTAGTTACCGAGGCTGGATCACGCTAAAACCGTATCGACCGCCTGTGATTTGAAGGAGGTTTTCAAAATGAGGGAATTCTATCTCCAATCGGGGGAGGAGGATACTGGACCATATTGAGAAACCCCATCAAGTTCGCCATAAGATACCGAAGCCAACCAGGTCAGCGAAACCCTGAAAAAGCGCTTGCTTGAGCCGGTGCTTTGAGAAACGATGATCGTCGATAATCCAAGTGTAGAATTTTGGAGAAGTATTAGCCAAGAAATGAATTGACGTGGCTGGATCATGACAACGGTAAGAGTGTCACTCATGCCGAAAACGGCAGGACTGAGTTTGTGCGGAGATCGGTGCGGAGCCACAAACAGCAGGTCTGGCCCAGCCTATGACCGATCGAATAGGATCGAAATGGGGACCGTGATACACAAGATCTACTTGCCCGATGAAATGGTCCCTTTTTATATGTTCTCCTACCTTCCCTTTCTTTAGTTCCTTTCCCCCCGCCGTCATCTCCTCTTGCGTTTCTACCTTCACTCACTTTTAAATCTTTAAATGTCTTCAAAGCGCGGTCGCAAACGCAACGACAATCTTCCTCCTAATCGAGCGAGGGACGTCCAGAGAGCGTTTCGTGCACGGCGAGCTGCCCATCTGCAGGTGCGGCATTTTTATCCAACTTCTATTTCCAATCGTCGTCTAATTTCACCTCCTTTTCCAGGCTCTCGAGTTACGAGTGTCGGAATTAGAGGAAGAAAATAACTGCTTAAGAGCTGCACTCAATTTACCTGCAGCTAACCGCCCATCTCTCGGAAAAGGTCCGACTGGCAAAGACAAACCAAAATCCCTAGAATCCACTCCCATCGTTGCCCAGTCTATATCTTCAAAAAGTCGCGAGTCTTCCCCTGTCGGCGCATCCCCTTCACCAGGTCGTTCAGAATCTGATTCTCCATCCGTCGTCAGCGGTAACCTGCGCACTCCTCCTGTCATCGAGGGCCACTGGGATGACAACTTCATGATTGATCAGCAGTCCCAACCCTCTCATGTATCATCTTCATCTCCCGCTTCCTATAGTCTTCGCCCCGTGCCGCCTTCAATGTCCCAGAAAAGCCCCCACCAATTTACTTTTTCAAATCCCATGCCACCACCTCCCCGGTCTATGATTTCAAATAGTGTTTCCGCCCACCCCCTACAGCCAAGCTATACGCAAACTGCTGATAGGCCCATTGCGACCGGATATAATGATATGAACTACCTCTTATGCGACGTGCGAGAAAGTCCCCATTATCCCTATTCATATCAACAGCCCTCACAATTCAATCCTGACCATGCCATGCCGCCACCTTCCCAGCATCCTATTCATTCTCCCCAAAACCACGCTCAGCAGCGTCCGCCCCTGCAGCATTCGTCAATAACGTATCAACGGCGCTCGATCAATGAGCCTTTCAGGCCGTTAGGCTCGGATTTGCACTTGCCGAGTCCTCCGCCACACCAGCAGGCTGTGCGCTTAGCATCTCCTCCAGCACCCTCTCCGCAGGATCCACGTTCCCATTATACATCTCATGGCAAGCATCCCAACGCTCTTCGGTGACAGTGTTTAGTTGTTTTCCGTGCTGCACTTATTAATTTCTGTTATCATAACTATTCTGATTTCTGTACTACCAGTCTACTCGCCACGACCTCAGCAGGGTGCTCTTTCCTCTGCTAAACGATTTTAACAAACGCCTGTATCGCTATCGTTCGTGAACCCTTTCTGTGTGGCCTAGTCAATTTTATATTAGATGTACACGCAGTATCTGGTAAAATATTCTTTCCGTGTAATGGATTCAACTCTCTTGCCCTCGAGTGCTGGCAATTCCGATGGTCGGACACGATGTACCATTGAGTCGGTTCGAATCGATGAGGTGACTCATGACTTCCTCTTTAAGCAAATAAGGTGACAGAGGCACGCACACAGCCACCTAGCCTCACGGTTGACTCCGACGGTACCACAAACATGGCAACAAAGCATGAAAAGATCCGTGCTTTGCTGGCGACTACGGCACACAAAGGCCCCATCACGCTTTTCAGAATGCCGTGCCGGACGAGACGTAACGTACACCGGTGCAGTCGTCTGGTTCACTGCCGTACACCACATCTGATGGTAGCGCCCAGAATTGATCTGATAAGTGTCACAGCGAACAATGGGGAAGAACATGTGATTCTTAGGACTACGATAACCCGGGCGAGGTCCTAGGACCTCCTAGGACCCTAGGAGGAGGCTTTCCAAGAACCAGAACCTAAGAATCTAAGAGCCCTGAGTGCATGCTATGTCACGGTAGATACTTCCTCGAGTGGCGTATTCCTTGCGATCAAACTGTATTGTCTTAGGCTGCTAAATATTCCTAATCTGCCTTAACAGCGTATTGAGAGAAAACGCATGAGTCAGCGGGGCCCACTGGCTCCTTGCACTAGCCCCTTTTATCTGAGTGAACCACGGTCCTAGAGGTCTCCGAGCCGGCCTGCATAATCGATTGTTTTAATTCTGATCTCCATCAAGTCATCCAGCTCCGATCAATTTCGTTCTATGTATATGCGACTCGGAGTACACCACCTGTGATGTAGACCGTCATCAGCTATCCCTCAAACATAAATGAATTAATTACAATTATTTCAAGCATTTTGTTTGGCTCAACGTACTTTGTATTATTATACCATTAAGCCTGCTCTATAACGTGTTCTAGAATCACTAGCGGCGATTATATGATGTGTACATGTGTCCTGCAGGTATGTTACGAGTGTGGTATCGGGTGTTTCATGCATGTCTCAGCTCAATCGCTCGTGGCATTTAGATTGCACCAGTCGACCTTGCCTCCAGGTCCGTATTTCTTCTCCAACCAGTCGTTCGCAGCTTTGAAATGACCGTTGCCTAGAAATCCCTTGTGGGCGCTGAAGGGCGAAGGGTGCTGTTTCAATGGTTAGTCGAGATGTAACCAAGCTCGATCCTATCGATACACACAGCGCTAGTAAGAATCAAGTGTTTCTTTGTCTGGGTGTCTCCAGTCAGCCGCTTGCGCCACCCACCCGGACCTAAACTCACCTTCTTGAGTTTTTCCACACGCTTTGCGGCCCATGCCCCCCAAGCCAAGAATACAACACCGCGCCCAATTCCATTCATGTCCGGATCAGCGCTTGATGAAAGGTTAGCACCGCCATACTTATCAACCACGTCAACAACTTTGTCAGTGAATTCTTCCCATCCCTTGCCGGAATGAGAACCTGCTTGGTTTGCCCTTACAGTGAGGCAGGTGTTTAACATGAGGACACCGTTCTCAGCCCATGTTGAGAGGTTACTGATTATCGCCCAAAAGTCGGTGTTAGTATATCATTCGGAAAGTTGGCCTTATCTCATGCTTACCCATGCTTAGGAGGTTCGAATTCGGGGAATTCGGCCCTGATCTCAGCGTAGATCTAGAAATGCAAGAATGAGGCATGGTAATCAATCATCGATGAGATTGCACACGTTTTTCAAAGAAGGCGGTACAGAGACGCCCTTGGGGACGGAGAAACAAAGGCCTGAAGCCGCGCAACGCCCATGTAAGCTCAATGAGAAGGGGCCGAGACTTTACGTTGCGGTATAACGGCGGCTTACCATGCGCTTGATTTGGACCGTGGTAGGGGTCCTGACCAATGATTACGACTTTCACCTTTCCCAACGGAGTATTAGACCATGCATAGATATTTTTGGCTGTGCATGGAAATCAGTAATTGGGGGAGTCTTGGCTAAGACAAGCATACGTGAAGGGTATACTTTGAGAGATTTAGAGCTATCGTCGGGTCCATGGACCCCTTCCTCCCACAGAAATTTCTTCAGGGAGATAAAGTATGGCTTTTTGATCTCTTCTTTAAGAAGTTTCAACCTGGAGAAGATTCGGAGTTAAGGGATGATATAATAATGCGCAATGAGATATCTCATCAGAAAGAGAAGGAATTGTTGTTATGTGAACGCTACACGCACCAACTCTTGCCCATGCATTCACATTCTAGTTTTAGCAAAACTTTGTGATCTTCCGGAATTGACTCTATGTACTGAGACAAGGAGAAGGGTATCGCATTTAAGCGCTGAACGCTGACACCGCCAACGGCGATTTTTGCAGAGCTGGAGCTCGA
>Ga0153978_1000309_pt1 | contig 12660 bp, 7 predicted proteins | sample TSGA062MetaG_FD_104749 | JGI IMG/M metagenome (GOLD analysis project Ga0153978, IMG submission 104749) | Attine ant fungus gardens microbial communities from Georgia, USA - TSGA062 MetaG | ecosystem: Host-associated > Fungi > Mycelium > Unclassified | place: USA: Georgia, Yuchi Wildlife...
ACTACGAGCTCTACGAGCTCTTACGAGAGGCGGAACTCAAGTCATTGGTATTGAAATTCCTTTGATCAATTTGCTTAAGACATGGTTGGAAGGCGCCTTTGATGCCTACATGTCGGGCGATCCTGCTGATCCTGCTGATAGAGCAGAACGAGAGCGACACGTCGAGGCCTTGGCCACCTTCCTCTCTTCTGTACTGGAACAACCGGAATCCGCGGCCCGTGTGTCTGACGGTGACCTCGCTAGCGTCCTGCAGTTCTACGCTGCCCTTCTTGGTCGGGCGTTGACAATACCTCCTCTTAGTCCCATTTTCGACCCAGCAGGCCCATCACTTGGAGCTCACGTCGACCAACCTGTCAAGTCTATTGGCACTCATAGACGTCACCCATCATCCATATCAATTCGCTCAATCTCATCTCCAAATCCACCTTATCAAAAGCACCCTGCAGAACTCATGGTCGTAATTTATCTTGACCACCTTAGTTCGCAACTTAAAGCCCTGGCACCCAAATTCCTGGCGCTCATTCTTCCTGTCCTATTTCGCGCGCAGGCCTTCTTCGCATCCCCTCTACCCCGTGTCTCTATATTGACAAGTCGCACTCATACGCCAGCCAGCTTAGAAGAAAAGATCCAAAGGTCTCTGAACACGTTATTTTCCGGACCATACGGCAGTTCGTGCATGGCAATTTTGAAACGACACCTTCTCCCTTCTACCGATGCTGGGAAGAATTCTCATATAGCTTCAGTCATTTCTCTTGGTGCACACAGAACACTACGAAACATCATTCGCCAAGGATTGTGTACAAAAATGGCCCGAGCATACATTTCAAGACTGACTTCTATGTCTTATACCGCTTCAGGCGCCCCCGGTCAAATGGATCTTGAGAAAGACCTTATGGAGCGGGCATGGGCAAAGGATGATATATCCGGATGGGACCATACAAGACTTGGAAGACTGCTCTGCAAATCAGTTGAAACTTGGGTCAGGTTTACTCCGGCTGATAACACAGAGAATTATGATATGGAGAAAGACAAGATTATGGATGAAGCTGCGTGTACCATGAGAGATATCTTTCAGGAGTTTGACGAAAGGGAGGATGGCGTCGATATGGATGATGAAGAGGCGAGTGTTGCAGGAACCACACTACGCCAACTTGCGAGTTTTGTTCGTCCGATAAAGTACGTCGATCATTTGGATGCAGCTGCATACATTATAACAAATTTGGTAGAACAATGGATGGAGCACCTTTGATCTTGCCACTAAGCCAGCCTACTGAGGCTCCTACGCCATTCCTACGCACGCTTTCATCTCTGTTAGCTCGAGACCATTCGACATACATGATCCCATCATTGTCAACAACTCTCTTCTCTATTGCGGACCACCTTACAGATGCAGACACGGCCAAACTCCCAAGTATGATGTTTGAACAACACGATCTGTCACCTGCGTCACAAGACTGGTTGAAGAACTGGGAAGACATCCTCTCAAATCTCATTCTGTTTGCACCTACCCGGGTGCTAACGCGGCTGGAAATTATGAAGGCTTTACGATCCGTCTACGACTCTCTCAAAGACATGTACAGCTATAGGAGATCCCTTGCAGACCTAGTCTTCAAGTTTTGCCGGAAGCAGGGAGAAAACCTGCCGGAGGATGCGACATTCGACTGCAGCGTACCGTGGAAGATACTTGGCGATGAAGTAGTCCTTCGCGCAGTAGAGGCTCAGACTTCGCTAGCACCAGGGTACCCTTCTGCAGAGCTCGATGTATCGATTCTCTTTGCGCCTCTACAGGAATTTATAGACCTGTTGACAATCGTCGCCGACGAAGGTGCCCAAGAGGACGAGGATGAGAGTATATATGCATCTGAAACGCCCCTATCAGCTGGATTTTCTTCGGTGTCCAGCACTTCCACCCCTGTCCTTTCACGAAAGCAATCCGAGCATCGCAGCGGAAATACACGAGATAGAGATGCAATTAAACCTTCTGTCATGTCAATTTTGTCATCCATCGCGGGTTCTCGCTCCCAATCCCAGCACTCACAAGAACAAGAGAGTTCCCGCGCGCCATTGGTCGCCTCCCCTCCATCGGAGCCGGTGTTGCCCCGTGCAGCTGTGGCGGTCGTGTCACTGGTTTCGATTTTCAGCCAACTTGCATTCACTCCTCACGCACTGTTACGACCCAATGTTATTCTAGCAGGCCAGATATTCGATTCGTTAGTTCGGCTCACTAGGGAAGCAAAAACCGTCCGTGCGCGTCTCACAGTTCTTCAATTTATCATGCGACTTCGCGCCGACCGAGACCATCGTCTTTACTTTGTTGACTCCCATCACGATGTGGACGGTAGTATCATGACCTTGGCATCGCTGATTGGTAGGGTACCAGAAGCGTCAATTTTCGGGTCGTTGCAGCAGTCGGAAGACGAGAGGAACAACTCCAGTGACTTAAACAGCGATGAGCCTTACATGCGCAAGCCGCGTCCTCGAGGTACTCAAGAGCGTGATGGGAGAAGAGCTTCCCGTGGAATGGGAATTAGGCCGAATCAATCCGCGGGTAGTCGCAGTCGATCGAGGGCGCCCTTGTCAATGCCGTCCCCCAGTGCAAATCAACCAAAACTGCGAGAGACCCTTTGGCAAGTTCCCGAATCTCTACCATTCACTTCCATAGACCCGGACAATCCGAGCGAGGGCATTCTCTCATATGATCCGATCGACGAGTCTTTTGGTGTTCTACGCATCGATTCTTATATCTCTGCTCTCCTCAGCTTGGTGGAGAAGGAGAGAAATTGGGAAATTCTCTCTTATTTACTCTGTCATCTCCCCGCCCAACTCGCAAACAAACATCTATTTTGTGGTCCTAAGTGTCGTGAGGTGATCGCCAAGTTGCTTACCTCTCTCTGTTCGGGGCTGGCAAGCGGGGAATTAGCATCCAGTATCGACCGTTGGCCCGTCGGTCTCAAACCTCGTGACGCTCATGGATTGGCATTTCATACTCTCACAGTCCTCATCAGCTATAGACAGCACTTCGACTTGCCGTTGCGGCACGCTGTTGTTGATGTACTTCGAGAGGGCTTGAATAATCAGCCAACGGCCATCATATGCTGTCTGCAGGCTTTGACGTTATGCGCCTTTGAGCTTCTGTCTTCGTTAAAGAGGTCCCTACCGTCAATCTTGGAGAAGCTATCACAAATCATGTCAAACCCAGACATGGCTGTCCACATCCTCAGTTTCCTGTCCATCGTTGGCTCAATCCGTGAGCTCCACGCTAACCTTCGAGAAGAAGACTTTAAAATGGTGTTTGGCGTTGCGTTACAATACCTTCAGCATCACAATCGTCCTGGTGCAACGCCCGCGATTTCCTGGGCCATGTCCCAACATGTTCGGATGATGTCATTCTACATCGTTTATGTCTGGTTTCTGGCTGTCAAACTTCCTCACCGTCCTAGACATATACCATATATCACCCGCCAGTTACTCCTAGCGAATGAGGGCAAAGATGACATCGACGAACCCACCGAGGTCTGCTTTGACTGGCTGGCGCGGTATACATACGCCAGCGCTGACCCACGACCCGCTCATTCAACGTTGAGCGAGATCGTGATGAATCCTAGTAACCTGACATCTCCGGATCCTGCTATCAGCGAGAAGACATGGCTGTTGGGAAACTCTATCATCACCATCCGCTCATTGGTTCGCCTTGGCTGGATTGAAGTCCTATCTCGCCGCCCTTCTGGGTTGACTAGGTTCCTCTGCAAGCTGGAGAATATACCTTTAGTTGGTCCTGGTGAGGTTGACCCTGATGTGGTTTCTGTGGCTGCTGGCATGATGATGGAACGTGATATTCCACGCCCCGAGCGCCCTGATCCAGGCTCTTGTTCATCAATCGAAACGGAATCTCCCAGTGTGAGTTAAAACCCTATTCACAAAACATGGACTCATCTGATCTAGGAGACGATCAAAACTATTGTCGTACCGGACGATGAGGTGGCTGTACTACCTGCTCCAGATCCAATCACTGGTTATGTTTGGAGTGGATCTGCTCCTTCTCAACGTCGAAAACACGTTGGCATCGATCCCTCTTTCTTCGCCCTTCAACTTTCACCTTACCCTGATCGGTTGAGTCAACCTGCCAGCTACCGGATGGTTGATCCGTCGTTGCTTGCGCCCCTCTTTCGGTCATTGGATCAGATCCCGGTGATCGATACCCATAAGGTGGGAATTATGTACGTCGCACCTGGTCAGGCCCATGAGCTTGACATTCTACGGAACAGCCATGGGTCGCCTGCGTATACAAGGTTCCTTGAGGGCATTGGCAGACTCATCAACTTGCGAGGCCAAGTCGACATTTATGCAGGCGGCCTTAGCCCTGATGAAGACGGTGAATACGCCTATGCGTATTGGGATGACATAGGACAAGTCCTTTACCATACCGCCACGATGATGCCGACCAAACCGGACGATGAGTACTGCATTGACAAGAAGCGCCATATTGGTAATGACTATGTCCGAATCGTGTGGAATGACTCCGGACTTCCCTATCGATTCGACACACTTGCCACACAGTTTCAGTTTGTGAACATCGTCATCGAACCACATTCCCTTGGCGCCATAGCTGCCTTTTCCAACAACGTCCACGAAAACGAGTATTTCAAAGTCACTATGCAACGTGCCCCTGGCATGAGGGATTTCACGCCTGTGGGTAGTTTCAAGCTCATATCAGCGGAACAGCTTCCGTTGCTGGTCAGGCAACTTAGCTTACTGGCGGACTGGTTTGCGTCTGTCTTCGAACGCACAGAACGGGATACCAAAGAAGTAGAGGTGATCACCAACTGGCGTGCTCGACTCCAAAAGATCATGGCATTTAAGAGGGATAAAATCCCACCGCTGGAGACAGAGGATGAAGTGGAGGGAGTGGTTGGGCAGGAAGCTTATCGCAACTTCACAGCTACCTACTAGCCACGATACTTATCCATTGGGACATTTACCTTCGGTTCTTCGCTACAATTTGCTCATCTTTGCACTCGTTCTTCCCTTCATTCCATGTCGCGATTCGGGTTCTCTTGGTTGTAATATTAATCACTGCTTGTTCTATTTTACAATTGTCATGGTGTATGGTCGATTCTCATTAGATACAAGCCCGACGGCTCTGTGATGGGATTTGGGATGTTAATTGGAAGTGCTAGAATGGCAGCCATATGGTGACAACAGCAGAGACGATCGGTGGATTAATCATTGTGATATTCCCAGCTGCAGCGAAACTAGTGTCGAGTCCAACAGCCTGACCGGTTCCAGCTATCTGGATCCCAAGTACAGAATCATGGGAGGCTCCATCGATGAATCCATGGGATGTAATACTATCGAGTTTCCTCAGGCCACCTTTCATGCAACATGATGCCCACTGCTAGCGCCCGTTTTGAGCGTGCTACCTCTGAAACCACTGTTTTGCTCATTAACTATTACCTTTCGTCAATATAAGCACATTTCATGATGCTGTGGCGTCTCACATCAGTGTAGTCCAATGCCTCGCAAGCTGTCCATTTCTTAAATGTTCTGATACCGAATAAGGGCTGGGCGCTTGATCTGCACAGCTGAGTACGATTTGGCCACGCTTGTACATGAGGCACCTCTTCGACCTACTCAGCAACTTCGGCATAGAGTCGTGATAGATATTCATAGGTGATGTCCTGAAAACAGCTCAAACCATGCTGGGTTTTAATCGCCAATAATAGGCATGTCCCTTCCAGCCGCTGGAACACAAGAGACATCGGAGAGAAAACCCCACCAGGGATTCAAAGGACATACCGACTTGGTCTTTGGTATCATACACTTGCCAGACGGAGAGCGAATCATTACTTGTTCAGTGGACGGCTCGCTGCGATTATGGAACTTGAAGAATGGGTTGCAAATAGGAGAAGACTGGCGGGGAGAAAGTGCAGTGTACACAATAGCGTCATCTCCAGACGGGAAGACAGTGACAAGCGGGAGTGGGGACGGCGCAGTGCGATTGTGGGACGTCGCTACATGCAAGGTTATTGCGAAATGGACGGGGCATAGCGCCGCGGTGTTGTCGATCTGTTGGAGTCAAGATGGTCGGCAAGTGCTGAGTGGGTCTCAAGATGGGGGTGTAAGAGTGTGGGACGTGGAGAGCGGAAAGACCACCCTTCAAATTGAACCGACGAATCCAGAACACGAAAACATGGGTCAATCTGTGTGCCCAGTCGTGTACTCACCAGACGAAACGATGATCGCGAGTGGTGGTAGCGGCAAGGACAGCAAGAAGACCAAGATCTGGGATGCCAAGACATTTGAGCTGGTCGCAACTCTTGAAGAACCCGAGGGGAGTGTGTGGTGCCTGGCCTGGACCAAGGACGGAAAGACCCTCATCTCTGGCTCAGGCTGGGATCGCGGATGCATTAGGAAATGGAATACCACTACCTGGAAGCAGTCTGCTGTTTTGACAGAGCAGGATGACGCCATCCGTGCAATTGCAATATCTCCAAATGGTCGTATCCTCGCAATCGCCTCATATGACAACACAGCGCGATTATGGAACCTTGAGAATGACCAGCCCATCGGTTCGCCGCTCCAGCATGCAGAAAGTCTTTTCTGCGTATTGTTTTCTGCAGATGGAGCGTTGCTAGCCACTGGCTGCCGTGACAAGAACGCATATATTTGGGATGTTTCTGCAATTGTTAAGGAAGCTGGCCTTGATGAACTTTTGTTGGATTCCGATGTAAGTTCATGCGCTTTCTCTAGTACTCATTTCCGCTGATGATATTCCCTCCGGTCTTCAGGCTCTACAGGTATTGATATCATAAACACTGCAAGTTTCTGAACATACTAACCTTTCCAACTCGCAGCACCCGGTCAGGAAGTCTGTTCTAGATGTATGTTGTTCATCCCAAAGCTATTCCTCTGCGTCAGACTGACGCCACGCTAGGCTGATACTACACGGCGCTTTACTAAACCGCTCAACGAGACACATGTAGCACCAAAAGGGTTCTTTGATGAGATTGATGTACGTCACCATCACCTCAGTCTAAGCCATATTTTTACGTCCTCAGTCCTCTCCACCTCGACCCCCTTCACGCCCTGCTACACCCCGGCCCTCTACATTTCGACCCCCTTCACGCTCCTCTACACCTCAACGCAGTGAGGATGAAGCGCCACCTTCATCATCGCGTCCACGAGCATTTCTTCATCGCATTTCTTCGCTATTCCATCATTCGCACATTTCTGGCAGGGCTACACCCCACTCAATGCCAGCTCTCTTCCGCCTTATTAAACCCGCTCTTCGTGTCTCTCGGCGCCAAAATTCAGACGGCGACCAGCTACCACCTGTAGTTGACGTACCATGCACACGAGGCAATCCGGTATATTTTCATGCCTTATATCTTTGCAGTCATCTAATACCGATTAGAGGAATGTTAATGCTATCCAAAAGAAGAGCTCCCGCGGTCCAAACAACGTCATGACCCTTAGCATTCCCGGCACCTCTCGACTTCCAACGAGTAATGCCGTGCAGCAGTCCAGCGAACAAGTCAGCAGTCAGCAGTCATCATCACGACCACAGGATTTGCTCACTGCGCCGCATGACCATGCTATCGCTACGACCACGACCGCTGCACGAACATCATTTCCCGTTAGTAATGGCATGGGACAGGCAGGGGGATGGACCCGGTTTCTTTGCTGCTTCTCTACCCAGGGTACAGCCAATCTTGAATGAGATTGATCTCAATGCACGGGACTCGGAGAACCCAATAGTAAACCTGTCATGAACTCCCACAGAGTAGAGGCTATGACACGATCCTTGTACAGATCCTTCCGAATGCGGGAGCGGGCAACACCGGGGGCCAGCCACTGGCACCAGGACGGCGGACACGGGCCGGTCGAACATTCCCTGGGCGCAGGGAACCTATGGACCTGGACAAGCGGCGCGGTCAAACTGGACCCATTAAATGCTTCAACTGCGGAGACTTAGGTCATGTTGCTCGCAACTGTCCAAAGTCACGAGGATCGTGGCAGATGATGAAGACAATGTTCGAAGGTTCATCTTGTCAATTAGTTTCTTCAGCCAGTGATGCCTTGCGATCAGGGTTTGTACATTGTTAGCCACTGCGGATTGTAAGATCGCAAGGTGCGCGAAAAGAGTTCCGGGTCAACGCAATGGACAAGGCGGGCGAGAGCAACAATGCCTGCTGTGGAGGGAGAATTATCATCACGGTGGAACGACGGCAAGAATTGGAGGGTGTATTGTTGTTGAATTTGTCCCGTGTGTCGGATATCTGAAGAATAAATGCAATATTGGCCATGGAAAAGACAATAGACCACTCGTTATCCGTAATATGATTTAAGCTACGGTTGGTCGCGAGTTCGATTTTGTATAAATGCCCGGGTAACAAAATCCTTTTCTATGCATCGGCTAATTATGTCGACGCGCATCTCCAATAATGAAATCTGCGGGTGCTCGTTCGGAGTCGGAATGTCACTGACGACAAGCAAGTCAGTCACTCAGAGTCGTGTACGAGCCTGCACATACCAAAGACCGGTATGTCGCAAGGCCAGAATCGAGTATATCTGGTGGCGCTGGTCTCTTATACTAACGGCAAGGGGGGCAATCTGGGGGGCAAGCTATGTTGCCATAGAGGTATTGAGGCTTACTAGTAGTGTATTTGCGAAAACCATGTTCATCTGGAATGGAATCCAAGCGAAAAAAAACGGTATCTCATTTATATGGAATATATTGTGGTGGAGGTCGACCTCGTAGATCCACGCTGCATTGCCAGAAGTGATTGTTGGTCGCGTCCAGGAAATGGTTTCTTCGCCTTCTTCGACCTGCGAACCTTCCGGATGCAAGTCATCTTTCACTTCGCCCAGTTTCTTTTCCAGCCACTGCCTCATGTTTGTGACGGCATCGTATGCGAAATATATATTTCGATAACGGTACACGACGTACGGGGGAGTGCCCATGTCACAAGTGTACCTGTTGCCAATTAAATCATGGTTGTGAGTATTTATCTGTTACATACTTACTGGATTCGACGTCGTGCTGGGCCTTCGGGTTGGATGCAAAGTTTGACGAGAGTGACGAAATAATTCAGATCTTTGAAGTTCAACGGGCAGATTTGGAGTACCACCGCCGCGGACGGTATTCATATATGTCGCCCTGGAACTTGTTGGTCAAACTTGAACTCCTAGGTAGTAGGAGGTCATTATTTAAAATGATCACGTGATCTTTTGTTCCTGAAAAGGTTAATTCCGAAGAGCGGTCACGTGCATAGGATACGGTCGCGTATCCGACTCATCAGCCTTTTTGTGATCCAACTGTCACTGGGCATGGGTGTAGCGGGACTTTGGGAGGTTTGTCTCCTACAAATGGCATGATTTTTATCTAAATCATAATCTAGGTGTTACGGCCCGCTGGCAAAGTGCAGTCATTAACGCATCTTTCGGTCACAGAAGGATTCGAGGCCAATGCCGGTGGTCGACGAGGCTTTCGCATCGGGATCGATGCCTCTATATGGTTCTTCCATGCTGCGTATGGTAAAGAGGGAGAGAATCCGGAGCTACGTACGCTCTTCTTTCGCTGTTCCAAGCTCATGAGTATGCCTCTCCTCCCACTCTTCGTATTCGATGGTCCCAAAAGGCCTTCTGTCAAGCGCGGAAAGAAAGTTAGCGGAAACGCTCATTGGCTTACGACTGGAATGAAAAACATCATTGTTGCTTTTGGATTCGAATGGAGAACGGTAGGTTCATGCGGAAGGCCATGACAAAATTATTCACGATGCACAGGCTCCTGGTGAGGCCGAAGCTGAACTTGCTTATCTGAATCGCATTGGAATCATCGATGCTGTCCTTTCCGACGACGTTGACAACTTTCTCTTTGGTGCTATCATGGTCATCCGCAAGCAAGTTCTCTCTATAAGTAACCCCCCTCACGCTGACTCCTGCATAGCCCGAGCAATACACTTTCTGGTAACCGTGCGCACCCAGTGAAAAACGCCGATGGACGCGATGACGGAAACCACGTCGTCACGTATCGTGCTGCTGATCTTATCTCCAACGAGGACGTCCGTCTCTCCCAAGGGGGCTGTATCCTCATTGGCCTCCTGTCCGGCGGAGACTATCATCAAGCTGGTGTGCAGGGATGTGGGAGGTTGATTTCCGCTGCCCTTGCACGCTGTGGATTTGGAGACCAGCTGCTTGAAGCTGCCAGATCCCTCGACCGTGACGAGCTGGAGAAGTGGCTTGTCATGTGGCGTGGCCAAGTTCGGGACGAGTTGCGCACGAACAAGAGTGGCATTATTGGTTCGAAAAAGCCTGCACTCGCGAAGAAGATTCCTGATGATTTTCCTGATCTCGAGATCCTGTTGTCCTACACAAACCCTATTACGAGCGAGACGGAGGGAAAATCTACGCGCGAAGTCACTTGGGAACACGAGCCGGACATCGGTAAAATCGCTGGACTCTGCGAACTTTACTTCGAATGGGGTGTGAAGGACGTCATTGTCAAGCGTTTTCGCACAGTTTTATGGCCAAGTGCGGTATTACGCATCCTGAGGCGTGGTGCGATGGAGAAGGACGAAAAGAAACGTAAGGGCTTACCGACGAGCCCCAAGAAGAGTAGGACAACAGGTAAACTCGCGCCCGGAACACCCTCGAAGATGATTACAAAGTACTTCTCGTCGATGAAACTCAACTCCCCTAGCAAAGTCAAGGGGATGGAGCGACAATATAGCGACGACGAATCAGAAGCAGAGGAAGACAGGTTAATCGTCAAGATCCATTCCTCTCGACGGCATGCCTCTACGGATGGAATCCTTGAGTACCGACTGGAGATTGCGCCCGTGACGCTCGTACGACTGGCTGAGTCTGGCATCCAGGGAATCAGGCCCCCGATCGAAGTAGATGCTGCGTACGACGACACTGAAGGTGACGATGAGGATGAAGATGATGTCAAGCACAAGAAGAAGGGGAAGAAACCTCCACCAGATCCAGAGAGCCACATTCGCGTATGGATGCCAGCGTGCATGGTGAAGACTGTTGAGCCTGAACTCGTCGAAGTGTTCGAGGAGATACAGGCCAAGAAGTTAGAGAAAAAGGCCAAGCGATCGAACAAGGCAGAGGGGAAAAAGAAGGGCGTTCCCACTGTGCAGGACGACAGCGACAGGGACGCCCTCCCTGTTCTGAACTGTCTGAAGAAGAAAACAACTCGTCTGACGAAAGTGGTTGAGAAAGAGCAGGACGGCAGGCCTGTTAATCGTCTTTTCCCAATATCAAATGTTAGCAGCACTTCCAACGACTCTCACACAGGAACCAGGAGCCCTATTCAGATACCTACGTCTCAACTGTCCTCCCAACGCACCCCGAAGAAATACGCCAAGTTGTCCGATTCAGACTCTTCAGAACCTCGCATAACTAAATCTCTGAGAAAATCACCATCCCGACAGTCGTCAGGCTCAACTAGACGCTCATCTTCACCATCACATATACGGCCGATCCACAAACTTGACGAAACGACGAAAAAAATGCGGGAGACTGATAAGGGCATTTCCTCCACGCAAGGAGACGACGATAGTGATGGTCTCCCTGTCTTTCATCTCCCGATGCGTCAGAAGAAAGCGGTTGAACAGCACGATAAGGGGCTTGCTCCTCGTCCCTTTCCGATGCCAAATTTCCTCAGCATTTCTGAAGATCCTTTTATAGATCCCAAGGATTCTGCAGTACAGCAGTCGTCTCGAACTTCCCCTAAGAAGCACACCAAGTCGTCCGGTTCAGAATCATTCCGGCCTTGCATAACCAAATCCCCAAGAAAGTCCCCTTGGCAGACATCCCCGCGCTCAGGCTCAACCAGACACCCGGGCCCCTCATCACCTACTAGACCGATCAACAGATTTGAGGATGTAATCGATATTTCGAGTGATTCTGACGTACCGCTACCACCCGCTAAGCCTTCTGCGAAGGCGCCCTTGCTGCTCGCCAGGGAGAGAGCCAGGGAGAAAGCCAAGAAAGGGGCAAGTTCGGACTCTGCCAAGAGCAGACCTCCCGCGCTCGAGCAAACTTCTAAGGACAAATCACATCGAGTAGTCGTGACAGCGGATGATATCATTGACCTGACTTGATTTAGCACAACATGAGCTGGTTGTCTCATTTGTACAAGGATATGCACTCGTTATAGATCTTAGATAGTAATATCGGAGCAACACTGTACGTACATCTACAATGGAATTTTGACTTCTGGCCGCATGTCGCTCCACTCCCACTCCGACAACATCCCCAGGTCAGCTGCACGTCTCCAAACTTCACAACTAGCACTCTCCGGAGCTCCAGCAGCACTATTCTGTAGTTTCATTCCAAAGCTTAGCGTTTTCACCTTGACAATCCAAAGTTCTATTTTAGCATCTGAATATCGCAAGAAAATTCGCTTGATTATTCCAGATTTAGTTTTAGTTACATGTCATAGAATAACATCTATGTGTGACGCTACATCTATATGGCTTCGATAAAATCACGGGACCGGCAGGAAAGCGGCCGGCCTTTGTTGTACACCTTTCACTTTCAGGGCATCGCGCCTAGACACAAGCCTCGTGTCTGTGATAGTAGTATCCCCATCTGAGATAGACCTTTCGGTGGGTGGGTCTGAGTCTGTCTGCCCTAAACACTGGG
>Ga0153978_1000311_pt1 | contig 12607 bp, 17 predicted proteins | sample TSGA062MetaG_FD_104749 | JGI IMG/M metagenome (GOLD analysis project Ga0153978, IMG submission 104749) | Attine ant fungus gardens microbial communities from Georgia, USA - TSGA062 MetaG | ecosystem: Host-associated > Fungi > Mycelium > Unclassified | place: USA: Georgia, Yuchi Wildlife...
CTGTGCTTGAACCTACTTATGCTAAGGAACCTACTTACACTAAGCCCACCTGCAATCAAGCTCAGTCAAGTGTAGTCCAAGAGCCTGTATAAGGAACTTTGCAAAAACTAAGCGGTGTGATAAGAACACTCAGGCATAACATCAAGTGCGCCACCAACTCAAGGAAGCAAGCTGGCTAAGGTCATACCTGCTTAAACCGCCTTGGAATTTTAAATAAGCAGCTTAAGGCACTCTTATCAAGGTGGATAAGGCTACCACCAAGGAGAATAAGCAAGCCAAAGCGATACTAAGTATTATTGCAGCTGTGCGTAGGCAAAAAAGGACATATATCCAGAGAAGAGAAAAGGGGGAAATAGTGGTTTGGATGGATACTAGTGGATGTCCAGGCATAAAGTGGGGTGGATGGTAGCAGATTCATGTACAACAAAGCATGAGGGGAGTGCAGGGACCAACAACTCCAAGTTCTATGAGCAATGTGTCACAATGCCAGGAAAGACGCTGAGATCAACAGTAGACATCTACTTGCCTCATTTGGACGACTTACTTGTGTGCTCTACTTGCCTCATTATTAAAACATCTCATGCCATGATGTAAACCGTTTACTTGCCTTATTTCCATGTCTTATGATGTCACTCTACATAACATCCTCTTACAACTTTATCGTCTAAGCTATCTGTCTGCCTTATTTCACTGTCTTATGACGTCGTCTGAACCATCTGCTCCAATTTCACTTGGTTTCAAATCTGTTTATTTGACCGACTGACTTATTGAGTGACCAACCAACGGACTTTATTTTCTCGCTATTTTGTAAAGAAGACGATCATTTGATAACAGTAAGACACACCTCATCGCCTTTTCATTTTGAAATAGATCAAATTCAAACAGAGGAATGTCAGCGAGCGTTCGGGACCGACTTGAAAATAATAGTCTAGTACCTGTCTATAATGAGCCAAGAGGAGGGTCGTAGAACTAGTTTATTCTACCCCTGTCTGTATAGCCATCCCTCGGTTCATCGTGTGCCTTGTTTAGCACTTGTGTATATATCAGCCAAGAGAAAATATGTAATCGCAGCGGGTCCTCAGTCCAAATCTTATGATTCGCCCCAGTTACCAAGTTTACGAATTACTAATGTTTCCTATGGGTCCGAATACATATTATCGCCCCTTGTTGCTTTTTATCAATACCCTAAACTCTAATTTGTTGTTATGATATGTAGATGCCTCACTTCCCTCCACCTTTACTAGCCTGTCTGTATATGTAGTGGAGTACTCTCTTAGTTCTTGGTTCTGGTCCAAATGCTACTAATATGATCCGCCTCCAAGTTAGTTATCGACCTCCTGGCTCTGATTGGTTCTGAGTAGTTTTCTTTTTATCACCCCTTTTCAATACCCCTGAAATGCTTCGCCTCCGATTAACTTTCATATTTCGTCCGCACTCAAGTCCGTGTAGTCATATGTACCTTTGACAGCATCTGTAAATATGTGTTGCCAATACTACTCATCTTCCATCTCTTTCAATATACAGACTGGTTATAGAGTTGCCGTTGCAATATAAATAGCAGGCTTTCATATGCATCGACCCTTTCTACCTTGCCTTTGAAACAAAAATCCTTCACTCTCCAAAAACCCTTCACTCTCAAAAAAATGCCTTCACCTCTGCCTGAGCCTTCGCTACTAATCTGCCGCTTTCGTGACTGTTTACAAGTGTACCCAGAGGCAAGGGCCCTTCGGAACCATAGGTACCAACAGCACTCGGTTCCCATTACCTTTGTCATTTCTGGGCAAAGCTATGTCGTGTCCAGAGCTGACAATATGTACATCTGCCCCTTGCCTGGCTGTACTCACAGACCTTTCAAAGGCAGTGAGGACATATATGTACATATTCTCATCGACCACAATGGTGGTGAGCACATAGATATCTTTGGTCCCAAAAATCGTCTGTATTCTCCTATTACCATCTTTTAGTTCGCTACCATACTTATTGATTTTTATAGATAAAGTCGTCGCTCGACATGTTCCCCATTCTGTTCAGGTTCTTGTCCCATCTACTTCTCAAGTGGCTGCAGATGGTCAGTGTCCTCTGGTTATTACCAGTTCGCTTTTTCTCATCTAGTTCTCCCTTCTATTTCAACAGTTTCATCCGAGTCTTTAACGGCTCCTGAAGGCATGTTTATCTTGCTCTGTATCCTAATGTTACTTTATCTCATGTAGAATATCAAGTAGCCCAAACTGTCGCGGTGGCCTCTCACCCAACCTCTCAAAGTAAGCCCCTTTCAAATAAAACATTCCCACAAGTTCCCCCTGATTAATTTAATAAATTTAATATATAGCAGCATCTCCTCTGGTGACGACATCCTCTCAGACGCATATTACACTTCTTCATGATGTAGACTATTTGATGTCTCATCCTGCTTTAGATAAGGTTGGCGTGTGCATGCACACAGCTCTCAGGATTCTATTTTGTCAATCCTGCAAAGCAGCCTTGACCTCTGATATGGTCGCTGGTCATAATAAAACACACCACATGATCAAGGTGACCCTAACCTGATTTATTCCTTGTTCATCTCACCTAGGATTTCAAATAGCTGGACGACTCTGTCTTGCAGCAATTCCTGGAGGCCTGTGTCCAGTTCAGCATCTACGACTTTCCAGAGGAAGTCAAGCTACCTGCTCCCTGTGGTCCTCCAGTTCAACTTGTCCCACCTCCTGTGGATGGCTTTGCATGCATGCTACATTCTGACTGTCACTATGCTGTCAAGGACCTTCACACTCTGCAAAGACACTGTAGACAGATTCATGGTCGTTCCGCCCCTTTACCAGAGGGCAGTTATCGACCTTGTAAGGTCCAACAGCTTTTCAAAGGCGTCGGTCGTCCCTATTTCCAAATTGACACCGATCTTCAGTCTAGTGCCGTCCAACCTGACCTTAGAGCAAGTCTCAAGAAAATGGTCCAGGCCTTCCACTCCTCTGCTATAGTTCCTCCTGACACTGAACGTGAACGGACTCCTCTCATTCGATGTATGGACTGGGATATGTTCATGCCACACATTCGCATGGATCCAAAGAAAAGACACGCTATCCAACTTCTCACTCAAAAACATACCCCAGAGGAGCATGACGGTATCTTTCCTCCCTTGGTGCAGGCTGTTCAGCTTCATTTCGACAAAGCTGCCTCCATCATCAATGGTATTCCTTCTAAGATGGCATATGCTCAAACATTGGTCCATGGTGCCAACATACCTCGAGAGGGGTAAGCGCTTTATATCTTGTCTTACATCCTTCTCATTCTTTTCTCAGAACGAAATACTGGAAGGCTATCAGCAGAGACAATTCTGCCTACCCTAGTTTCATGATTCAGCTCACCCGGTCCCTCATTCGCATTCACCTCAAATTTCAACACCATCTGCTCGGTGAATTCTCCTTTGCCCTTTCTTCCCATCAAACACAATGCCTAGAACGCCTTATTGCTTCGTTGCAAGATTCCAGCGCCTCCCCATATCAACGCATGATCGCTTACCATGACCTCATGTGGTCCTTGGTTAATGCTGATTCACACCAGTGTGAAAAACAGTGGGGGAACCCTATTCAACGTGCCATCTGGCTCAAGGCCTTACGTCAGGATGGTAATTTCTATGAGGCTACAGATCTGACCCCTGATCTCGCAAAGCTCAAATACCTCTGCAACATGACCTCCCTCCTAGAGGCCCTCATGAGCAAGGATGCTGATACGCTTGATATTCCCTTGGATGGCTTGAGGCGAGTTGCTTTTGCTTTCTACTGGTCTGAGCCCCTTATTTATTTATTTCTGTAAAAAGACGGTTGGCTACCATTCATGAACAAGCTCTCTCCCTAGGACGTCCGACCACTTTTAACATGCTATACGACATGCAGAAATTTGCCTCTAGCATCGCCTATAGCCAAGTGAAGGAACCCAACGTCTATGTCAGTGCTGACTTTCGATCCATCACCATAGGGGTGCATACTATGCAGCTTGATGACCTACGAAATGGTATCAAAGACCTTTTGAATGAGGTGGAAATACGTTATACTGCATTCACCAAGGGAAATAGGTTCATCGACGCGATGCCTGATGACCTCACAGACGACCTAACAGACACCACCCGTGGCTATTCCTTCCTGTCAGAGGATCGCTTTAAACAAAAGCAACATTCTCTTTTCTATTTCTTAGTCGAGCAATATGATCTTGCCATGGTGGACAACACGGGTCGCATAGGATGGAACGTACCACAGATCAAAGAACTCCTAAGGGACTCCCTGCATGTCTGGGCGCCTCTCATTCACTTGCTATACATCACCACCCATATTTCTTCCAGAGGAACCCAGTTCATCGACCATCAAATTACCAATGCAGACCGCCATAGGAATTTGTTCGTTCAGCTGGACGAGATGTTTCTCCTCACCACATATAGCAAGACCACTAGCGTCACGGATCATGACTCATGCACCCCAGGCTTCCTGCCCAAACAAGTAGCCTACTGGCTCCTTGAGTTCTTGGGAGGCGGGTTGCGGAATGCAGAGTCAATCCTTGCAGGCATAGCCTATGGTCCAGAAGCGGAGCATATCTATCGAACGTGAGTCAAATTCCCTCAAGTCCTAGTACTGGCTTATACTTATTTCTCTTTCAGGTATCTATGCGTTGGAGATGGGGCCAGGATTACCGCTGATAAATTCGCGTCCAGACTTCCTCATTGGAATGACCACTACTTCAAGTGTAGATGGGGTCTTAGAGACTTTCGACAGGGTGCCATTACGATGGCTCGTGAGTTTATATCTCCTACTGAGATTTATGATCAAGCAGATGCCACGCTCTCTGAGTCTGCTGATCATTCAGTAAGCGTTGACCATCATCACTATGCGGTCATCCATGGTGCCATTCCCAGATTGACCAACAGTACCATATGGAGACATCGACGGCTTTCCCATGAGTGGCACAGGTTCCTTGGACTTGGCCCTGCACCTCCTCAGCAGCCCATCCGTCTGGCTCATCACCAGATCGGTCATGATTTTGATGTGCAGTCTATCACTGACCAAGTCACCAAGATCACGACCGCTACCCTCACTTCATTCTTTACCAACGAGGTCAACGCTATCATAGGGGACGCTGTTTTCAAAGCAGTTGGAAATTACTTCAGCACAGCCCAGTCACCTTCCAGTCACCTTCGTCATCAATTGACACCCGAGATCAACTTTCCCAGCTCCTCCCATCAGCATAGCTCGCAGCCTGATGGGAGCAGGTCCAAGTTGCAGTTAACCCCTGAGCTGCCCCCTAGCAGTTTACAACCGCCCTTCTCATATGCTGATGATGGTGATGATGGAAATGGTAAGTGCTCACCTCCCAAAACATTAATGGTCATCATGGTCTTATCCTTTTCATCAGCTTGTCCATATCTGCCAGAAAGCCCACCTCACAGCCAGGCAGGGTCTTTTACTAGCCACTCCCCAATTGCCAGCCCCTCATTCGCTCCCCCAGTCTCTTCTCACCCAGAAGGATCAATCCCAGTAATGACCACTGATCGAAAGGGAAAAGCAAGAGAGGTCATCGAGACATTCTCCCCTGAGATCATTCCCACCAGTGACTCCATAGAGCTCCTCTACCAGACTAGGCCTTCGTCATTGAAATGTAAGTCTAACCCTTTCTGTTCTTGCCCTGATAGACCGATGATACCTTTTTTTATCTCAAGTGATGCCTGCGGTTAACCGGAAGCATTCTTTATCTGTTGTCAGCCAAACAGAGCAGGGCCAGGACGCACCCAGAAGCCAGAAGCGTATCTGTCAACCATCTCCCAAGATCAACAAAGGTCATGTAAGGCTCTTCGACCCCACTCCTCCATCAAGCTCGGTGTCTCCCTTGTCTCAACGACACCTTGTCCAGCAGAAAGCTAGGTCGCCATCGCCTCCATCCCCATCCCTATCACCACAACCACTGCCATCCCCTCGGACTGAGTTGAACAAAAGGGCCATTCGCACGTGTATCCAACATCTAATGAAGGACCCTCATGCAGTAGAAAAAAGCAAAGCCCAGATGGATGCTCTTCTGTCCGTTGTTGAAGGAAAGAGAGACCTGTTAATCACCATGGTCACTGGTGGAGGGAAAAGCATGCTCTGGATGGTCCCTTCGAAGCTGTCGGCCAAAGCAAAGTCCATTGTCGTCTGCCCATTCGTGTCCTTGCTTGAAGAACAATACCAGAAGACAACAGCGCATGGTTTGATATGCCATAAATATGGTCAATCGAAAGAGGTGCCCAGCGCTATCCAGATTCTCTTTGTACAGGTCGAAAATTGCGCATCAGAGGGGTTCGCAAAGTACGTATTCTATTATTTGTCCTATACTTTTAAATCCCTTAGCCTTGTCTCAATTTCAATAGGTTCCTGGCTTCACCTGTCGGTCAAAAATTCAATAGAGTGTTCATAGATGAATGTCATGACGCCCTGACAGGACATCCTGATCGTGCCGACAAATGGAATGCCCTTGCTTCCCGATTCAGTAGGAGAAAAATACCCATCGTCCTCATGTCAGCCACAGTCCCCCCACATTTGACCCACAGATTTGCTACGGCATTCCACATCAAACAGGAAGAGCTCATGGAGATTAGATCCTCCACCAACCGCCCAGAGATCGGGATGCATGTAGTCCGGATCAAACCAGGGTTGCCGAGTCATGTCAATGGGAGCCTGGAACGGCTCGTCCATATGCTCTCTCAACGCCTGGCCGAGCACGAACGGATGCTGGTGTTTTTTCCCTCACAGCACGAGGCCCAAGCTTATGCTGAAAGAACCCGGTGTGCAGTGTATCATAGCCAGCTCTTCGAAGAAGGAAATACCAGGATGGACAACCTCCGACGCTGGGACGAAGGGCAAACGAAGATTATGGCATGCACTACTGCTTTTGCTCAGGGTATAGACAGGCCCAACATCCGATCTGTAGTGATATTCAAGCCCACATTCGGGCTTCTCACAGTCAACCAGATGCTTGGTCGGGCAGGTCGTGATGGTCAGAAGTCGCATGTGTTCTTTCTTACTGTTGGCGACACCATCACCACTACCAAATCCACCAACTTGAATGAAGCCAAAGACAGGTGTCTTAAGGAGTTGGAGCTTCTCATCAATGGCAACCGCTGCAGGCGAAGTATCAACTCACTCCATATGGATGGCGACATACTTGGAACCCGTTGCGATGAAACTCATGGAGAGCCCTGTGACGTCTGTGACCCCCACAGTCCAATGCAACAACTCGCTATGAAGGCTGTTCAACCCGAAGCACCCTCAGGCGCCGCACTCCCTCACTCAGATGTACCTAAGCAAGCCCATCCTCCACAGCCAGCTCCATGCTATATCCCAGAACACGCATACCCAGCCTTTGTTCCAGCATCATCGGTCATTAATTCAACCCACCAGACCATGACCAACCGCCACGTTCCAAAGCTGACGCAGGACAGTGAGGATCTCTATGATCTCTCATCCCAGATATCACCTTCTCAGGCTAATATTCTTGATGAGATAGAGGCCAAGTATTGCATGGTCAGTACACTCAGTCGAGAGTTCACGCTAATTCTCACACGAAACAACCACCAGGATCCAAAGCCAGTCCCCCCCCAAATCGTACAAGGTAAGCTATGGTTTTTTTTAAAGTCAACATTAAAAGTCTCTGACTTCCGTCCTTAGTCGTCTTCACAGCCTTTGGCAAACAGACCTCCATCGATCATAGTCCCACCACCTTCATCCCTTCCTTCTAACCCTAGCTCTCTTGTCACAAGAGCAGACCGTAATAGCGACATAGCTCTACAACGCCTGCATCGCACAAGCCGTCTTAACCGATACATGACAGTCCTGCAGGGAAAATGCCCACTTCACTTTGGTTGGATGGACACGCTTGTGCTAGAAGAAGACCATCCATGCTATGTGGATGGCGAGGTCGGCATGGCCAAGTACTCTGAATTCAAACGTTCTTTCAAATTCGCCCGCTTCACTTATTGCTACAAATGCGGTCTTCCTCAGGAGAGAAACCGAAATGGAGAGCAACCGGCATGCCATGCTGGGGTTAAATTCGGATCTGGGAGCGTCTGTCCCTTTGACAGCTTTATATTCAAGACCGTCTTCTGCATTTCGCAAAGGGATACATACAAACACCTCATGAAGCATCAGCTTGGTGCGCCAGATGAATGGGAGGCGTTCTTGACTTGGGTGGTTGCTGAGCCTGGACATGGTCAGTACAACAACCTCTTGGAGGCATTTCTGTTCTTTTGCAGTCATTTGGAAGAGTCGGATCCCAACTTTTTCAACACAATAACTGGCAGGCGACCATAATCTACCAACACCCTTAGCACAAAATGTACCACCTATCTCATAGTTTATGAACGTATCAGGGAGGGAAATACCTCTTCACTTTGTCTATAAAGGTTCATTGTTTCAAGAAGGCTGACCCTTTGCACTCAAACCTGTGTTTATCATGAAAACCAGACCACATCAAGCTACCGATATCTTGTGGCTATTCCATTCACCGTATTTCCACCCCTCTTTCTGGTATCATATGTATGATGTCTAGTGATTTGAGTATGCCTTGGTCCCCTCCAGACAACTGCACAGATATATTCAGGTCCTTCAGGACAAATGCCCATGTCACTTTTACTCGGAGGCGTCCTTCTACTCAATGAAGACTGCCCATGCTATAAGAACAGGGATGGGGTCTAGGGCGACCAACTCGCACTTCAAGCATACCCTCGTCTCTGCCCCTCACACCTGTTGCTATGCATGCGGTCGACCTTAGGACAAGAATAGAAATGCAGAACGCCCTGAATGTCGTCCTGGTGCCAAACGAGGGTCAGGCAAAACAAACCATACGATCCATGGATCAACATCTGGGCGCCCTCGACACAAGGCCATGTTCATAACTTAGCTTCCTTCTTTGCCAGGGGGAAACGATGTCAAAACCATTCCATGAAGCCATTCTGTGCTTTCGTACTTTTTTGGAGGCTTCGAACTCATGCTTGCTCCAAGTTTAAAGCCATGTTTAGCTTAAATATATACTGCATCATTTGTTTTCTATACTGCTTTGGAAAAATATGCCTCAAGAGACCTTCTTTACGCCTTTCTTCACCAAGCCTTCCCTATCCTGAATGAGTTCAGCTGCCTTGGACCACCGTCCCAACCCCTCCTCTACCTGGTGTTCTATAGAACCATCGATCTTCTCCTTCTCCTCCCTTGTAAGTGCTGTAGCAGGTCGGAACCCATACCTCACCCATCTTATCAACCCTCCAGGGCAATACTGCGTGATGGAAACCCTCTTCTCACCAGTAGCAATCTGCGTATTGCCATGTTTAAGGGTGCTTGAAGGCATCAAGATTGTTGAACCTGGTGGAAATTCCACTGCTACCTTAAGGTCATAGAACACAAAGTGACCTCCAGCTTTTGGATTGAAAGAACCACCGGCCCAGATTGAACACCACCCAAAGGCAAGGTTACAGCAGTCGACATGGTCATAGGTCATGACTCGAGGCCCCATGTTGAAGGTGGCAGCTGGAAATACGCTCCCAGTGAAGTTAGGCTTCAATGTCTGATCATCAAACAGCGCCTTCAAGTTATCTGACATGTAGCGATATAACTTGGGCGCATACATTGCCATGCAGCCTGACAACCAACCTCAGTAGAGCTCCAGCCAACATAGTAAAACAAGCGCACTGCTCGCAAAACCTGCGATACGTTTTACCCTTTCATCTTGGAGGAAGGAAGAAATTATATCTGCCCTTTGCTTTGTCTTGAGGTCGATATTCATGGGTTCCTGCAGGAGTTAATTAGATACCCATCTGCCTGAAAGCAAGAAATTGAGCTACCTGCTGCCCCCCACCATAGGAAACCCCTGTATGTATAGCAGTGTAGATTCCACGCCGAGATGTATCAGGCTTCATCTGTTGTCCGGCATGCAGCATCAACTCTGCGACCTCGTTGCTTATGTCTCCCCAGGTCTCTTCAAGAGGTCTGCCAACAAGCACTGCGATCATACGTTCCTCATCATCGAGAAGGACTTCAGGCGTCCTGTTTTCATCAGTAGAAGACCATCCTGAGGTAGGTGTAACTTACATTCCATCCCATTCAATGACTTTGAAGCCATCTTTGCGCAGTGCTTCAACTGTGGGGATTTCATGCCTGCATCGTACCTGGTTTACCCCTTTGTAGCCCCCCTTCGTAGAGTGAAGCCCTGTTGCATTATACTCCACCTTGTGCGCGACAGGGACATGCTTTGATGCAAAAGATTTTGGGATCGAGTAATTCGCAAAGTCCATGGCCTTTCGTTTTCTGCATCGACTCTTCTTCAGGATTTCACGCCTATCTTTTCCAGATAAAACAGCATCGTGTGTGGTTCTCCTCTCCTCCTCAGTGGCGCCACCTCTGCTTATGGCTTGGTTTCCTGTTTGATCAGCTCTCCACCCTATATCTTCTTGACATTCACTTTGAGTGCCTTTGCTAAGCACATCCTACTTCAACATGTCGCACTGGAATTCGTATCACAGCACTTACATGTTTTTGGAGACCCACTCTTGCTGCCTTTTTTTGCTTCGTCGTGCCTTACACTTCTCTTTCCGCCTTTTATCCGAGCCGGACAGAACATTGCATCGCGGTAGTGCATCCTGCTTTTCGAGGCTCCCGTCCATCTCCATTGAATCCACCTCATCTCCTTCTCTGCACACTTCTTCACTGACACCACCATGATCAATGCATTCCAAAGTTTTCAATATACTGTCCATGTTAAGCGTGCCCACAAGATGAGCCGACATCGCTTGATCAGCGCCTGATGCGCTTCAGAGATAGTCATAAGTTAGCTGCTCGCTTGCACATCAAGGAGCTGTATGTTGCTCACATTGTTCGATCAGACATCATCAATCTGCAACACGCTTGACTAACGATGGGTGGTGAGTGTAGGCTTAACAGTCATTATCCATCAGGCATATTTATAGACCCAGAAACCGCTGCCATGCGCCTCGCTTAGCTATGCCACGAGGTCAAGTGCCATGTGCAGCGTTATGTGTTCACCCGGATGTTCCCAAAAACCATGTGAGGAAATAAAGTTCAGCCGTTCTAAATTCTGACATGCGCCATCTGACGTCCCCATCATTTTCTCTCTTCGCCCATCTGTAAGGATTCCCATTCATGTACGCCCCGAGCCATGTCCGAATCCAGCGAAATACGTCCACCGCACACTTGTCGACGTGAAGAGTAAGAGCTATTCACATCCGAGTCGCGTCGGATGCATTCCCTCCTTGTTCCTTCTTGGCGACCTTTCACTCATATTTTGTCCTTTCATCTCTAGCTTACTCTTCACCCCTTCACACTATCACCACAGACACGCGGTTGGGCATGCATCACATGCCAGTCGTCTCTTTGATCAATGCTACTCGTATCGACATGTCCTACGTGATCCTACGGCCACTCATTTCTGTACTTATGCCGCCACTGTATCATCCACTACGATAGACAAAAAAGATAAAAGACTTTGCGAGGCGATATTGTGCCGCATTGAGTGAGAGAATGTTTGCATTCATAAGATGCGGTAGATATTTGGGAGGAGGCCCCGAAGGGGTCCCGACCCCGATAGTGGCCTCAACCTGTGAAGATGAGCCAAGGTGAGCTGCGATTCCCAAAAAATATTAGGAGTGACATGACGCAGCGAAGTGAACCTCGGTTCCCCCAAATGGTAGCACCTAGAAAACCAGCCCAGCGACGCATCCAGGTGAGTAAGCAGGGTGTGGTAGTGGCCGACTAGCTTGAAGCGCCTGTACTGCTAGCTAGGTTACCTCCTTCTGCGTCGGCAAAATTGCAGGCATCCATGGTAGCAATGATATGGGCATCTATCTGCGTGAGCGAGAATTGCAGGCATCTGCGTGAGCAAGGATTGCAGGCATCCGTGTAGCAGGGATACGGGCATCTGCATGAGAGAGCGGTGCAGGCATCCGTGTAGCAGGGATACGGGCATCTGCATGAGAGAGCGGTGCAGGCATCCATGGTAGCAAAATTATGGGCATCTGCGTCAGCGTGAGTTGCAGGCATCCATGTTAGCAAATTATTGGCGTCATCATCCATATGAAGCAACATTGAGTGGACAACACATGGTGGTGGTAGTGGTAGCTGGGTGGAAAGATTCCACCCCTTATCAGTCACTCTGCGCCGTAGGGTTGGAGTACCGACGAGATTTTGCAGCGGCAAACTTCCTGCATGAGTGTGACACTGGAGCGGTGCAGTGATGCGGACACCCGTGGCCAGTTCCCCCGCTGGACTTGTCTCGATCGTGTGCGGATTGTAAGGTCGCTACATGGTGTGCAGCTAGCGAGTTCGAATGAATTGGGGTGGATCGTGGTAGGTAGGTTCGTTGGTCTACGATACAAACTGTGCCTACTATATACGTAGTGTGCACAAAGGGAATGACTCATCAGAGTGGCACAAGGGGCGATGCCATCGCCAGGAGAGTACAAGTCCTTACAGGATGTACACAAGCATCTGGACCTTCATAGTCCTCCGGGTTGGTACCAAGGGGAGACACCACAAAAGTGGGCGTCTCAAGTCAAGGCGGGAGTCCCGAGTCCGAAATTCACCTGGGA
>Ga0153978_1000316_pt1 | contig 12479 bp, 12 predicted proteins | sample TSGA062MetaG_FD_104749 | JGI IMG/M metagenome (GOLD analysis project Ga0153978, IMG submission 104749) | Attine ant fungus gardens microbial communities from Georgia, USA - TSGA062 MetaG | ecosystem: Host-associated > Fungi > Mycelium > Unclassified | place: USA: Georgia, Yuchi Wildlife...
CGGCGCCTACTATTCTACTCCCATCTACTCCTTCCGCTGCAAATGCCATCTCTGCGATGGCTGGTTCGAAATTCAAACCGACCCCAAGGTGAGTTTGCACGCAAGTCCACAGCGGTCGGCCCGTCGTATTAACGTTTGCGCAGAATACACGCTATGTAGTGGTGTCAGGCGCCCGCCAGAAGGACGAAGAGTGGGACCCGGAGGAGAATGGCGGGTTTGCTATCCATGGTACGTAGAGGCGCCGGTTGTGGCTCTGGTGGCTGTCTCACAATGGTGGCAGATACCGAAGGGAAGGCTGGTCCCGCAGACCCCCTGGCCACGCTCGAGAAGACCACCGACGCCCAAAACCACGCCACCAAGGTGCAGATTCCAAGACTTGAGGCCCTGCAGGGTGTTTCAGATCACTACAACAATGATCCTTACGCACTCTCATCTTTGGTGCGCAAGCGTTTCCGTGCAGAGAAGAAGATCGAGGCGCAGAAGCGCGCCGAGGATGAGACGCTCAAGGGCAAATATGGTTTGCCAGAGGAATTGAAACTTGTTGAGGATGACGTAGAGGCGAAGCGTCAGGCGCGGGACGAATGGACTAGGGCCAGAATGGAATACGAAGCAGAGAGGAATAGTAAGAGGCCTCGCTTGGCGATATCATCTAGTTCGCAATCTCGGTCGAACTCGGATGTCGTATCCTCTCTGAAGGCTCGCATCCTGGATAACACTAGGCGCTCAAGTAACCTTGCGAACAGACAGAAACCTCCAGATCGAAGGCTTTTGAAATAGGTGTCTTATTATTGTGCTTGTACACTACATATCACCCAAATTCATGGACTATTGTCTAATAATTCCTAGTTTCGGCGATTTCTGAACAAGATACGATAGCAGAACAACATTAAGAATACAGAGTGGGCGAGACAGGAAACCAAGAAACTAGTCTGATCAGTTAATGGAGGGCATCTCGACGCGTGAGTATATCCAGCACATAAAACGAAAAACAAAGACAAGGCGGCTCATAAATACAGCGAGACAAACCAGGATCCGCCCTATAATTCCTATCATGAAGTCTGGTAAATTGCCCATGCTGGCTCAAGCGTGGACATGGAACCCTCCCACTTCCAATCAGATGACTGGTAATAAGCGGACTCGCCGCCGTCTATCTCCTTGAACGCTCCCATATGAAGGAGATCGAGGTGGTTGTTGTCCCTGGGCTCCTCGACCTTCGTTTTATCTGGGGATGATGTACCCTGATGGGAGTGATCAGCATCCGGGTTGGACTGTGGGCTAGGGTTCGTGGATGACGGTACAAGGTCGGGGGTAGGGGCTTTAGATTCCTCCTCATCTTCAAGAGTAGTGAAGCGACTAAAATCAACAAATTCGTGGAACTCTGAAAACGCATCATTAGGGGGGCCTGCTGGGGGTGAAAGTTCCGAAAGTGATGGACCAATGCTCGAAGCGAAGGCAGAGGTTGCGATATTTGTAGGGTCTTGACCTGCCCCTTGTAATATCATTTCAAGAGTGTGAGTAATATCGTCATATACGGCGGTATCTGTTGAGGCAGATATGGCGACAAGCTCTTTCATCCTGTCCAGGAAAGCAGCTGTATCCTCATCGGTTTTGATACCATCAACTTCCTGGTGTCTTGCAACAAATGCTTCGCTAGGCTCTTCATCCCAGTCTTCAGTCTTCACCTTCTTCGGAGATGGTGCGCCAACAGGCTCGGGCTGTGTAGAGGGACCTGCAGCGGGAAGAGTGGAAACGTCCTCATCAGCTGGGCGTTTCACGCCAGGTGTGAACGCAGGCGAAGGTGCAGAGGGAGATGCCACAGGTAGCTTGGGAGTGCGGTGACCAGTCTTTGCCTTTGGCGGTTGTTTGGACTTCGGGGACTTCGGGGTTTGTGGGGAAGCAGCAGTGGCAGGAGTAGGCGCAGTGGAAGTAGAGTTTGCGGGTGGTGGAGTAGGCGACGGCACCTTTGATGTTGTGGCAGTGGCTGCAGTGACGGAGGGACTTGAGGGCACGCGAATAGGAGGTTTCTTGACCTGCGGTGGCGGCGGATGTGAAGAAGGCTGAGACATATTTGCAGAGGAGTGCTGAGAAGGCTGCGACTGGTTTGCAGAGGGATGCCGGCTTATAGGAGGCCCAGTCTGGGGGGGTTGGAGAGTTTGAGGCGGTGCAGGTTGAGTTAAGGGGACGTTGGAAGCGGTGAGTTGGGACGGTCGATTTATATGAGGACCAGTAAGTCCACCCATCTGTTGCGATCCGGCGGCGGCAGCTTTCATCATCTGAAATCTTTGCTCGAATTCCTCGTTCGCCTTTTGTACTTGCATGAACATACTCCTCAAAGTTTGAAGGTTGATTATGCACTGGGGTGACCCGTTTGAACAAAGGTTTCTTTGATGCGCCACCGTTAACACCTGAAAAAAGAGCTTAGCACGACGAACCACAACATATAAAGGGCACTGACGATCGCAACGAGCTTCCGAATGATATCGTCCGATCTCAAAAGAATGTAGTACATCGGTAGTTTAGTCTCCATGTCCCGAGTCATCTTGAAAACCTGTTCTAGTAGCTGGCTGTAATCCATTCGCTGGTCGTCTGGTAATGCATGTGATTGCATCGTCTGTAGTCCTGCAAAAAATATTAGAATCTGCGACAAGGATTAGGATGTGACGAACTAACGGCCTAAGAAGAGTTGTTTCGTGGTCTGAATTATGTTCATGGCGCTCGAAAGCTGCTCTTGGGTTGGTTGCAGAGTATGCCCTGGCTGGATAGTAGGCTTCATCTCATTAATCCGTTGGGACTGCATGCCGTTGGACATTATGGGCGGCTGTCCATGGGACGTAGGTACCATGCTGGGACCAGCCGCTGATACTTGGTTTGGAAAAGTTCCCTGAGGTACGTTGGACATGCCCGGCTGCTCGCCGGGCGCTTCAGGATTCGCCATTTGCTGATTGGCCTTCGCCATCATCAATCGGTGCTGCTGCCAACGTATGATGTCCGGACGATAGCGCTCGACCGCTATGATCATCTGCTCTGGCAAGCCATTGGCCCGCATATCATTGACGGACATATTGACGAAACGTGCAATGTTTGCCATAACTTGTGGATGAAGAGGAATGCGCAAACCACCGTGTGGCATCTCCCCTGCTGGGCCTGTGGCGCTTCCAGGAGTGCCGTTCTGTGGCAAAGGGTTTTTGGGTGTGGAGCGAGATCTCATGGTCATGACGTAGGCACTCTCGAATCCCTGTAAGTGCTCTTTGTATACTTGAGCGAGTTGTTGTGCGATCCCAGGACCACTCTTAGGTGGGTCAGCACCCATGCCCGGAAATTGCACAAGACCCATGCGACCTCCTATGACCGCCCACAAGTCACGCTGAGTGACCTAAAAGTGACAGGTGAGTGAACATGCCTCAGCGTTGTGGAGTTCTTCTTACCAACTGAGCACCCCCTTCCCGAAAGACTTGGACATGCAGATTATGCAAGTCAACCGTACGATTCTCCGATAACATAATATGAAGGTTGACCTCTTTCGGCTGGTTCTTGCAGTAGGACGTGTACATCATCTCGAAGTGAGACCTGTCAAGAGCGGAGACGCCGATTGTCGACAAGTTAACCATTCTATTGGGCACCTGTCCGTTAGAAACGGATGGAAGATTAAATTGAGGGCCCATATTATGTGGCATCATATTGGACACGTTCGTGGGAAGTTGCTGAGGAGTAGGACCAGAGCGAGGGGGTACACCACCTGGGCGTTGAGATATCTGGCCTCCCTGTCCAGAGAGCTGTGGGTTCATGGGATGATTCTGGCCTGTCGGAGGAATCTGCGGAGGGCCGGTAGCCACAGCATTCATTCCAAAATTAGAAGGGGGATTAGATGATGATGGCCAGGGTTGCTGGGATGCTCCGCCACCCTGCATAACACCTGGTCGACCAGTGGCATTTGCCATTGCATTACTAGAATGCGTGTGAATAGGAAGCTTCAGCCACAACGGGACGCGACTCACAGATGGGCTATATTTCCCCCGAAGTTATTTGGAGTCAGCTGCTGGATGGCCTGGTTTACTCTGATAAAGAGTGCCTTACGGCTGTTGAGTTCTGACCGCAGTTTTTCCAACTTTCCCGTCCAGTTTTCATCTGGAAAGCCTCCAGTTTGCGAGAGAATACCTTGAATATTCTGCTCAGTAGCAGTGATGGCGGTTTGCAAATAGTCTCTTCTCTGCATAAGTTCCGGGAGGGTAGGTATCTTCTGGTTCATTGCTGCCCTCCCGGGCATCATGTTCGGATGACCCATTTGGGGCCCCAGAGATTGTGATGCCAAATGCGGAGAACCATGCATTGCATCAACGTTGGTCATATTGGAAGCTGAAAACATGTCGGAAGGTGTTGGCTGACCAGAGCCTGACTGCGCACCCATCTGCTGCATACGAGCAAGCGCGAGGGCTGTCTGAGGCTGATGCTGGTTTTGTTGATTGGAGACACGATCCATGAGGTGCATCGGACGGTTATTTAGACCCTGAATCGTATTCCCTGCTTTCAGCTGAGGGGTATTCATCGGAATAGTGGCAAAGTTGGGTGGTATGTTAGAAGGCTGAGGATTTGAGGACTGGGGGTCATGAAAGGACGAGTTGGCGGTTGGGATACGCTGAGATGAAAGGCCAAACTGTTGCTGAATATGTTGAACCAAGGGAGCTTGTGAAGAGTGGGCATGACTAAGCGGGTTTCGAGCGAGATCCGCCATCTAAAATCAAGGGAGTCAGCACAAGTCATTTAAGCTTAACCTGAACCAGGCATCCATTTGACTAGACTCGGGAAGGACATGCCCGTTACGGGTATCGACCAGAGGAGAGAAATGCCCAAACCGACAATCAGTAACATAAGTGGAGGTCCGATGAGAGAACAGAGATGTCGAAGAAGGAGAGCAGGCGACCTTATAAAAATTATAGGAAAAACTTGCCTGTTGATTCATCTGTCCGTTGACGTCAACATTGGGCTGACCTCGGTAGTTGTTTTGGAGCGGAGTCCACAGGCGTTCGGGGTTAGGGAGCCCGGAGACCATCTGCGAGTCCTGCTGCTGTTGCTGTTGCTGCTGTTGTTGAGGCTGCTGTTGCATCTGCTGCTGGGAGATGAAGTTTGGCATCATGTTCTGGGGATTCATTTGATACGACTGCATGCGATCGGCCATAATACAAGGTCGTAGGACTGCGCTAAGATTGAACGCACTGTGGGGCAATGAGCTCTACGACAGCGACAGCACTGAGCAAGCACGTGTACTGGAGCCTCGTCGGCAGTGATGCCTACGACGAGGACGTTGTGGGATGCAGTGGACGCTGTTGGGAAAGCGTGCAGCTGGGGAGATGCTGGCAGTCACAGTGGGAAGCAGACGGCGCTTCACACCATGAAGCGAATGCTTGGTTGGCCTGTGCTCAGCTCGTGGCGCGGCGGACTTTCAATCTGTATTATTTTATTATTTTTGAAATCCTGTTTTAATGCCCTCATTCTCACGTTTTTTGTCTCAATAACTACAAAACTGATAATAGTTAATTCTCATTTAGCGATTTGTAAGGTTTACCCAGTACAAATTGTAATAATTGTCAATTTATTTTCACTCCGCGAAATCCGCCGTTTGCCGCTAATTTTGATTTCAAGTCCGTCAGGAAAAACTGGTAATTCTTGCAATTCTTGTTGAGCTTGAGCCTTGCCTTCGAGTCAACGTGCGTACTTCTCGTGTTCTATAAACCTCAAGGCAGCGAAGGCATACGTGTTCTTTGTATGTCAGGGACAAGAATTAATTGGTCCTCCTGTGGTTCTTGCCAATGATAGAGATCCCCTTTCAATGCATGGATTCTCGTTGGGGCTGTCTGTGTCGCTTCCTCATGCATCTACAGGCCGCTTCGGTGTGAGAATTGCTTCAAAGTGGAACCCGAGATTGATTCTGATACGAAACGTGAAGGACTCTTGGTGGCAGGTGGCACCCTGCCATCGCTGCCAGGCCTCCAAGCTATGCACTGCAATGTCTCAGGCTTGACCATATTGGTACTGCAAACCCGATAACCATGGAGAACACCTTCGGCGTTCACTTTGTATTCCTGGGTTCCGAAATAACAGGACCTCGGCTGCGCTTGTAATACGGCCCGGGGCCATAAGAAGTCTCAAAATCACTCGTCCTGAGTGCTGTGTAGTGGCGCGGCAGCTCCCCGAAAGGTTGCAGATTTGCCACTTACGTTCGTTCGCAGATTCATCAGCGACGCAGCGTCCCAATGACTGCGAGAAACTACCGAATGGCCTCTAGGATATCATTAGTCTAGGAACTAAATTCAACACATCCTGTAGCTTTTATACGCAAGTGATATGGTGTTGGTTGCTACGAACACAATCGCAGTCTGAAAAGCCAATATATCTCAGAAGCGCATCTGCGTAAATCAAGTATATTTTGATTTTGACAGCGGCATCGTACACAACGGATGCAGGTCACATACATATGCAACGAACTCGAAAGTTCGTCGCAAAGACACTATGACGTGCAGCTATATGGAGCACCACACATGAAATCGATACATGCAGAATTTTTAATGTGATCAACGGATACATGTAGGAGAAAGGTACAACTATCAATTTTACATGAGAATATCACAAATCATACTATAAGAGGTCCGTATTTCTTCTGCCATCACCTTGTCTTGCGAGCTCCTCAGGAGCTTTGATAACAATCGCTGGCCCTGCTTCTAAAATCACATCGTCTTCGTCTTCAGAGTATACATCGCTCTCTTCATCAGAGAGCTCAACTAGAGGCGTTGCTCTCGATTTCTTTACTCGAGTTCTTGGACCCATCGCCAGGACGTGATCCTCTCCCTCGTCAAGGAATTCTTCCTCCAACTCCCCCTGCTCCACGTCTGCAACGGAAGCGATTTCACGTTTGAAATAGTAGCGCATACCCACAGGTATGAGGACGCCTACCACCACCGCCGATAATAGGAAAAAGTTGCGCCAGGAAATGAGATGGAAATCCGCAGCAGATGTCATTTCGTCCAGACCACCTCCAATAGTCGTGTGGATGACAGTAACGCCGAAAATACCCAGCCAAGTGCTAATCCAAAAAGGTACGATTCCAATGCCAACATGGGGGCAAATGATGTTGACAACCCAGTGTGGAGGTAGGGGTGCAATACGGAGGACGATTAAGAAAGATATAGTATTGTCCTTCTGTGCACGTATTTTCTCGGACCACTTGTCTAGTCGGGCTTTCCACCTTGGCACAGTGAGGAGCGCAGGGCCAAACGCTGCGCTAATGAGGTAGCACAAAGTCGCGCCAGTAGCAACACATGTGCACGCAAGCAGAAGCGCACGCGGCACGCCCCACACTGCTCCACCGAGTATAGATAGGTACATTGAGCCAGGAAGAGAAAACGCCTGTAAGCTAAGGGAAGTGTCAGGCAGTTGACTTTAATCGTTAATGGGTAAGTAAAAATCTTACAATAAATACGTTGTGAAATAACATATTACGATGCGGAACGGGTAGATGTCGCGATATTTCTTCAAAAGAAGATTGAGAGCCTGTAGTTCGGCAAACGATTTCGGTATACGGAGTGATGGCCGGTCGGCTCTACCCACCAATAAGATATGCCAATCAAGAATGAAAGTCGAGGGACATACTCGTCAAGTCTTGGAAGAGTCAGCCAAAGAGTTCCTCCCAGGAGCATCGTACTCAGTATAAAAACAGCAGCCATCCTGATGGCAGCTTTAAGCAATAATTTCGGGGATGATGTATGAGGTGTCTGCGATTGTGGAAGTGTGGCTCCATAGAATGAGCCAGCGTCAGAATCTGGCGCAAGGAGGAGGGCTCTATCATCCGCGAACTCGCCGATTTCAGTTTCATCAATATTGACGGTGGCAAGAGTGTATGCAGATGCATTATGGTGGTGCATGTCTCTGAACGATGGAGGAGTGAACGTCCGTGAGGGCATGATCCCATGAGTCTCCAACCGGAAGAATTAATAATTTACTATATTATTATTAATTGGGTGGGAATACTAGCTCGGCAATTTCCGCAAAGCACAGAAATGATTAGCCAAGTACTTAGCGCGCTGAGCTCGTGCTGAACAACGAACGACAGGTGTCAACTGGCCCCGCTCATCGTCCAGGACAGCGAGCAAGATGACCCACATCCTGCCTCCGCACACAGACCTTAATCTTGTGCCATCATCTCTTCATTCAGCCCTCCATATGGATGCCAATCATCAGCAGCAGCAACAGCTTCAACAGCCTAATCAACCTCATCAGCAACAGGCGCCGACCACCTCTAAGAAGAGAGGACGCAAGGCGGACGCCAGTTCTGACGATGCTGGGTCACCGTCCGAACCAAGACGTCTCAGACGCTCCCATGAGGCTTGCGCACGATGCAGGAGCAAGAAAATTAAGGCAAGTCCCGTCGGTAGACACCGACCGCAAATTTCCGTTCGCCTGTCCAGCTTCTTCTCTGACACAACGACGGATTCATAGTGTGACTCGAAACATCCTAAATGTACGGCGTGCGCGACTGCTGGTGTTCCTTGCCAGCAAGAGGACCGACACCGGCAAACCCTTACACTCAGAGGTCACACCGAGTTTATCGAGCGCCAGATCGCTCAATGCGATGCGCTTCTGAAACGCCATATTCCTGATTTCAACCTTGCCAACCTCGACGACATATGTCGTCGGGAGGGCATTGAGGTCGACGGTCATTTGGCCCCTGACTTCCCTCAACCGGGTCAGCCATTCCCACAGCAAAATGGCCCTCCTCCGGGAGCGATGTATGGACCTCCTTTCGTTCACCCAGGCTACCCATATGGTGTGCCTATGCCACATAGCTATCCATCGCATATGATGCCAGGACCTCCTGGCGCTTACGGACCTATTCATCCCGGTTTCCCTCCACCTCCGCACATTCCGGCCCCGTCCCAGGTACAACAGCCACCTCAGCCTCAGTCGCAGCAACCGCAGCAACAGACATCTCCCCCAATCACCGCTGCTACAGCCAATGTTGAAGTCAAAGGCCAAGATCCGCAGGCATTGGATATGTCAACTACAAGGGTTCGTTTTTCCGATTGCTGCGTTTTCTCGGGTTCCTTGATACTTATTTTGCCAATAGGCGCTAGCAAAGTCCTTCGGCGTCCACCCTCTTATAGTCAATGACAGTCATTTGGGTTCTGGTGATAAGGAAGATCTTGCTGTTGGATCAAACGGCTTGACATCCGGGCGTGATCTCGGCATCACGGAGCAATCAGTACCCCGTGATCTTTCAAAGTGGATTTCTATCCCTGTGGCAACCAGCAATATCGGCGGCTCTTCTGCGATAACCTCCACGTTGAACATATGGATGCCCAAGGATCGCGCATTTGTAAACAAGATCGTTGACGTTTATTTCAACCACCTCAATATCCACCGTCCTGTTTTCTTCCGGTCAGACTTTGATCGCAAACTAAAGGCGCTCTATGACAGGGAGAATATCCAGTATGACCCAGGTTATATTTGTAGCATGTATCTCATTCTGGCACTGGGGACGTTGAGCGAGTTGAATCATCAAGGGAGCCTTCTGGATAAAGATAAGAAGATGCCAAGCGATAGCCCGATCAACACCAAGAAATTACTACCTGCTATTTGGCCCGAACACGACGAATTTTTTGAGCGTGCGCTTGCTGTCAAACCTCACCTACGTGTCACGATCTCCAGCCTTCAGGCACTGATCCTGTTACAATGGTATCTATACACTGAGGTATGTTTTTTTTGTCTTCCTTTGGCCGTTTCTAATTTGGTCACCTGTTCCCAGCGACAAGGACGCTCTCTTTGGCGCTTGGTCGGGAGTCTTGTCCGTCTTTCAATCGAACTCGGTCTGCACCATGACCCCACAGCGCAGCCAAATACTTTCACAGATGAAGAGTGTCAGCTACGCATCCGGCTTTGGGGTAACGTCATGGTGCATGACCGAGGCACTTCCATCCTTCTCGGACGTCCACTTGCCATTGCTCCCTATGACTCCAATACGCCTCATCCCACACACGGACTGAAGGGGCAACAACCTGAGTTTTCTGAGCACTTCCTTCTGTCCCACCCCATCGCCGAAATACAGGCTGACATTATCAACTCCCTCTATGCCCCCTCGAGGCAGAATGCTGACACTATCATGCGGCACGCGTCGAGGATCATCAAGAGCATGCTCGAGTTCAGGAGGCAGCTTCCAGAGAGCTATAGGTGGTATTTTGGAGGAACTGAAGACTGGCCTTTGGAGAGGCGACAGAAACTGGTCCAGGATATCACAGAAGATCAGGGACTGACATTGCTAAAGTTTGGCATATCGAGGATCTTACTTCTTCGTGCCTTGTTCAGTCTCAAGGAACTCGACTACAACCACCGTTCAAGGGCATTAGTTGATGGTATGTTTTCAACACACCCAGTTTCCCCATTCTGATAATCCACACGCAATATTAATAGCCGTTGTCACGGCGCACAATGTCATCATCGTCCACAATCAGCTCATTCGTTTCCCTGACGCCGCCTTTTTCGTTTCACCCATTCCTCTTCATATCGCAGCAATGGTCATCCTTTACGGTCACATGTCCCACTGCGAGCGCCTTACCCGACAGGAAATGATTGAAGATGTTTGGATGGCTCTTGATATGCTCCCCCGCTTCCGTTGGCGCTGGGAACGAAAGGACTTGAATGGTGGTCACCCTCTTATCTCCAAGCTCGCAGAAAAGGTCCTAAACGTCAACCTTCGGACAGTCGGACCTACTCAAGACCCGATCTTGCTCTCTGAGCTTGACTGGGAGACAGATACGCCCATGGTCTGCTCGCCAGCGCTGGGCGCTCAGCCGCAATTGCGTGTGCATCCTGGGACGCCCACGTCGTCACACCCATCCCACACAGGTAGCGGTGGTATTGGGCCTGGCGTCTATGGCCCGCTTCCGCGCGGTGCCACCACAAACCCGAACTCTGCCAAAGGGCTTCAGGGGCCGATGGGCAATGGCACTGCACATGATAAGCTCGCAGAGGTACCCACTGGGCTTTTCTATCCATTTTACCCAGAGAACCCGATGAGTGCCGGCACTTCTGTTAATGGCCCTCACGACGATGGAGCTTCCAACGGAGATGGTCAGGACCCACAAGGATATGGTCACCTGCTTGCAGCGGCAGCGCAGCCGAACGGGACATACGGCTGCCAACCATCGTCAGAGACATACATGCTTGAAGAGATCGTGCCTGCTCATGGTAACCAGGTGTGGATGAATGTTGTCAGTCGTTTGTTTTGTCTCTCCGTTTGCTATTCTGAACTCCCCCATCACAGAACCAAAGGTCTGTGTATCAGGGTTGATTAAAATCAACGCGCCCGAGTATATTGTTCTTCCTCTTTTCTGTTTCTTAGCTCTTGCCTGTCACGAGGCTCCCTCTTCGAGCTTCTTATTCCTCTTTATGAACTCCAAATAGGGGTTCATTTATTCGAATGACACGTTCTATGTCCCCTCCCTTTTCCCAGTTTGTTCTTTCTCGTGGTCAGAAATATTACGTTATCATGTGAACAGTAATGTGCGAGAAATGTACCATTATGTGATGTGAGATGATTGCATCGAAGTGCAATGGTGGTAAACTGAATTATTGCTAGTAGGACAGACTTGCCAAACACGCAGGCAGCAAATTTTAGTGCTATCCACTGTGTGCTTTCCAACTGACGTCATTTCTATTAGCCAAAAACACACTGTACTACATATGACGTTGCTGGTTGGATTTGGTGCAAGAATACTCTCAAAATGATGTGGGTGGTAGTGTGCCTAGAAAATATTAGGATGGGCCGTCTGACACGTCCAAACTGTAACCACTCCGAATGATAAACTTTCATATAAACAGGTTCCGATGGATATACAAGGCGACAAATGAGAGAAACAGAGAAAATGCGATACAACGACTCAACAACAAAACCATCCAACGTCTACCATGCAGTCCCAACGTCCGAACTTCACCTGCACATCAGCCATGGACGCCACCAGAAATCGTATTCTCACCATGGATAACTATCTTCCGCCCACTGTCCTTCTTCCCAGAATGAAGTTACCGCCACGCTATCGCTCTTGATGTCAGACGAGTGTGACTGCATAAAGTCCTCGCCGTCTTCAGGCCAGCGGAAGCGATCGAGTCCCAGCATGCCGATATCTACCTCGTCCAAGTGATCGAACTTGGGTGTCTGCAATGAAGACAAATCGCTCAGAGAGCCCCCCACATCGGAATGATCGAGGCTTTGCATGGACTCGGCTGAACAAGCGGCGGATGGTCCATTTGGCGGCTGGCTTACGCGATGTGATCTAAATTCTGTATCTGAGTGCAAAGTTGGGCCTAGAATAGGATAGAAGCGGTACGAGGTATTTTGTGCCATTTGGCCAGCATCGATAGTAGAACCCCCCTTGCGGCAAAGAGGTGTATCCACGATGGGCATACGATCAGTCATCTCTTCTTGGAACACCACA
>Ga0153978_1000317_pt1 | contig 12473 bp, 11 predicted proteins | sample TSGA062MetaG_FD_104749 | JGI IMG/M metagenome (GOLD analysis project Ga0153978, IMG submission 104749) | Attine ant fungus gardens microbial communities from Georgia, USA - TSGA062 MetaG | ecosystem: Host-associated > Fungi > Mycelium > Unclassified | place: USA: Georgia, Yuchi Wildlife...
ATGCACAAGCTTTTCTCAACCCCCCTGGTATCGTACCCACTGATGGCCCTGGGGTGAACTTGGGGGACAATAACCGGGTAGTGCACAATATCCCTTGCGGAGAATGGCATGATAGAACTTCTGGTAATGATCAATTGAGCCGCAGTGTCGCTAGATTTGTGGTGACTTTATTTCTTAGCGGTCTCGTATTCACCTTTCGCATACAAGAAGCTTACACATCCTCTACCTGCGGAGTCTCATTGCAATTATCCGTTATATACTCCTGCTGGGGGCGATAGACGATGGCTAAGCTCTGGATCTCCTGAGGAGAAAGGGGAACAGTGGGTGGGCGGTTTACTGTCTGTGGAAGTACCATATTGTCGCCTGGGATGCTTACTGGTAATTTACCAGGGTAACCGCGCAACTGATTAGAACGAAGGCAGGGGGATATGAAGAGGATGAACCAGGGACTGGAGCCAGTTGGAACCAGTTTGCCTCGCTCACCTGGCAAGATCTACTGACAATAGCGCCTTGGATGAAAGAGAGGGTGACCAAATTTATTGGTGGTCCAGGTCTCGGAATATAACTTCGTCCCCTTCTTCCGTTAACTTATCTCTTTCAACTGAACCCATATCTTTGTCATCATCACACTTCACATGAGCTATATATGTCGCCCCGCAATGTTTACCCGATAATGTTTTGTCGTGTCGGCTGACCAAGGTGAAACATAGTACCTTGTTCGCCGGCACTTCGGTCAGTACCAGCGAGTTCGGTCGCTAAGTTCCTCTTATTGTCAATTTTTGCGCGATCGGCGACTTTTTTGTTTTATGAGAAACTCAACACTCACAGGTTTCATCCACCTTTCGCGTTGTGGCATGGCAAGGAAAACATGTCTTCTTTCCTCATTAGGCCCTGATACCGCTTCAATCCTGCAACAATGGATTGCTGGCCAAAAACCAAAGTCCGCGAACCTCGAATTGCAGGTCGGACGTTGATCCAGGACGAGTGGCCCTTTGGCTTTAAATTGTGGATCGATCTGTGGACAAACCCTCGCCATTTTTTTTTCTGTTTTATATTCCTTTAATCGACGTCGCCGGTCAACGTCGCCCACCTTCCTTCATATTATTTTTATCTTACCACAATGTCATCAGTGAGTGATCTACTACTGGAGTGAGGTATGGTTACTTACCTGACACTACGGAAACCAGTGGATATGCTCTATTTGTTCCAAGGGCCTCTCTAGTAAGGGTGACCTTACTCGGCATCTACGGATACATTCAGGGATCAAGTAAGTCTTTAGTCATATCATAGCATTGCACTAGCTGACGTGCTCCATTCATAGGCCATACGTTTGCGAGACGTGTGGCAAGGGATTTGCCCAGAATTCGGGCCTCAAGACTCATCGCAATACACAGTATGGATTTTCTTTTTGACTTCCGAGTCATCTAAGCGGTTCCATAGCACCAAGGTCAAGCCTTACGTGTGTGGCATTGGTACTTGTGTGAAGGCATTTAGTGACCCCTCGTCTTGCACTCGCCACCGAAAGGAAACCCACAGACGCGAGGGCGCATACAAGTGCCCTCTACCAGAATGTGCCACGAAGTCAGTTGCAAGATCACTGGTTCTATTCCATCAGGCTCATGCGATGTTTACACAGGATCAAGCGGCGATCTGCATTTGTCGCTCACATGAAGAAACATGGAATGGACATCCGCACACTGGATTTGAATGCCATCGTCTCGTCGGCAAACGAGTGCAATTCTCAAGTGTCCGATTTCCATTTTTTGCCTCCCTACGTACCCGATGCTCCCTACTGTCCCCCTTCAAAGACGGATATAGAAGGTACTATTAGTAAGTTCGGGTCCCATGCTACCTCCAGACATTACTGATATTGAATTAGCACGTTCCGCTGCCGCTGCTCCGACGCCGATGAGTAACTACCAGACGCCTCTTCCCCAATACTGCGAAAACTCCATTGGCGTGGCTGATGACGTGTACGAATATAAGTGGCCATCTGTAACAACCGGACGGCCAATTTCTTCGCTCATGTCCACGTCCTCGATGTCCACTCCTCCTCCGTCGTATACTGGCAATTACATTGGGAACGTTTTCGACAACGGATACAATGGATACTTACAACCGCATGACATGTATTCTCGGATGCCCCCTCCGTACCCATCAGTGTCACCGCCTTTACCTCCCCTTCTCGATGGCTTCACAGACACTCTCGGGTCTCACATGCGTTCGTTCTCCGCTTCACCCGCCTCCTCTTCTAACTCTGCACTGAATGATCCGTCGGACTTTGCATTTATGGGACACAATGTACCACACCAATACCTTCTGTTCAACACCACTTGATTTATCAGATTAATATACTTCGCGCATCAAGGACTCGAATTTTTATTCATAATTTAAGTGCATTATCTGATTATCACTGTAGCTCTACATACCTCTCTTTTCTTCAGACTTATGTTTCATAATACTCATATATGACCCTGATACCAAGTGGCATTTATATATAATTAGTCCTGCCTGTGATCAGTAGCTCGAGAAAATGCAGCTGGAATTCCTGCCTGTGACGGTGAACAACAAATGTAAATATCGTCCACCAAGGCTACGTAACTTTGTACCTGCTATCCGGATTTCTCAAGGTCCCTGGTCCCACTCATTCGCTCAGGCGTCTCTTCAAGCTACGCCATCTTCCTCAGGCATTGCGGCGCGGGCCACCGCTGGCTTCATCTACGAAGCTTCATTCGTGCACGAAGTCGCGCCGGTAGCTTTTTCTCTACGAGAAGGAACATGCTGGCGTCTCCACTGTACCCCGCGTCCCCTTTTGCTCCTCAGCTGGCGTCCGATGAGCATTCTCAGTTTCGCCCTGCTAGAGACATCGAAGCGTTCAATAGCTTGCTTCCTCCGCCGATCGAGTTCGTGGAAGGCTCGTCTTCTGGTGCCCTAGCCGTCGCGGAAGGTAAATATGAGCCGATCAATGCCACACCAAAAGCATCAAAAAACAACGTGAGTGCGTGAACGGGCTCTATCACAAAGGATCTCATATCTTCCAGGTTCACGACCAGACTCGAACCCTCTCCACACCCCTGACTTCGCCCTCGAAACAACCGATATCCCCGACAATAAAACGCGCATCGTTATTCACTGGTACCCTCGACTTTTCTTGGCCTTGGCCTAGTGGTCACAATATCGGGAGCGGCCTTCATAATACCGGGAATACATGCTTCTTGAACAGTGCTTTGCAATGTCTCCTTCATACACCTCCTCTGGTCAATGTATTGATGGCGCACTCAAAGTCAGATCCATGTGAGGACACCAGACGCTTTCTATTATATGATTTTACACTTATATACAGGTCGAGTAAGGGGGGGCTTTTGCATGTCGTGTAGTCTTCGTCAGGTTATGCTTGACTCCCACCAGAAGAAGCATCCTTCTACGCCATTCGTCATTGTCTCGAAGTTGCATCGTACGTCCTCCCTTTCTCCCTAAAACCCATATTTAGTCACATGTCTAGTCATTGCAAAACACATGCGGAGGGGCAGGCAGGAGGATTCTCATGAGTTCCTTCGTTATGCTATTGATGCTTTGCAAAAATCATGTCTAGCTGGATACCCACAGTAAGTGTTATCTTGCCTTTACTCCCATGTGACTGTTGACGAGCACTCGGAAGAAAAATTGATTCCAAACTAGCGGAAACATCTTGGGTTCACAAGATATTCGGCGGTCGGTTGCGGTCGCGAGTTACCTGCAAGGAGTGCTACTACAATAGTGACACCTTCGATAGCATGCTGGACGTGAGCTTAGACATATATGGCTCAAATAGTGTAAGGGACGCTTTCAGGAAGTTTGTCGCCATCGACTACCTTAAAGGGTCGGACAAGTATAAGTGCGAAAAGTGAGCATTCACTTAATAGATGTGCTCATGTGTCTAATATGTAAAATTCTTCAGATGCAAGAAGGCAGTTGTTGCCGAAAAGCGGTTTACCATTCATGATGCGCCTGCAGTGTTGACTGTCCACCTTAAGCGCTTTTCACCACTCGGTCGGAAGATTGGGCATTTCGTCCAATATGACGAACGTATCATGCTCAAGCCGTTCATGAGTGAGGGTCAATTTGGCCCGACATATTCGTTATACGGTGTCATTTGTCATGCAGGCGGAGGACCAAACTCAGGCCACTATTATGCCATGGTCAAAGGTGCCAATGGTATGTGGTACGAGATGAACGACGACAGCGTATCACAGCACCGTGGTACACCTGCGGTTTTGAAGAATGCATATATCCTGTTTTACATCAGGGAGAAAGGCCAATCACTTGAGGCAGCTATCAGTCGCCCCTCGATGGCTCCCCGGAATGTCGTCGCCAGAATGAAGAAGAGGAAAGCCTTGGACTCTGAAGACGATGGCAGCGACGATCTTGGTGTCAAAGCCGATCGACCGTTCATCGGACCTCTCCTCCCATCGCCTATGGCCAATGATTCGGGGGTACACAAAAGGCCTAAAACGGACGGCAGAGACCCTCAGGCTGAAAGCATCAAGAGGAAAATTGAGGCCGTGAACAATGCTCCTAGCACGAGCACTGCCCTTACGAGCCTGTCACAATACAATGACGATGACAGTGAATCACCACTTGTGACTCCGGTCGACCTCAAGCCGCCCTCTAGCGCTACTGAGTCTATCACCGCCGCCTCTTCTCCCCCCTCTTGTCCTCCCACCTCACCTCCGCCTCCTAATTCCTCTGCTACAGCGAGCACTTCATCCATTAGCTCCGTACAATCAAACACCATCCCTTCATCCGGCATTTTGCCAAGTACCTTCTACGGATCATCGAATAAGAATGATAAAAAACGCAAATCGCCAGATTACGATGACGATGAACGGACGCCTCAGAAGCATCATGCCCGCGTACCACTGCAAATCCAATCTTCCAAGCTGTCACACGGTCACCGCCGAAAGTCATCCTTTGGCGGTGGCGCTGTCAGTCCATACAATCGGCTGGCAGGAAGTAACACGTTGCACCGATCAGAAAATTGCCGACCAATGCACCAGTATGGCAAGAAGAAGAAAAGGATGATCATGTAGAGCAGTTGTGCCTAGTGTCCGTCTGTATGATATATGTTACAGGAGTTCGCACGTTCGTGATCCTTCATCGAAGGTCAAGAAAGATGTACTACAACTTTGCTTTTATATTACTAGAAGAGAAAGTTGTGGCTTGGGCACTGCCTTCTTGTCCATCTTCCCACCAGATAACGGTCACGGTAGTGTCATCTCGATAGCTCCTGGCAAACGGAGAAGGTATGCTCATCAATTTCTTCAAACCTTCGATATCACCTCCACCAAATGCATTCCGGATTAAATGCGAGCTAACATTCTCGTCCTCAAATGCCCACGAGCCACCAATGTTGTTTCGTTTTTTGTCCTTGCCTTCCACAGTTGGCGATCCTGATACTGTTGGCACAAGTTCCGGGAGAGCTATTTTGGGAATAGTGCCTTTGAGACCCTTCAGATGACCTCCGACAAGGGCTACGACATCCTCTGAGCTGAGCTTATCCCATAACCCATCGGTGGCCAATACCACAAAACGCGCAGCGGGAGACCTTGATGGTTGTGAAACACTTCCAAAGTCAAAGTCGCGGTGGGTTACGACAGGAGTGGCAGTGACGTATGGAGGAGTCTTGAATAACGAAGGAGGCGGACGCAACGGCTGACCGTTGCCCACAAGGAAGGCACGGTTAAGTCTAAATGCGCAGTCAATAAAGTTGTCGTCATTGGTATTGCAATTTCGAAGAGACATACACATCTTGTACATCACGAGGCCACTTGTACCGGGCATCTCCGAACGCGCGAGAGGGTTCAAGACCGCCGAGTATGCGCCCTGCTCGAATTACACTTCCCGACTCATCGGGAGGGTGTTCGAATTGAATCCTGAGCGCGGCTGAAGTAAGAAGTGGCGAATTGGAAATTAATTGATGTGTCAAACCTCTTCAACTCGTTTGGGTTGCGACCGGTTTGATCTTCGCTAAGAACTTCGACGCGCCAGGATCCCTGACCTTGATCATTTTCTTCCCAAATACCGGCGACCGCGCGACTGTCCCCTGTACATGCTACGTATAAATGACGATGAGCAGTATCGAAGACGGCCATCAACGCGCAGCTGCCTGAAGATGGAAGGTTTCATAATACAGAAAAGATAGACAGAGATTACGCCATACCAGATACGGCAGGAAGCATTGTCTGTAATGCCAGCGGATGTTTGCTAAGATCGGGAAGGATATTCTTCTTTATAGACTCAGCGTCTAGGTGTGCAGCAAGGACTGACAGAGGAGCATTGATAAGCTCCTGGTCTAGCTTGGTGAATGCATTCTGAATAGCAAGTGATATATTCTCTGGGTTTTGAGGGTCTTTGGATAATTTTGGCGTAGAAACAGAAAATATCGACTTTAGGCTTTCTAGAAATCCGGACCTTGGGGCTCCGTCGGTAGGGTGAATCAGGGATGACAATTCCAGGACTACGGCACTGATGAGAGTCTTGGAAAGAAGGCGAGATGTATGCGGTCCACCATGACCATCCATAACGGTGAAGAACAACCAGTCACCCGGTGCGGAGGGGTCCGACGAGTCACGAGCAATGATAGCATGGGCATGTGCATCTTCAAGGGGATCATTTGCAGCAACCGACGACGTGGCATGTCGCCATACTGTGCTTTCAGGTCTGGAAAAGCTGTCAGACGTTGCGTTTTCTATGAGACGGTCTCGAACGGCATCCTTTGACAAAAGGGGAAATGTGCGGGTAGTCATGGCGGGCTTTCCGTCCGCGTCGCGGACTCTAACTGCGAGATCAAAAGTCTGTTTCTTGGAAGATTTATAGTAGAGGTAGCTCGGTGTGCCAATGAGAACGGTGGTCGCTGCGAGTGGTTTCCAAGCCCTTCGAAGCATGCCCCCAGAATGGTGAGATCTGCAGTTGATTAGTATACGGTAATGGATTGTCTCAGCTGTGAAACGATAAGCATGGTCCACAAAGTGTATGGCCCACGCACCCTGAGAAAGGCAGAGCGTTCGCCGAGTTCGACACCACCTGTCCGTCGGTGCTAAAGCCTTGCCGCGGCGTGCTGGTGCAGCCCAGAAAGTAGAACAATGGGTAAAGAGGTAAAAATCACGATGCCAGGACACCAACCGGGTACGTAGATTTTCTCCTTCTGCTCGATGTCAATGTTGGTAATGGACCGACACTTGCCAAATTTGGGTTTAAGACGCGAACAAAGCGCTAGTCATGTGTGCTGTGGGTACAGTAACGTCGGAGATCAAATTCTGCCGTGTACTCCCAGGCTGCCGCCAGTGGGCAGTTAACGCCAACTTGTACTGTTACCACGACGTGCTATTGTGCCATAGTTCAATCCTGTTCATTGCTACTTGATCTTCCATACCTCTCTCTTACAACAGTTCCCCGGAATGACTAGTTCGATCAACTATAATGCAGTCATTCGATCATCATCTCCAGACACAAGCACAGAAGGGCAGGACGATTTCTTACTGAAGACGAGAACATTCGATTTCACGATCACAGATGATGATGATGAATTTGATCCTCCTTCCCAAGTAACGAATGTAAGTGAAAGATGTCTGATAACGCGCGAAATCAAACCTCAAGTGTGTCCTGTTATGTCATCTCTCAAGCCACCAAACACCATCCCAGCCTCAAGCGAAGTGCAGCCCTCAGCTCTGAGACTAGCAGCCTCCCAACAACCCACCGTAGAAATGCTCCAGTCCCTAGGCATTAAAGTGCGAGATTTTGCGTATGAGAGTACTCTGCCACCCATCGCGCCCATTCCGCGAGTTCCGCGACAAATCCAGCCTAGTGCAAGACCATTGAAGCGTACAAGCAGAGAATGGGAGGAGGAGCATGGAGTGTCATCGCGATCTCCACGCCCGCAATTCGGACGCGAAGCTACCAATGGTGTCACTGCAACGGATAGGAAGCTTAATTCACTCGTTCGGAGGCCCACTGAGCCACTTGAACTCGATTTTTCTGCTCCAAAGCCCATGATGGACTTGAGGAGAGTTTCTCCACTCGGGAGCCAAGTACCATTCCATACCCCTAAGACACGATCAGGAAGCCCACCGACTTCTCCCCCGTTTGGCTCGCCTTCGCAGGAGCCTGATGAAGGATCACAAGAATCGGAGATGGTAATGACACCTACGGGTGGGGAGTTCTGTTATATTGAAGACACCAGCTCGATACCAGCTTCACAACTGGAGACAGAAACGTCAGCCATTGTGACAGAAGACACGACCCCACAACTATCTCAACCTGCCACGACATCCTTCGTCACGTCTGTATGTGTTTCGCAGGTAGTTGATACTCTGGGTTTTATACCAAATTCTCCCCGAGAAGCCAAGCGTGGCATCAGAGGTCACGCGACGAAAGGGTCTATGGAGAAGGGACCTCGTTACGTTCTGCGTCGACGATCGTTACTTGCCACACATACACCGACACGGTCTCGATATCCGCATCCACTGACTCTGACGAAGAAAGGAAGTGGAAATGGATCACCGGTACGACAGCGGAGACTGTCTCGGTGACTTTCAGATGGGGATGGAGGTAGTTTTTTATTTAATTTTTTTATTGGTGGTGGTGTAGTTTTACATGACAGATGGATTGTGTACTAGTCCCGAAATGATGATCGATCACTTAGGCAACGTTGCGGCGCGTCCAGGGTCCGGTGAGTCCGTGAAATGAAGCGAGATTGTTCCGCGAAAGACGTTAGTGCAATCGCCGGTCCGCACCAAGTCTAAGGATAATGAATTGGGTGAATCGGGACAAGATCTCGAAGTTTGAAAGTACGTCTTCGCGTGACTCCATCTCATCCCTCTCTTCCTTCTCCACCATGGCCTCTCCATCCTCCAACGTCACCATCACCCTTCTCCCCGTCTCCCTATCCCTCGTCCACATCCCCCGCTCCCGTCTCTCCCAACTCATCCATCCCGTCCTCAGGCAGATTCTCCAGCCAAGTCCCACTTTCATAAATGTCACCTGCAATGAAATCGAACTTAGTCTCTTCGCCGAGTCTCACATGCTCGCAGATTTCGAACCAGTTGCCAGACGCGACAGGCAGAGGCAAAGATCCCGCTCTGGCTCGGCATCCTCAACCACAAAACGCGTTCAACCTCAAGACCACCTCGAGATCTCTTACGAAAAATGGAACGTCCTCCAAATTGATTCCCATTCTGATCAGCTTGGTACATCTACTCCTATGCACAAATCATCATCTTATTTCTCTCTCTATAGATAATTCTGGTGCCCGCGTCCATGAGTTCTCTGCTCCATTAGCTGCAGCTGGTATTTCTATTCTCTATCAGTCGTCTTATTTAAGCGACTTTATATTCGTACGTAACTTAGCTACCTGATCATTCATGTGAATTCATACTTGTCCAGGTCAAGGAGTCAAGGCTCCAGGAAGTCGTGTCCTTGCTAGCATCATCTGGTTTTGACCTTTATTCTTCCGATCCCGAACTACTCACTTCAAGAGTAGTCTCCCCTATCCTTTCTCCAGTCTCTCCTGACGACTCATTTCTCACCGATCCAGCCCAAGACATCTCAGCTGAATCCGGCGCCATTCTCACTCGCACAAGGAACAGTCTTGACGCCGTTTCTGCTGCCGCCATCTCCTTGCACCACCTCAATTTTACCTCCTCCCCAGATGACTCCCCCGACTCCAGTCCCATTGATCATAAACCTCCATCACGTCATAAATCACACTCCCCTACCTCGGGAGAAGTTCGCATCTTGTCTCCTAACCTCGCTTGTGTTGGCCTTTCTGATGACAATGCTGACTCATGGGGACTCAAGATCGTCAAGCTTGTAGCATTCCCTGAGTTAATTCCCATCAACAAACATACCCGACAACTAAGCAAATCCCAATCTTATGACGTACATCCCCTGCACAACATTGCAGTTCCACCTCCGTCGGGAAGTAACCACTCCTCCGACTCCTTTTCCTCAAGTGATGAGGATGAGGAAGGTTACTTTTCCCACTCCCCCCGCGGTAATCTGTCTTCCGTTTCATTACTATCCACCGTAGCTTCTCGGTCCTTCCCGGATCTATCACAGTCTGCCGTTATTCAGACATCAAATTTCAAGCCCCCTACAAAACATCTCGTTGCCCCACTTGCTCCGCTTTCCCCTCTTGAATTAAAACCAGCCCCACATCGAAAATCTACATTTCACCTTAAGGATCCGCCCGTTTCGATCAGGAAGCCTACAGATGAAGGCATGCGTGCCACCGTGCCATTTTTCAGCTTTACGCGCACACAGGAAGGCACCTCATTGACGACTGACGTTTCCCTTCTCGCCGCCCTATTTCCTCCAAATGAGAGGCACATGATGATCTGTGCTGAAGAACTCGACGCTCTTGAAGAGCAGAATTCAAGTACAGATTCAGACTCCGAGGAAGAAGAGGACACGCTTGCATCAGGTGGTACCCTGAAATGCCTCCAGATTGATCTGCGCCGTTTTGGCCTTGGTATATCGTTTCCTCGCTATCTCCCGGACTCTATTGACTCATTTCTGTCGCCCCACACAGACAAACACGGCTTGGTGAATCGCTTTTCTCGAGTATTGGAAGAGAACGGCATCAACCACATGTATAGCTCGACTTTCAAGACTGCCAACCTACTTGTGCGCACTTTACTTCCTTATTCATGAGCCTCCTGTTGAAGATTGTCGTCTCATACTAGGTTGCTAAATATCACGCCAATCGTGCTCGGGCCTTGCTCAGGGCTTGCTGAAACTGCATATTATACCGCCGTATTTATGACATGTCACATCTCATGGTGGTCATCTCCAAAATGAGACAACGCCTGGTGCCGACTCAACCACCCGAGGAAGCTAGAAGTATTCGACTACTTCAATATTTCCGCCAGCCACGCGTTTGATACCCCTGTTTCCATATTATTTATGGCCTTCGCAAATTTGCATCCCGCCCAATTTGTCGGGGTTTCTTTGGTTTCATATGTAAACCTTCATCTCATCTTTGCCGCAACGTCCGTCACTATATGCCAGCATGTTCCTGTCGCACATGTTATTTCTTCCATCTCAAACATTTATTATCCATCGTTGTATTACGCATCCACTACACATACTTCAAGGATTTTGTAGTATGTAGTATCTTGTATCATGGTCGGCCCATCAGGAGCTTTTTGGGATGTAGTTATCAGGTAATAATATTGACAAGTAATATAATGCAGAGATTCGGATGCGATATAGATAGAGATGATGTAGGAATACAAATGCGAAGACGTGATGTGACGTTACCACATGTGGGGCAGGCACCAACACTTTGTTGGCGCTAAGCACCCACGACTTTTGACCGCTCGATAACAGACAGGTACCAATCGTCGAAAGGGGGGAGATCGTCGTCGTCATCGCAGTCTGGTGTGGGGGTCACGCAGCGAATAATAGACGGACCATCTTCTAAAGAAGCGTCCACATCTGACGTATGACACGAGTGATCGGAGGAATGTGCACACCCCCATTCGCAGATCTCATGTGGTGTATCCATGAGAAAGCTGCCGGATTCATCAAGGGACGATGGCGTATCCATCAAATCTGGCTCCCGCGAGTGGTTAGAGTGGGACTGCATGGAGAAAGTGTCATGGCGTTCGTGATGTGACTGTGGCCCAGGGGCAGAAGCGGCGACGTTATTGAGCGGAGGCGACGACTGGCGCTTAGGATAGGCGGGGAGATAGTCGTAATCTTGGTCTTCGACCCTGTTGCCCCATGAAATCCACGGATCATGGGACGGAGCATCCGTGATCATGATATGAGGAGCTCTAAAGGGGCAGTCAGACTCAATGATGGAGATGCCCGAAAAATATTTGGCGGCTATTAGGATGGGCTAAGAATTCTCAACGTGAGACTGGAGTCCGGTGCGCAGTAAGTGCGCACATGCGTACCTGAGCAGGATCAGTCCATACCAAGGGCTGTTCTAAATGGGATGCGGCCCCTGATTCGTTGAATCGAGCACAAGCGGCGGACGCCGACAAACTTGCTTCGAATGCCTGAGAAGCGAGCCATCGTTCAGTCAATAAGCTCAAGTGAGAATCACAAAGGCGGCCTACTGCAGCTTTACGGTGGTGTCGGAATACTCCGTCTACAACCTCACGGAATATCAACCTTTCAGTCGAGGAAGTTTCCACCTAAGAAAGTGTCAGATTGTATCGGGACAAGTGATAGAAGTCGTAGCGGCTTACAGTAGCAAACAATTTCTGGCGATTGAACACGCGAAGGGGGTTTCCCGGCGGAACGCCACCGGACTTATCCGTTGCGATATGGGATTCAAATCTCTCCGGTTCAAGGTCTGCCGATTCATCGCGTGGTGATGAAAGAGGACAATGATGATAGAATATTTCAGGGGATAAACGAGGCACATTGAGAAAGCAGGGCCACTGGATATCGACCCGGTTATTGTTTGGTGTGTAAAAGTCATC
>Ga0153978_1000319_pt1 | contig 12458 bp, 14 predicted proteins | sample TSGA062MetaG_FD_104749 | JGI IMG/M metagenome (GOLD analysis project Ga0153978, IMG submission 104749) | Attine ant fungus gardens microbial communities from Georgia, USA - TSGA062 MetaG | ecosystem: Host-associated > Fungi > Mycelium > Unclassified | place: USA: Georgia, Yuchi Wildlife...
CTATGGTTTCATCCGGCTCAACATCGATCTGGATCTCCCTGTCCGAAACAACTTGGCATGGGTCTTAGTGAACTGATTTAGAAGAGATCGGTAAGGACGAACTGGACAGTTCTGTAGGGTATATGGATTCAAGTACCTAGACATGCATTGAGCATAACGTGAAGTACTGCAACAAGAGGAATAGACCTCAAACTCCTCAGCAAGGACCTCTCCGGACATGCTGCACTAGTGCTGGCGGATGGATTGTGCAGGAATTTATCCGATTGCCGATCATAAAGTTCATGACCAAATATAGCTACGCGTAAACAACCGTCTAGTTTCACAGAGTCAAAGGTTTTCTTGTGGTGACCCTTCCGTCGCTTTTGCAGCGGCAATGTCCTGGCTACGGGGAATCACATCTGCAGCACTGAACAGCACTGCAAGGAGTGTTTTTTCTTCAAGACCCAATTTGCCTTTCCGAATGCTCTCCAATGCCCGCCACTCACCAACTATGCTCGACAAAGCTAAAACTCGAGACGAGACCTTGTCAGATTGGGACATTTCCATTCGGAAAACAATAGATCGGACAGCAGACGCAACTCAAAAAGTCCCCCAGACTCCGGACGAATTATGGGCAGAACGGAGTCGGACTAAGACTTTCCATGCTCCAGCCGATCCGTACACGGGTCTGTTCCCCAGTACTGAAAATGGTGCTTCCATCTGATCTCGGTTATTCAGGGAGGAGAGTGTTTGTGGCCGAAGACCAATTGGGTGAAGCTTTTAGGAGGTTGCAAAATCGTCTTAAGCGGAACCGTGTAGTTCAGGAGGTGTCGCGGCAAAAACGTCATGAAAAGAAGGGCGTAAAACGGCGACGCCTAAGCAGTGAAAGGTGGAGAAGAGTCTTTGCCAATGAGGTATTCATTTTTAGCCCTTTATCTTACACCTGCGCTCATCCCCGCACAGGTGCGGAAGAAAGTGCAGCTCGTCAGCACTATCCGTCGTCGTGGAGCTTACTAAATCACCGAGTGCATCACTCCTTTGTTTATCATGCAGCTATCGTCCCCGGCATATTTTTACTGCGGCATGTTCCCCGCGGACGCTGGTTTGCGTATTTACATACCTCAGCGCATATGTCCTTAGTATTACAGATAATGATTCTCTTCTTTCATGAAGCAGGGCCAGAACCGATGTTCGGTGCGTGGTTATTTGGCGAAGTACCGACTTCTCATGCCCTAAGATATTACGACTTTCTCGGTCTCGAACTTTCGATCTGATTTTATTTGCCCCCACCATCAAGCATGTAACTAATTCGGGAGCATGTCTAATTAATCTTATAGGTTCGAGCGAGCGAGCATCCCAGTACCAGCCCTTTTTAAATCTTCGGGGATGTGTTATTCTCTACAATCACTGGACACGAGGCCGCCCTTTCCGACCTCATGGCTGCCACCCCGAACGGTTAGGTCAAATAATGTATTAATCCCTTGTGGCATGTGTTGATAATTGAGTCGAGACCTACCATGCTTTCCGTACTCCGCAGCGGATTGGTTCGGCACCCGTTCAATGGACTCTCAGGGCTGGGTGCGTGGCATGACTGCATCGCTTTGAGCCGTGTGGACTAATAGAAAAGGCGTATGGATGATCGGAAATCGTGGTGACCCCACCGCCGACGGTCGCACAATACTTTGAAAGGTAAAACGGTTGCTCACGTTCACACCATCCCTAGCGGCCTCTCGCGCTCTCCTATGTTTTATGACGCGAGTCGCCGTACAGATTTGAATGCGCTCCCCACGCGACAAACAGGATGGCACACACTTTCCCCGTACATAAGAAGCTTAAAGTGATCTGTGGGCACGTCAAGGCAACAGCACAACCAACCCTCCACCCTCGATCTCACCCCATACCTCCACATTCTGCGCCGGAGATGTGTAACAATGTTCGTCTATGTTTCTGATCTTGAGCCAGTTCCCGAGTTAAGATCTGCTTTTCGTTATAGATCATTGATGGTCGATACTACACGGATTGCGGCCACTTCGTCGCCATGTCGACTATGTTTAAGGATTGTTTCCGACCAAATTGTCTCTTTAGCAGGAGACATATCCATCCTACTGGTGCGCCTTTCAGCCCCTGTCCGCTTTACAACACGTTGACGTATCAAAAAGGATGCAAGTCGCAATACTGCGTACGATTGATGGCTCTTCCTGTCAAGAATCCAATTCGCATAAGCAATCAAATATGCCATGGCTGCAAAGAAAATGGTGGACCAGTTACACGATAGTGGGCTACAGTCTGATTCAAGACATATCATACGAACACGGCTGTAATGCTGGCGTCGCCGGCGACGCTCGTCGTAACTTACTGATCAAGTTGCAAAGGCTAATGATAATATGCGATAATATATTTTCTCTGTTTCGTGTACGATACGAATCAAGTAATCCCACGGTTGTAGTAACTGTACCAAACTTCCCAACCGTGTTGCCCTTGTTCTTTACATGGACATGTAACACTTGTCTCCCTTTGTTCTGAATCTGATTTCGTCAAGTGTTCAAGGAAGACGCGAGCTATGCTCCCGAAAGACTATATAGTTCGACACTCATCTTGCCTTGACCACGATTTTCCCGAAAACCTGTGTTCTGTAACTTTTTCACAGTCTATCTTATCATGGCCTGGAGGGCCCCCGACAATCTAAGATTCTACATACAAGAAGCACGCCTCGTGTCCATCCATCTGGATGCCTCCCAACCCAACATTCATACACCTCTACATGTTTTTCCGCGCCGATACAGAAAACTAGGAGCGATCCATCCACTCCAGCCGGTTCTTTTCAACCAGTATTGTCGGAACTGTACGAATCCCAGGTTATGGCATGTTTTGAAGGTCTGAAATTTGATTCTAGGGTCAGAAGAATTTGTTCCGTGTGTATCGCTTGGGGAGGAAGACGAGGATAAAGGGACGGGCGAACGCTTCACGGTGCCATGCCCACCTTTCTATAAAATCCCGTCTATCAGTCTCGCCCGAGCTGATAGTCTGAAGCGGTAAAACAACACGATTGAAATGATGGGGTGAGGCTGATCGGACTCCAAGATTGGTCGCGTGGGTAGATATTCTTCCGCTGGAAACGGTGCGGAGAGCGATCCATCTGCTGTACCCTGAGACGAGGGCATGGTCGTTTGCTTCTGATGCAGATGACACGGATCATAGTATCTTCAAATGTATAACATGGTCCCAGAGAGTGGGTCGTGATGACGAGCGGGAATACCGGAGTGCCATGAGTATATGCATACAGCCTCCTTGGGTTCTCTCTATCCGCGACCTCGAGCGATTTTGCAGGCGTCAATCAGTATGAATGACCAAAATAATCCTAGTGTTCCTCACTGACGTACATTATCAGCTGTTTGGATCATTCTCGGCTGGACCGACAGCGAATATTACTACCGCCCATGAAAGGCTGTGGTACAAGGTGAGAGCTGGCGCCGCCGCTTTTTACCCATTAATGAATCACGCGCACCCCATCATCAGATATGGGACAGTTGCATCAGCAGAAACTGTCCATGGTTTGTCATAAGCACTTATACGCATTGGGTTTTTGGAGTGTTCTCGAACGGTGAGCTCGAATGTGTGGCCGACCTGCATTTTCCGCTGAGCCTCGGGATTTAGGGTGGACCGCAGCCTTTGTTTCGCCGGTATATAGTCACGACTCTCACGACCCATCGGTTTTGCAACTGCTATTATTCTGGCTTTGTTCAGCTATGGGATTCACCGGCGGTTGGGTGGTCCCAGACGTCCGCATTGAGCCAGCATGTTCTCCGCGACATCTGACTGCGATAGTCTCTGATCTTGCCGTCGGTCCCCTGATACCCCGACATTTGCGATCAGAGTTGGACATGTCCAGATCTGCATCCTGCGATTCCATATAACTGCATTGGTATGCTTCATGATTATTGTAGGGGTGGAACTACCAAAACTTGGGATAAAAGTTTCCCTGCCGCCTTAAGCGCACCAGTTACGACCGTGTGGGCTTGTGTCAACTTAGCTACCCTTGTCGTGATCGGTGTCATTTGTCAAGGCACCCACAATTATTTAAATGGCAAGATTTTCAAAGGTCTAATATCCACGAACTGAAAATTTCAGACGAAAATTCACTATTGAATTATTTGTGCAACATATAATTGAAGCCAAGTATTTGTATGCTCAGCGGAGGTTATATACACTGCAAGAGCAAAAAAAAAAATCCGCCAGAAGATACTATGTCCACATTTCGGGGAACTACAACGGCTGCCACATTAGTGCACTGTGGAGTTTAGTATCTTGTAACACATCCCAAAATAGACCAGCAAGCAAATCACTATATCCCAGATTTCGCGATAAGTAAATCTTCTGCGACAAGTTCGAGCGTGGCCAAGGTGTTGGAAATTCTTCCACGATCACAAGGGAACGGTTATAATTCGTAATGGTTCTAGCTAAGGTCTAAGCGGGTTATTGCCTTCTTTGTGGGCTCCCGAACAGCCTTTTCCGGTTGTTCAGTAGGAGTGTCACCCCCATGGGATGAAATGGGTGTCCTATTGTTGGTTCCTGTGGCGGGGACAGATGACAATTGCGACGACATTTGTGTAAACTGAGAAAAGGGTTCGTAGAGTTTAGGACGTGGAGAACATGTTGGAGGGGTGATCTATGCGCCAATTCAGAGGTTGCAAGGTCAAAACTCTAGCAGGAAATCCGCACCGATTTCAAAGGCAACACATGTGGCGCACTCTGCATGTCCTGGACAGAATAGTAATCAAGCAGTATGCCCAGTGCATCTAGGTCACGTCAGGTACAGTTTATGGTCGCTTCCAATTGACTTACCTGATACCTTCGCAATGTCTTCTTCCGCGAACCGATAATACTCAACCGCGAAGCGAGAGGCGTCAGGCGAAGCAGGTTTATGAGAAGGAGGGGTCGGAAGGGATGCAGAGGGCGGAGATGCGGAGATTCTGGCATCCAGAGAAGCCGAGTGGGGTCCGTCAACAGCCCGCTGTGCCAGAACGTAACATGCACTTGCGATGATGCGAGGAGGGAATAGGATGCATAATGGTGTCCGATAACTAGACACGCATTGAGCTAAGGGATCATTTCTAGAAGACCGGGATGACTAACTCACGAATCATGAGCAATACTCCATGCGTATTCTTGAACTCGAGAATCCTCCTGATATGCATCAAAAAGATCGATTAATTCAGCGTGAGGGCTGGAGACCACAAAGTCGAAGCATAGGGCCTCGAGCAGGACTTCTTCCGTGACAAGTATCACATTTTGCAGCTGGTTTACATCCTGTCGATGATATGAGTTCAGTTTGAACAACAAAAACACGGTACATGCCGGGCTCTCGCTGTGTATGTGGGTTACATCTTTCCCTGTTATCTTGGCCTGACAGACTCTTGCGACATCACGAAGCTTCCGCCCACACTCCTCTGTCTTTGTGGCAAGGAAAATGCAGGAAGCTGCGACATCCTAAAAAGCATGTCATCACATTTTGATGGGATGCGGAAGAAGAATACCTGTCTGTGATAATCTTCCATGGAGTATCTCATAAAAAATCGATGAAACCAGGTCGCCGCTGTGAACATGGCGGAAGTGGGACTGCGGAACGAAGCGGGTCAATAGAAGAACTGGCAGGAATGAAGCAAGGGCTGACAGTCCAAGGGAAGAACCCAATCGGAACAAGAATTCGACACCCCTGGATCGATCATACAATTCCTTCGCTACGGTGTAGTATGATGTGAGGACGCTTGGGGTGAGCTGGAGAGCTGAGATCGGGAACAACCACTGCGACTGCATGATATGATGTGTTCCCCAGCAAAGGGACGGCAGTGCCACCCTGAAGGATAAAGTTGACGTAAAGCTGTGCAAATGTTCAAGCCATGTGCGGCGGCGGCAATAACATGAACGACTAAATATCATTCCAAGGAACAAGTAGGCGTAAGTACGCGGAAGAAGAGCAGGCTTCAGTTCGGCAGTTCTCTGTTTTGCACTTCTGCCTCCATACGTGGTCATTCACATTAACAAATCCCGTTCTTCGGGGTTAGTAGTGCAGCAAACAGAATTCTGAAGTCAAGACGCTCATTCTTGTTATTACAGCCGCGGATATTCATCCCCTCTCCACCCCCTTTGCAGGCAAGCAGTGTGCCTCGTGCCTCCCTCGAATTTGCCTGGGCATTGTCTTCTAAACACCCCGTTCCATTTCCAAGATACTACATAGTACGGTGGGTTTAGTATCAGCATGAGACGTATAATTATTGGTACCGTCAGGCATCTGTATAATTAATTGGTCCCAGTGACTACTTCAATTTGTCCTCGGTGTACAAGCTAAAGGATCCGTTGATGAGACAAGTTTTACGAAATAATTACAAAACAAGAGGCAATCGTCCTTACTTCTCCCCCGTTGCTCGCCTTACTTCAGTCGCAAGCCATCCAGAACCTCGTCGCTCGTCTCTGGTCGTCCCCAAGTCCAAGACAAAATATCCTTCAATATATTCCATCACTGCAACAATCTTCAAGATATGGAAAATGGTTGATGGAATATCCGCCTAAATTTCCGCACCACTATTCTAATCGCTGATCGTCGCTACATCTTCATCGATATCCATCACCGAAATACAAAATCATCATCTCCCTATCCAAACCCACGCAGCGCTACATATATCAACGGCCTTGCTTTGTATTGCATGCCTGACACAACGAGTTGATGTAAGGGTCTACAACACGGTGGTTAGGGTTGCATGTGACATCCACTTGCAGCTCAGCTCTTACTATATTGATTGGGGAATTGGCGACTACACTCAAAAAACGTCTCATCAGTTTCACCACCAAGGTTTAACATCCGGTCATGAGGTACCCACTATTGCCAACATGTCGTCGTACACACAGGCGGCAGGCAAGTATTTGGATGCGTTGTGCTGAACTTGCAATAGCGGTCGTCGCATTGGATCTAAAGGTATGTGAGGCATATGATTTCATCGCCCAGGGGGAATCATCTGACCATTTCGTCGGGCTGGGTAGCGCGTCAGTCCGTGTAAAGCCATCGAGAACATGCTCACCAAGTCATAGACGTGACCACACAAGTACGTATTGCGAACCCTAGGGTAGGCGATGGCCACAGTGAGTCAAGGTTCGTAGGTCAGCGAACAACCTGCCTTCGCCAGTGACACATGATAGGAATGATGTTCAACAGAGAGGAGAGGCTGGAGTTGTTGGAGTTGTTTGACAAGATGGCTGCCCGTTATAAGCAGACGGCCACGCGAAAATTCGAGAAACAGATTGTACTGATCCTGTCGGCGTTCACTGATTAGACATCGGACCGTTCGCTGTCCTCAGGAACGAAGCTATGCAGTGTTAATGTGTTGCACGAGGAATCCACTCAATGCTCCTCAGGCGAGCGATTTTGGCTTCATTTCCCAGACATTTGTCCGAGATTGTATTCGTATTGGGGTAGCGGGTATAGAAATTGGCCCCGTTTATCTAGCGAATGGCCCGCTAAAAAGCTAAAAACCCAAATTAGCTTCCTCAATGGGGACAGCCGAACCACTTCTAGCGAATGATTGCTCTTGGAGAATAGCGAGAAATCAAACCCATCATGCCGTACCAATCTATCCACTCACTCGTTGTCGGGACGGCCTCCCGGATATCTTGCATCAAGCTGCGATCCATCCTAGGACATTGAAAACTTCCGCGGTGGTTGAGATGATGAGAGTTTGATGGGTTAGAATATGTCATGCTACACGTTTCTCCTGGTAAGTATGCTTCAAAAACCTTTGTTGAGTAGCCATTGGTGACTTTCGAAGATCCAGATGGCTGTAGCTCAGATGTTGCACAAGACTTCCCCCTCATATCCGGGAGGGATCACATTATACTACTCACCTTTGTCGAATCATATTGGTGGCTCCAAAAGATCGGTCTAGCTTCCTCCCGCAGGCTTACACATGTTTCATCTCATGGGGTGGCCGCAGGTGCGTTTGAACGCAGAACGAAACGACGACCTTTCGATTAACCTCCTGCCACCATGGCATGGATCCGCCTACACGCATGAGGATCTGTAACTGATCTTGAAAATGACAACGGCTAATCGTAAACTCTATCGGCCCATCGCCACACGGAGACGAACTCTTGATGTTGAGCAATATCCAAAATATTTCATCATCCTGCAAACATTCCCACAAGATATTGGCTGACTCCTTCAGGAGTCAAGCTGCCAACGTCGGAGAAAACCAATGTAATTAGATCCGGCCTTTATTCATCCATCAGAAACTTGTCATGCGATCATGAATCTTAGTGTCACCTTGTATAATCCACTCCAGGGTTGCACGCAATTTGCTCAGGCGTCATCTGACGTAGTTTGTCTTCCTCGAACATTTCAGATGCTATTTTGGTTATACCCGTGGATGAAGGAGATGAAATGTTACCTCCCGGGGACAACGGGAAAGATAGAATATTGGGTTTGTGCGTGGGCAGGTCGTCCTGTGATAGCGGGAATAGACGGTGGAATTTGTAGCTGAAAAATCATGAACTCCAAGAAGTGCATGCATGAGTTCGCTCAACTGACCTTTCGGCGAGAGCGTAAAAAGGGATATTCGCAGCCTGTGCGATAATCGCGATCTGGTTACTGCCGACGGCATTGATTAAGCCGCCACTTTCCACCACGGCTTCCGATCCCACTAGAACGAAGTCTACCTTGTCCATGACGTATGATACCGCTGAATCTAACACCACCGTGCAAGGTATCCCCGCGGCAGTAAGCTCCTCATAGGTTCGTAGCCTTTGAACGAGCACATCAGTTTTCCCCGGAAACTCAATTTCTTGAGGAATATGCGAACCCTAAACCACGAGGCCGTGCTTCCGTCACATAGACTGATATTCTCTTTCTCTCATGGGCACGGAGTAGGGTCTTCATCACGACCCTCGAATAGGAATGAGTCAAGATCTTCCCATTGACATGAGGGATAATCCAACGAAGGAACATGTGGACAACACACCACGGAATCATCTTTGATGAATCCCAATGCGAGGTTCGCAATTTTATCACGATAAGTGAGGGCCTCAGCAGCATATTTTTGGCCTTGTCTAACAAGCTCTAGTTTCAAATCTGAGAAGCTCTTGTAAAGTCGTCAAGAAGAGTCACGTAAGGGAAGGAACGGTACTAACTGCCGAATCATGCGGGAGCAGTGTCACGAACGCGATGAATAATTCGCACCCAGCGTTCAAACTGATCGGATTAGAAGTTGAAGCCTTCAAAGCTTCCGCACCATCGTTGAGAGCTTTCACGAGCTCAAACATGGTGTCCGCTATGGTTCATCTGCATCAAATATGGGGTCATGCGGAAAGGAAATGGCATAATACCATCAGATGTCTCGATCAGCTTTGTGAGGGCCAAGATTGCAGCCAGAGGGGCGGATATCTGGATCCCCATATAAGTCAAACGCAGTACAGAGGAATGATCGTAGCACCTCGTCATTCTTCATGAATGATGCAAAAGTTTCGTAGATATTAAAAGAAACCGCAGATGTGGTAGACGCTGGTGTATTCGCCTCCATGGCAAGGTTTGGCATGGCAAGGACAGATTGATCGAAGCGGCTTCTTGCAGAAATGACTCGGCGGTAGTACTACCACTTAATTATACTTAGTTACAGCCACGACACTGTTCAAGATCACGTGTTTGTGGATAGGGGTCGGAGTTGTTCGGCGATGAAGGATGCTCCGAATGCATAATAAGCTGCAAGCATGAACACCGCTGGGGGCAAATCCGTGAAGTGCCACCACCACAACATTAATGTGACTTGGGCCAACGGCTTGGACATGACTTTACTTTACGTATTGCTTTACGTTTGCCAATTTGACGACTCGGAGGCTCGACATGAAACCTCATATGCAAGGACTGACTAAAGGGCGTAGCCTAATCTTACGCCGTGGTTGTCTCTTGACATCGGCGAAGAGGGCTGCCGAATTCGAATTTCGGACCAAGTCTTACGTGCAACTTAGTGGCTCTCGTTATCCCATCGTTTTAAGCGTACTGTGTGGTGGTTGGCCCAGCAGGTCTGATACGATATGACACGTCAAATTTCCGTGGTGGAACTGGTGGTCCATACGGTGAATTGCGTGCCCTTCAAGGATCTCATTTTGCACTGGGCTTGATAGGGCATATCCGAGTTTATAGAGATTCCTTGAGTGGGACGATCTGATCATCATGACATTGCACCAAATATGTTCCGGACGGACATGTGTTGGCGTGGACATTAACATTGAGGTCATGGAGAGTGTGGATGACTGGCGGTGCGCTCGGTGGCAATGTCTTGGCCTGCCTGGGGCAGTGCGGGAACGGCGTCACTTTTGGCACTCTTTGTACCTTCTAGCTTTGCCATTAGTTTCCGTTGTCAAGGAGGACTTATGTGGTCGTAATCGGCTGCTATCAAAGGCGCCAAATCCCAAATTGCTGTAGGATTCGCTTTGAAAAAAACATAAGTGTTTTGTTAAGAGACTTGGTCGTGAACAACATGGAACGTATGTGCTGGAGCAGCACTTTGGCTCCCAAGGAAATTTCGCGCAGACGGAGGCATAAATTTTCATCCTTGTCTGGGAACAATTAAGGACAAATATGGGATAAAGAAGGGAATATCGCTGGAGACGAAAAAACGTGTTTCGTTCTGCAGAACAATATGTCGGGTCTAGGGCCAATTATAGTGGCGGGACCCACGCCCGCCAGCGCACCTTCAAAAGCCCCGCTGGGCCATGAGTCTGCTGCCCTTGTACCCTCAAAAAGTCTCCTCTATTATCTCCCTCCTCGAGGTCACATATCTTGCCCTTGCCGTCTCTTTATCAATATCTAATCCTTACTCCTGGTAAAGGGCAGGCCTTACTTTTTATCCAACAATTTCACCTGTCTCGCTTTGCCCAGGTACACTATAAATTTTGTCTTGAGATCCATGCAACTTAATTCCACGCACACAGCACCCTCCATCATGCAGACGCCTACATCGTCAACTGCTCAAGTCCATTTCTCCAGCGATGTCCGCAACATGGACAGTTGGGCCCGCCGTACAGGCATCCCGCTCACCACAGCGGAAGCTCTAGGCACCACATATGCTCGTGCTCACAAGTGGTTGCTGTCCCTCAAAACACAGCTAATTCAGCAACACGGATGGCAGGAAGCCGAACCTGCCGATTCCCGTATGCTCTTCACCATAGAAGCGCCTTCCCCATGGCGCTCTCCCAGTGGGCTCCCTCTGAGTCCCAAGTTGCGACTGCAACTTCCCACACACGCGTCATCCTTTTTCTCTCCAGAGCGACGCGTCCAATGGCAAATGGTCTTCCACAGCGACCTATTCGCCACCCAGAGGCTTATCGTCCAACCCATCACCGATATCCTAAATCTCATCCAATGCCTCCTCACTGGCGTTGTCACCCTCGTGTACGAGGAACAACTAGCTCAGGGCACGTATACCACCACTCGAGGTCTCCCATCAGTGCAGTGGATAAACACAAACCAAGCCGCTTTGCTTGAAATCTTCGGGCGTGCCCATTTCAAGCAACTCTGGAAAGCTGCCAATGACAAGACAACGTCCTTCAAAGTTGATTTCGAGCCCCGGCGTGGGGTTGCACCAAAACCCTTGCCCTGAGGGCCAAGGCTGGCGTGAAGCCTGGGGCTTCCGTGTATTTTCTCCCGAGCGCCAACTCATCCTTTCATTTCCCCACCCGTAAACCGCTTCGCTACCTAGTTTCTCACTGGCCTCTTGAGCGCATTGTTGTGATATACTGCTTTCCTTACGTGCATTTCGCATAATTTTATCTCACACGTAGATCACCCGCATATCGTTAATTCGCTTTATTCATCCTATACCTAGTACCATCAAACTCGTTTAATACCCGCCATCGTATCGCTACAATCGAATACTTAGCATCACCGCTGCCAGCTTAATGTCACGTTGTGATTTCACAAAACGTGCCGAAGCGCAAGCAGTCTGATATTTTAGTGGGCGCTAATGAAGCCGAAAGTGTGGGTAACCCCCTGGGCCCAACAGCTCCACACATAATTGTCCAATAGCGCAACCTGCTGAACACGTTCAAGGAACAGATAAGTCAAGTACAGAGCGGTATGAGATGGCGGGCAAGGATCTCATGATATGGAGTGCGTTTGCAAATTGTGACCGCCACAAGCGCCAGAGGCGGCCAGACGTACATTCTAACGTTGCCGTTTCGTACGCATCATCGGCGGGCAGACACGGGCATAATGACACTACACCGGGATAGGAGAAACCTTGAAAGGTTGGCAAGAGCGAAAAACACGTTGAAGGGTCGCACCAATCGTAAGACACGCTTGATGGGTGAGGCTGGCAGCCGCTGGCAGGTCTTTTAACAGAGTCCGACTGGCAAGACATCACGATTCAGGTATGATGTCAGGCCCAAAAAGGATCACGGCATAATTGCAGGCCTAAGGAGATGTGACAGAACTTAGA
>Ga0153978_1000321_pt1 | contig 12403 bp, 14 predicted proteins | sample TSGA062MetaG_FD_104749 | JGI IMG/M metagenome (GOLD analysis project Ga0153978, IMG submission 104749) | Attine ant fungus gardens microbial communities from Georgia, USA - TSGA062 MetaG | ecosystem: Host-associated > Fungi > Mycelium > Unclassified | place: USA: Georgia, Yuchi Wildlife...
CCGGCGCTTCGATTATGGTCTCGTTCTTGAGTACGCTCGAAATGATGGAGTGGGCGATCGAGCGTCGAGTCGAGAACAATTGCTGGGATAGCAACGGAACATAATGGGGAATTGCAAGGAGCGTCAGGACAGACTGGTAGGAATTTATAGGCGCGATCAAGAGAGCGGCCAAGTTTGCGGCTGTCTGTGGTGCGTGGAGGTCGGGGCTGACGAACTTGATCAGAGCGTGAGATGATACAGGAAGATGTGCAGCATGCCTTTCTGAAAACTCCTTGATTTTGTCGCGTGCAAAACCAAGGATTTGATCAACATACTCCAATCTATCAGGGTAACAGCTTAGCGAGAGGTTGGTAAGGGATACTAGCAGAGCGGTGATGTCCTGTATGGATAAGTCTGGCCGAGCCTAGAAAGGTGGATGAAAATGCGGCAAGGTGAGATGATTCAAAGCTCACTTTAATGAGCTCCACCACTTGTTTCCAAAACACCTCGAACAATTGGACGTTTGCTGGAATGCCCCTGAATTTTCGGACGGGCGACCCTTCCTTCTCCTTGCCCACCTTCTCCGTTACAACGCCATTTGTAGCCGCTCCCCCACTAACTTCCATTTCAGCCATGTGCTTCTCTGCATCAGCAACGGCACTGTCCCAGGCACCCTCCGCTGGGGGTGGTGCAACTATTGCACCACCAGTCTCACGAGCCCGAGTCTTCTGAAATTTGACTTTCTCTGCAAGCCTGCGGGCAGCGGCCTCTTCCTGGCGCTTCGTCTCCTCAGGGTCCTCATTTTCAGCCTCACGAGCAGCATATGCAGCCAGACGGTCGATAAGGGCAATGACGATGAGTTTGATGTTCACCTTGGGATGAAGTTGGGCAGTGGCAGAAAGGAAGGGGCCAAGGGAGTGTAAATGGAACTCATCCGTAAATACCTTGGTGGCCTTGAGTGATTTGTGATGTGAGAGAATGACGATCATACCTGAATGACGACTTCCATCAAGTACTCTTGTGCGATGACGTCCTTGCAATTAACGACCTGCTCCAAGATTGCTGGAAGGATATTGCTCTGATACATCTGGAGGTCAACACCGTCAAGCTGGGAAAGGCGGACGAGGTTGGTGCCGACTAGGATACGTAGGTCACGTCGTTCCATCTCGCGCTTTTCGCGGTCTCGAGAATGACCTTGATGTTGAAGCCTCACCCATAGTTTGTTCATCTCAATAAAGTTAGTGAGGACGAAAGATATAGAATCCTGTAGGTTTCCTGTAGGGCTGTATTGGTGGTGAGGCTGATTATGGACAGGAAGGTCAGACTGACGCACCCTGAACTAGTGCCAATAGGAAGATGGTCCCTTGTCTGTCCGCTGAGATAGTGCCTCAAGAATAGTCCTCGTATGGGGTGCAAGACGCCGCGAGACATTTCCATCATATCTTTCATGATCTCTTTCACGGGAGCCTCTGGAATGGACATGTAGACTGCGCCGACAGTGATCATGAGATATAAGCGCGGGACGATGTTGCCTGCGTATTGGACCAGTTCATAGAGGTCTGCAAGGTGGTGCCGTGACTGGGTGTGAGCTTCGTAGAGATAGTTGGACAGATGTCGTAGAGCGTCAAAGACGGCCATGTCTGGAGAAATAAATTATGCTTGAAAGAGGAGGGTAGTATGATTGTACGGACAAAGTTCATAATATTGCTTTGGGGACAAGACGGAGGTTCTGAGTTCGGCGAGCATTAGGCTGGCACTCTTCAACGCATCCATGATGTCATCGTTGTCCTGTTCATGGAGATGATGGAGATGAGGACGAGGGGGGCAACTGCGGAGGGTGTGAAGTGGGCTCACCAAATGCCTCTTCATCTGGCCCACCTGTATTTTGACAGTGCTGAGGGACTCGCTGAGGAGCTTGCCCTCTTCGACAACGACTGGGGCTGTCGTGGTTGCCATTGCGTGGAGGGAAGTACGTACCAAGTGTTTGGGCTGAAGCGTCGAATGTCCAGGAGTGGACGGTCCAGGGGACTGTGGTCCGGGGTGGACTTGTTAGCTGGCGGTGGAGTGGGAGAGATCACCAACGCGACGTTTCACGCAGCCAGCGCTGCAGAAGCCGGTGACCTCTTGTTGTGCTGTGTTTGGTCGTCCTAATAACTTGTTGTTGGTCGTCGCGCGCGGTATCCATTGTCCGTCGTCGTCCGCAAGCCTGATCGTCCTGTTTTTTTCTTTCTTTCTTTCGACGACTCGACATCAGCGGCCCAGTCGTCCTCCATCCCTCCCCCCTCCCCCCCTTTTTTCTTTTTTTTCCTTCTCCTTTGTCTCCAAAATCTGTGAGTTCAAATCGCGCATATCGCTATCTCCTGTATCTCACTCACCCGCCATCATGTCAGTTAATTGTGCACCCCTTTTTGCTTAGGTTGCATTTGGTTGCCTTTCCATGGCCGTTCTCGTACCACAAGACTGGCACCCACCTCGCGATCACTCTCCCACTATGGATCCAACCATACCACGCCAGCGCTCGTCTCCCTCAAACGACCCACAGCCTAATTTACCCATCCAACCTTATCCATACCCTGTCCAGCAGGCTCATGGTGCATGGACACCCAGTCCTGCTGCTCAACCCTTTTACCCCTCATACTATCAACAAAATCAGCACCAGCACCAACAACCGCAGCACCCTTACCCCTCCACCCCTTCAAACCCTTATTTCGACCCTCAAGCAAATGCCCAGCTCGCTCAATGGGCATATCAGCAGATGATGTACTCCCAGCAGCAGCAGATACATGCCCACCAACATCAGCAGCAACAGCAACGCAGCACTAGCCAGCCCGGCTCCGCTCCTGACTATTATAACCCCTCACAGCTCTTCCCTCCTTTTCCAAGCAGCACACCCCCACCCCATTCTCACCACCCGAACTTCCCTCCCCAGGTGCAGCGCTCCGCATCCTCTGATGGCGTCCCATATAACGGCTTTCACCCATATCGTCGTCCCAACAACACCCGTCCTTCCCATTCCCAGGAACAACAGGACTGGCGTAGTCCTACCACCGCGGGTCCTTTTCAGCCACCATATGCACGCCCAGACGCTTCCGCTTCCACCACCTCCATTAATTCCTCGTCCTCTCAGGGCGGCAGTGCCTCACCGGCCTCGCGCCAACGCACCAACAGCACCCAGGGACAGGCTTCCTCCTCCCAACAAGGCAGTGTCCGTTCCAGGAATCCACCTCCCATAGAAGTCCCCCGAGCCCGCACCGGCAGCGGCTCCTCCGCCACTAGTCGGCCCAGCCCGCAGTCACATCCCCATCACCGCACTACCTCCTCTTCGTCCAGCAATTCCTCATCCCCCCGGCCCACCGTATCCACTACCACATCCAGATCCTCCGCTTCCACAAGTACCACACCTGCTTCCTCATCTTCCAATGCACGCCCTGCCCGGCCTTCCCCGCTCAGTCAGGGTACATTTACCGTCGCAGAAAAGCGCATGTCCCGCGATGATTCGGACCTCGCCGCCATGCTCGAGGGCACGTCCATCGGTGGAAAGACCGGTGGTATCAAAGGCAGACTTCGCCGTGCGCTCAGTCTCAACGCCGCACAGGCCCTGCAGGAAGAAGAGGACCCTCCCACTGCGGGTGGAAGTAGTACCAGCAGCAAGGATATTTCCGCTAGCAAGCCCTCTGACGCTGACGCCGCAAGTACTGCTACGGTCCAAACTAAGAAAAAGGGGCGTGCCGCATCGCTCTTCAACTCCCGCCTCAATGCAAGCACGGACAACATATCTCTCTCCTCAACCATGTCCTCTGCATCCGTTGTCATCCGTAAAATCGGGTCTATTGGCAAGCTTGCCCGGCGGAACAGCCTGGCAGGCATCACGTCGCTCTTCAAAGACAAGAACAAGGCATCCCCTGAAGGCGTCGAAGAGGCCGACAAGAAGAAGAAAAAGAAGGACGCCAAGGGCGCCGCCGTTGCCCCGAGCGTGTCCCATGCCATCGCAGAAGTAGATCGGGCAAGCGAATGGAGCGGTCCTGAGATGACTGGCTTGAGCCCTGCCGCAAAGCTCGCGCGCCAACACACCCTCAAGAGCAACGCGGAGGCAGCTGCCAAGGCTCGCGCTGAGCAGGCACAACAACAGGCCAACGGAGCGCAAGTCCCTGCTGCGTGGGAAAAGAATACCACGACGCGTGCGGGTGAGTCAAGTGGACGGGTGAATGAGGACGGCACACGTCTTGTAGTCGAGGACGACGATGATAGCGACGATGGACATGCATTCGTACCGCAGCCGGGACAGAACTTTATCTCGGATGGATGGGATGATGACGAGGTTTGGGGTGAGGAAGGCGAGGTCGAGGAGGACGTTACCATTCGTGCAAGTATGAGTCCTGACCACCACGGTGAAGACGATGAGGTCGTCGCATGGGCGACCAACATACGGCGGAGCGTCGAGCGTCATCGGACGCCCGCAAAGGGCATCCTGAAAGGTACGTATCAGTTAGTTGGGCACAGTTCTCACTGACCTGCTCATAGGTGCCGAGAACTACTCACAAGAGGTGTATAATGGCGAGGCCGTGGCAAATCCCGCCAGCCGTATACGGTCAAATTCTTATAACTCGCATCCGGGGCAACTGTCAGAATTGGGTCCCCTCGCTCACATGCCCTCTCCTGACCCAGACCACATCGACGGACTGCACCGGCATCCTTCACATTCATCAAGCAACTCGCACGCCGGAGGTAACACGCTTTCGTCGCCTCCTGCCCAGTTATCTGACGTGACATACCACCCGCCAGAGAAAGAAAGGAGCATGTTCACGCTCTCTAACTCATCCGCACCTGCTCTATCGACGATGTCCGCACCACCGCTGACGCTGACGCATCGCTCAGCGACGACGCCTGCCAAAAGACTTGTGTTTGCAAATAATTTGTCAGTTTATGACACGTTTTCGTCTGCAGTTTATGATCGTCGCAGCGAGCCTGCGACGTGGAGCCGACTGACGCCTGCGTTGGCACAACGCATTAAAGAAGAGCTCAATTCATACAAGATGGAGGAGATGGAGGTGCATGCATGCAGTCGGATGCAGTGGGTGTCCTTGACATTTCTCCTCTCTCGTGCTGACTCGTGCGCAGTACCCAATTCTTTATCTGACGTCGTTGTTGGTGTGATGTGATTTCTGGCTGCATTTTGACTTTGTTCCTTACATAACGCACCCTATCCTCATCATCCCACTTCTGATCTAAAATTCAGCATGCCATGCACGTGCATTCGCATTTACAGCGGCTGCGCTGCACTCAATTACAGTATTCCATTAAAGCTGTCGGATCCAGATATCCCTCATCCCATCCCACCACGATTACCTCATTACATCTTTTTCTCCACATATACCCTCACGTGTAATACTATGCGCGCCGGGCGTTGCCCACCACACACCCACTCCTTTGCAAATAGCTCTGCTCGTACATACATCGATATCTTGGACGCTTTCAGCTGATGTTCCTGCCAAAGTTTCGCCCTTCTAAACTCTTTCGTCCTCTGATTCTTTATTCACAACAAGACTGTGCTAACCTACATGCTTAGTAAACATACACCGCAAGCTCAATTTTGAACGAATTTGTTATCATGCTTGCTATTTCAGTCGCGACGTCGAAAATGTATGGATTGATCACCCAAGAAAATAAGGCATATCTAGCTTTGTATAGTAAAAGTGCGATTAATCTACATGGAGTGCCTGACAGGGAGACTAGATAGTGGCAAAAGCCTTGCCAATGAAGACAGATAACAACGAACAAACAAAACTAAGCATAAAACACCGAGTCCTGCTTGTAAATAATGAGGCGGTGGTCAGTAACTTACTCCCACGACGGGGATGTGCTGTAGGAGTGGCTGCGGCCGTTCTGCGCCGGACTCGAGGGCGACCACTGGGGTGATGTCGGGCTATAGGCAGGAGAAGCAGGGGCTAGAAAGTGTTTAGCAGATTTGTCAGTATCTAGCGCGGATGACTTACAGTATGCGGGTGCTGCACGACGGAATAGAGGGTCAGTGGGAATGGAGAAGGGACATGATGAGAATACTCACAAGCTGGGGAATATGTGGGGGAAGTTGGAGCTAAGAAGAGTGAGCGACTTTTGCTTTGTACGAAAGCAAGGAACCTACAGTATTTAGGAGATGAAGGGGACATTGGTGAAGTGGGTGAATATCTCGGTGACGACGGCGACATTTGAGCAGGAGCTGGAATCGGTTTTAGTAATGCATATCAATAAAAAGACAGCGACTCACAAGCTGTGTTAATAGAGTTGTACAACAGGTCATCAGTACACATCACGTATGAACAATATCTATGCTTACTTGGTGAGTCTGAGAATAAAAACATTAGTCAAGGAATTGGCGGAATATACTAGATGAACTCACATCGTGGAGAAGCAGGGCTGAAAGAGGGACTGGTGGGAGAGTACCGAGGTGACGTAGGGGAGAAAGATGGTGACTGTGGGCTATACCGCGGCGAGGTGGGAGAGAATGACGGCGAAGTAGGAGAATAACGTGGGCTCGTTGGGGAATATCCTGGAGACGTGAGATTAAGTGCCGGAGACGTTGGCGAATACGTTGGAGATGTAGGTCCTCTGCCACGGTCGTAGAACGGAGAAGTGGCGTATGGAGAGGTACCGAAAGGCGATGTCGCACCACCAAACGGTGATTGGGGAACATATGGAGACGTCGGCGAGTATGCGTTTGGAGAACTGGGACTATATCCAGGACCTGCAGGCGACATCCCTCCGGCACCAAGAGGACTCTGTCCATACCCAAGGAAGGAGAAATTCGCAGGATCCTCGCCACCATTCACCGCGAGAGGAGAGAAGGCGGCCGATTCTCCTTTGAAATTTCCTTCTGACCACGCAGGAGAGTTGGTGTCGTATGGCGTCATTGCCACTTGCCCAGGGGTCATCCCACCGTCTGCCTGTGCCGCTAGCATATTTTGGACAGGTAGGCGATGATCCACGATGGCATCCTTCAGCATATCAATATCAAGCGCCACGTCAAATGCGCCAGTCCCCATTGGCGCTAACTGCCCAAACATGACGTTCTCCGCAATACCGTGACAATCATCCTTCTCGCCAACTGCTGCAGCTTCCATAAGGATCTCCACAGTCTCCTCGAAAGAACAACGCATGAGAGCTCCAGTGTCGGCACGATTAATACCGTGACGGGTAATCGCCATCAGCGTGCCGCGGTGTGTCATTAAATCACAAAGGAGAGCTAGGTGGCGATAATTGACGTAGGAGCCGTCGAATTCGATGACCCCGCGGAGCTCCTTCATGATGGCAGCGCGGGCTGCTTCGATGCCCAGCACATTAAAGACTTCAACGCAGCTGTTCGAATACGTGCGTGTGAAGTCGACGTTGTCAATGCACATAACGGTCTTGAGGTTTATGCCGTCGGTCTCCAACACCCACTCCTTCTTTGTCTTGATGGCACCTGTTTTGTCAACGTACACCTTATCGTGCTCCTGCAGGAAGACCCTATGAATTCCAGGGACACCGCGCAAGCTGACGGAGTTCAACATCGTGTTTTCAAGCTGACGCAAAAAGATGTCTTCTTCGACCGTTCCGAGACCATCATCGTCCTTGTCACCACCACCAAGTACACGACAGCGGATAATAAGCTTCTCGGAGTTATCTTCACTCCAAATGACGAAGAGATCAGTCCTGAAGCTCTCAGCAATGCGACCGGCGACATAAGCCATCGTCAGCTTGCGATCAATCATCTTGGCACGATCAAGCTCGAGACGAAGGAGCCACGGCGACTGCAGATGCAATTTTGATTCGATCTCGTCGTCGGGGATGGCAAAGAACGACTCTACGAAGACGGCATCTTCCTCGATGATAGTGGAGCTTGGGTCCGGATCATACCAAATCTCCACAGCTGCTGTCACTGTACGCAACGAAGTGTACGCCAGCTCTTGCTGGACATTTTTGGCGAGTAAGCCCTGACCCTCTTCAGCGATGTCAGATTCGAGGTAGACCGATAGCGAAGGTGTTTTGATTTTGGTGGCGACGTTAATAATCTCCTTCAGTCGTGGGACACCAAGTGTCACGTTCTTGCTGGAGACACCGGCATAGTGGAAAGTGTTCAGCGTCATTTGGGTTGCGGGTTCACCTATCGACTGAGCCGACAGCGTGCCACACATCTCTCCTGGGTTCACTAGCGACTGGTTGAACTTGGTTTCTATTTCACCAAGGACCCAATCAAACGCTTCCCTCGTAAGATGGAACTGTTCGAGTACGCGCCGCGCAGCCAAAGTTGCACGCACGTGCATGCGGAACGTGAGCGACGCGTTGGCTTGAACTTCCCTCGTGAGCGGATCGTCTCCGACGACGACAGCCAGGCGATCGTTGAGCTGCTGGACTGCTTCAACAATGTATGCCGGTTCCAGATCACTTGGCTTCCGCTTGTCGATATGGAAGATTTGGGTAGCGTTCTGAATGATACGATGAAGGTTGACCGGTAAATAGTGGGGAGTAAGGCCATCTGCCTGAGGGAATATGAACTCCCGCAGAAGACGGCGGTCGTTCAGGAGCTCGTTGTACTCTTCGTCCAACTTCATCTGCAGCTCCAGAGAGCTGTCATCCACGCCAATTTGCAAAGTGTTCGGAAGGAAGCCATTCTTGCCGTCTGTGACGTCAACACGATAGTTATGCTCAAATGCGTCGTTGTCAAGCCCGAAGGTCTCGATCTTCTGGCGCTCGATGAAAGCTCCGTCCATTCCGTCCTCGCCGTACACGAATTGAATGAGGTCCCCAAGCGAGTTGCGTACCGTACCGTCGTAGTGAACCATGACATCTTCCAGTGCCTTGACAAGACGACGCTGGATGTACCCAGTTTCTGCTGTCTTGACAGCAGTATCAATGAGACCTTCTCTTCCAGCCATAGCATGGAAGAAAAATTCCTGTGGCGTCAACCCTCGAAGGTATGAGTTCTCGACGAAGCCACGCGCTTCGGGGCTGAAGTCATCTTTGGTGAAATGAGGAAGAGTACGGTGGCGGAAACCAAATGGGATACGACGACCCTCGACACTCTGCTGTCCAACACAGACAGACATTTGAGAGATGTTGATGTAGGAACCCTTTGAGCCTGCCGTGACCATCTGCTTCACGTTGTTGTCATCCTTGAGGTTCTTCTGTGCGTATTGACCAGAGTCATCACGAGCGCGGTTAAGCTCCCGCTCTACCTTGCTCTCAAATGACTCTCGAATGGTCATACCAGGAAGCGCCTTCAGCCGATCGTGGTAAGCATCCTCAATGATCTCTGCGACCAGTTGCTTCTTCTCGCTAATCCGCTTTGTGATGTAGTCCATGACCTTGGGACCAGCAATAGTGTCACCAATACCGATACTAAATCCGTTATGGAACAGCCAGAAATTCACGACCATCTGAATGCCCGTGAAGAGGTCACGAGTAGCCTCTGGTCCCTTCTCGCGGAAGACAACGTGCACCAAACCACCCTGCGAAGCACCAACGGTCTTCTTCTCAACGACACCGAACATGATTTCACCATTCTCGATCAGCATCCCATCATCAAAGACGGGATTCGAGGATTTTGGATCTGGGGCTCGGTGAATGTTGATACCGCGAGGAATGACCATGCTGAGAATCTGCTTTCCGGACCAAAGGGGTTTTGGCTTAATAATCGCGGGTATCGGCACATTACCATCCCAAGTAGGGACCCATAGCAAGATGTTCTGAACCTGATTCCAGTCCAGGAATGTATCTCGCAGCGTGAACTTGCGGATACCACAAAGGGTGTCCTGCACGATGCCCATGACAGGCTTATTGGCCTGCGGCGAGATGATCTATACACCATGGTTATATGAACAAGTCATACGTCAGAGAGGATGCTATTACCTGGCGCGGAACCCACGCTATTTGCGACAGTTCAGCACGGGTTTCTTCACTCTGTGGGATACTGGGAGACGTAAGCATCATATAGCACACGAGACGGATAACTTACTGCATGTTCATTTCGTCACCATCGAAATCGGCGTTGTATGGAGGAGTTACGGACAGATTCAATCGGAATGCTGTGTTCATTAATTTCTCATATCACATAGAGCATACATATACTCACTTGAGTATGGCATCAGCCTCACACGGTGGCTCATCATACTCATCTTGTGCAAACTCGGCTGCCGGTTAAACAGCACGAAGCTAACAGGATATCAGTATGAGATACGGTGTGGATCCATTATTTATGGCGAACTTACTCTCCATCCTTCAGATGCCGCTCGACGATCCAACCATACTGCAGGAACGCGTCTGCACGCTTATTGTAGCGCAAATCAATACGTTCACCAGTATCTCGTACAACATATCGTGCGCCAGGGTATGTGGTCGGACCGTTGCGCACCAACTCTTGAAGGTATGCGATGTTATATGGAGTCACTATATATTTCCATTCGTGAGTCAAAAAGCGAAGTAGGATGCGAAGAACGCACCTCGTTCAGGATAGGTTAAGTTCATGGCAATACTTCGAGGCACACCGACTTCATCCAACTCCAGGTTAGGATCGCCTGTGATGACAGTACGCGCAGAGAAGTCTACACGCTTTCCCATCAGGTTACCACGCAGACGTCCCTCTTTACCCTTTAGCCGCGCACGGATAGCCTTCACAGGACGGCCAGACTTCTGTAGTGCCTGGGGGATACCAGCAATGTCGTTGTCCATGTAAGTGGCAACGTGAAACTGCAATCAGCCAGTCAATAACTACGTTCCTTTTGCCTCAGTAACACTTGCCTGCAGCAGGTGTTCATGCTCGCTAATAACATGCGCGGGCGCGCCTTCCTGCTCACATCGCCGTACATGTGCAGATGCCTTAATGATTTCACCGAGCTTGTACGTCAAATCATCTTCACTCCGCATAGCACCACCGTCAACTGCTATACTTGGTCGGACAGGAGGCGGCGGGACAGGCATCACAGTAAGAATCATCCACTCAGGACGAGCATACTCATCCGAAAGACCTATGAGATGAAGATCGGAATCGGACATCTTCTTGAATGTTGTGTAAACCTCAGACGGCGTAAACAGCCGCTTGTCCGGCTGCATCGATTTCACATCCTGAAAACCGGTCAGTAACAACATTCAGTCAGTGCCGCCATATACCAACCTCATCCTCATCTTTGGGTCTCTTGTACTGGACGAAAAGCTTCAAGCCTTCTTTCCTAATGACCGGCTGTACGTGACCGCATCCACCATGACCTTTCTTTGGCTCATCCGCATCTCCTTCAGCACCCTCTTCCTTGGGTTCGTCAGTCTCACAGACCATCTTGGTCTTGCAGTGCGACCATACAACGGCCATACGCGCCTTGGGATCGCGAACATGTCGGATCTTGTCGGCGAAGTTGGGGTCGGACTAAGGAATGACAATGACATTGAATGAACAAATAGGAGGCACATGAAATTTAAAACGTCAGCATCAATGTCGACGGAAATAGAAATGTTATCTAAGGGATTCAAAAGCATCACAAGGAGGCAGCCGACATGACTTGTCATATATGTCGGCCATCGGCATGCCCTCGACCTGCGTCACAGGGAGAACCACCAAAGCCGAGTCCAATAAAGTGCCTCAGGCACAGGCTGGACTACGATCTTTCGCACTCCTCGTTCAGCGCCCCATTTCACCGCGCACCTCGTGTCCAACCAGCACTGGGCGTTTGCAATAGTCCACGCGGCGATCAAGCGATCGAAAACGCGCGTAGACCACGCCACAGGAGGTCAAACGCCTCGTTTGTCGAGGTACTGCCGCGGTACGGGTTTGGGGTTCTCCAATGGATTATGGAGAGAGCCCCCAGAAAATTGGGTGGTGGGGTGCGAAACGAGTAGAGGAACGAAATTCAACTCACGATGTCGGCTTTTAGCTTTCCACAGTTTACACAGATACACTCTAGTATCTTCTTCACTTTAATGATGAAACCTGAATCGAACGGTGAACACCGAAAGAGAATTATAATAGCTTAGCCTACGCACCTGGATGAAACACTGGTCTTGCCAGTTCGATATGGCCAAAATGGCCAGGACACTCTGACATTCCCTCCCCACATGTCTGACACTTGAAATTCCGGTCAATGGTTCCCATGCGAGGATCCATTAAACCACCAATCTTGGGTTTGTGTGTTGTCTCATCCATAACCTCTGGGTGCTCCACCTTTGCCACTGAGTATGCTTTCTGCAAAGTTGGGATGCGCTCGTTAGTACAGTAAGAGAGAAAGAGTGACAACGCACAATTTCTTCTGGTGACAAGATGCCGAACTGAACCTCCTTTACTTTACGAACGGGAGCCGCAGAATACGCGAACTGATGGCCCAACATGATTGCAGAAAAGCAACAACAGGAGTAAAGGCGATGAAAACGCGTGAAAAACAGGAGTACGAAGTCGAGGTAGAGA
>Ga0153978_1000326_pt1 | contig 12361 bp, 17 predicted proteins | sample TSGA062MetaG_FD_104749 | JGI IMG/M metagenome (GOLD analysis project Ga0153978, IMG submission 104749) | Attine ant fungus gardens microbial communities from Georgia, USA - TSGA062 MetaG | ecosystem: Host-associated > Fungi > Mycelium > Unclassified | place: USA: Georgia, Yuchi Wildlife...
GTCATTCTTCAAGTGAAGAAGATGAATGCGAGTGGTTTACTAAGGTGCTGCCAGTATCCAAACAGTCACTCACGACCGCACAGTGGAGCGACCGCGCATTGACTTACCGGTTGCGATGTGGGTGCGTTCAATTATCTATCTTTTGCCTACCTTCCGCTTTAATGTTGACGCACCACTCTAAGGATTTCGACCACTGTGACCCACGTAGATGTTCTGGGAAGAAACTTTCACGTCTTGGTCTCATAACAGAGTTGAGGGTGGGTTCCAAGTTCCGAGGAATAGTCGTATCGTGCGTCCATATCCATGCATAGTTGTCGCATCTCATCAATCCTTAACCGAGACAGCCCAAAGGCAACCCTCGTCGTGAGTCCAGCAGATAGAGAGATAGTCGGGAGAGATGGCATCGCCGTCGTTGAATGTTCTTGGGCGCGCCTAGACGACGTCCCATTTTCAAAAATCGCCAGCCCGCATGAACGGCTTCGTGAGTCCATTCTTCGCTCATACTCTCTGAATAATGAAAGTAGTTGGTAGTCCCGTACCTGATTGCCACTAACCCGACCAACTATGGCAAACCGTGGCGGCTGAATTGCGTCGAAGCGCTTGCGGCGACTTTCTATATCACGGGGTTTGATCAACATGCAGAGACATTGCTCAGTGCATTTGGGTGGGGTGATGCTTTCTGGCGCGTTAATAGGTGCAGTTTCTTTACAGTCACACTATGTTTGACGCTGATTCATGTCGATTTGGGTGGTAGCCCATACCTTGAACGGTACCAAAAATGCGCGTCGGCAGGGGAGGTTGCTACGATGCAAGAGACGATTATCGCAGAACTCGAGGAGAGTTACGAGGTATCACGCAGAGAAAAAGGTATGCAGATTGTCGATTTTACGTTTTGATATCTCATCCAGAAGGAACAGCCGAGGGCACTCAGGATCTTCTCGTGCGGAATCCTAATCATGTCATACCCGATGATGATGGGACAAATTCTGTGTCGGAGGGAGATGAAGAGTGATATTGTGCAGCCCATACTTATGAAGGTGTCTGATCGTAACATGGAGCTTCCATTTCACGTTGCAGGTTTGCTTATGGAAGGGGTGTGCTAACTCGCACAAAATTCCCCAGAGGTTCCTACCGTGGTGTAGTGCTCATTGAAAATGATTCAGCGTGTTTTGGCGCGTACTACATACAGTACTATGGCAAAATGCATCCTGTGCATCATCTTGAAATTCCGTCCTCGCTGCACCATACGCGTAATCTGATTTACTGCAAAACTTTATCAATACAGATGATAGATGGGAGAATTGGCATCTTCCATCAGTTAATAAGGTGTTTTTGACACATTGCCTTTCACCATCCTGTTGGACGATAGAAGAATTCTTATTGCAAAATATGTCCTTTCATCACTATCGTCTTTCAGCATGGCGAACACGCAACGCAGATTGAACCCTCGTTCACGAAATACAACAATGTTTTGGCTTATGACGTTCAACCACGTTGTTACATCCAAAGAAAGATCATAAAGAACTCGTTATGAGTGTATTGGAAATCTTGGTGCAACTCTGGAGTCATGACTCATTCAATGGTTCGGTTCATTGGATGTTGCTCCATGGTCTCTATACACCCAGCGCGAGGACCAATAATGTTGACGGAGTGCGTCTGGACATACTTACCAACTTGGTCCATTGGTACCACGTACGTGCGCCATTCTGACCCGATAGAGTGCTACAGCAAGTTGCTACAATAATACAATTTACCACAGAGGCAGTCTTTTTATATATTGACAGCAACCGTCGTGACTCCATGGCAATGAAATTTACTTCTAAACGATTGTCTCCTAGCTGTCCAGGAGTGAGAAACATATGATGGGACCGAAATGGAAGCCTCTCTCACACAACATAGGGTTGATGGACAATGTTACAGTCCACAAAGCCCATGATGCAACCTCAGGATCTCAGCATGGTTGCCATATCAGAACTTGATGCGCTGGAGCCTCAAGAAACTGCAGGTTTTGCGTTTTGTCTCGTGGGGAAATTACACTGCGACCAATTGGAATGCTGATGTGAGATTACTTTCTTAAAAAAAGAAAAAAAAATATTTATACACCTATGTCATGTACCTAGAAGGATGGCGGGGTAGGCTGGAACTCCCCTGCCAGGTATGCTTCTTCGTGCCTCATTTTTTTGCACTCGAAGAACCTCAATCCTAAGTTTTCATTTCCGTTGAATGCAAACAATGTCTTCTTAGCACGTTCTATTCCTCTTCCTCTTCTCTAATTCTAAATGACGGTCGTGCACGACGAAGCTATTCGTTTGCGAAGGAGTGCATCCGATTGTGCCGTCACTGACTCAACGTAGTGAAGACACGACGTGGTCCTGCCATGTCCTGAATAATCAGGCCCACTCGCCCGACATCGGACTTTGTTTCAGTACTCGCCCGGAGACGGGCTTCGGCCCTGATTATCCTTGCTTTTGCATTATTGATCGCAGTGTTTCAACTTTCAAGGGCGATATTGCGCAGTGCAAGGCTGCAGCTTGATGATTTCGGTCGTTGTATGTAACCAAATTGAAATCCCAGGGGCACATAGCACTCATGATAGTAGTGTGAATTATATAGTGGCGATGCATACTTCACATGAATCCAACATCTGCCGTAGTAGGTAGCACTGTGCCTTGGGGAACCCAAATATTTTACACGTTTCGGACTAGAATCTGACAAGATGATGATCCGACGAACCGATGTAGGAACAATATTACATAATGATATTTAAGTTTTTTCCAACTTATTGTACTTAAATTTCTATTTTGAGACCGCTGTCCGAGACACAAACTTGAACGTTGTTCTCAAGAGTCCTATTGTTTTTGGCCGTTTTGGGTTCTTCATTTCCTGCAACGTTCCGAGGTGATTGTGAGATATACATCATGTCCCCTGGTCCGCGTAGAATATCTGCTGAATACAATGCTATACTAAAGGGTATCGATATCAACTACATTTAAGCGTCCGCAGATAACAAAAGAGATGACTGGGATGACTGTGCAGTCGTGATTTCTCTGTAAATAAGTACTGTTGTCCGGCTCAACAAGGAGGTTTCATGGTAACGGAATGTCGGCATACCTTTGAGTTCCTCTTTTTTTAGGGGCTCACCATTGTCGAAGTCAAAGAAGGAAGGGTCGATCGGGTCGGCGATAGGCTCGTCATCAGGATCGTGGTAGGGCTGCGGCATGGGGTCAGTGGGGAGGAGGCAGTGCAGGATATACACACCTCAAAGTAAGGGTGTTGTAGAGCTTCAGAGACAGTTATTCGTCTTTTTGGGCTGAAAGTTAGACATTTTTCCAAGAAGTCTATTGCCTGCGAAAGAGACAGGTTGAGTCTTTGCAGACACATGCGTTATGCGCGCAGACGATCGGGTGAAAACATACAAGAGGGTTGGCGGAGGGGAAGAGCTGGGAAAATGGTTTGCTCTTGCGGAATGGCAGTGCACGAATGTATTCTCTCGATCTTGGAGAGGAGATTGCGTAAAAGTCGTCGATGGAAGGGGTACCGAGTATGTCCAATATAATTGAAAGCTGGTCGTGGTCTGTTTTAAGAGGGCCCAATGTTTGATGCAGGGCTCATAAAATATGTAGAAGACTGTACTTACCTTGATGTTAGGATAGACATGGGAAAACACGTGTAAGTTGGGCAGGGATAAAGGGATAAAATCTTACAGTCACGTCCAGGAAATAGAGGTTTCCCACTGAGCATCTCGGCCAGGACACATCCAACGCTCCACATGTCAATTGCACGGGTATATTCCTTGAAAGTCAGCATAACCTCGGGTGCACGATACCACCTTGAAATGTCTGGTTCCCATTTTTCAAAGTACGGAAAGTAGATGACAACCATACCTAGTTGCGACATACTCGGTCATGAAGGTGCTACTATCATTAGCAACGTTGGGCGGAGGCCGTGCGGATCGAGCCAGACCAAAATCACATAGCTAGGGGGGTGCCTGAGGCGTGTACCGATTGGAATGATGTCAAGGTCGCGTACCTTAAGGTCGCAGTTAGCATTTAGTAGCAAATTGGAGGGCTTCAGATCTCGGTGGAGGACGTCAGCGGAGTGCAGTGCTTTCAGGGCGCGCAAAGTCTATTAAGCATGATGAGGCAAGATCGAAACGACCTCGGCGAATACGTATTGCGCAGCGTACCTGATAAATGAAATACTGGCAGTGGTCGTCACTCAGTTGCTGTGTCCGAATGACACGATGGAGGTCAGTTTCCATGAGCTCCTGAACGAGATAGACCTCTCTGAATTGATCGAAACTTGGAGGGTGGAGGATGTCAAGGATGGAAATGATGTTTTCGTGACGGAAATGACGAAGGAGTTTTATCTCGCGTAGGGTGCGCAGACAGAACATAGAGTGATCGAAGGGAGTTATGCGCTTGATAGCGACTTTGCGTTGGGAGGGTTTATGTACCGCTGAGCTGGGGGAGTGATGAGAGGCTTGACATGCGACATGTCCATGATATGGAATACCAGACGATACCATATGCGCCCTCTCCGATGACTTCGAGAACCTGGTAAGATTTATCGGAGAAGTTTTCAAGAGAGTGATCGATATCCATTGAGACCGAGTAAGTAGGAGAAACAGTAGGTAAGAAGAGGCCGTATGGCACAGTATTCATATCAGGGGGGGTTATGAACGGGTCGCCGAATCTGAAGGGGGGTCAATCCGGGTAAATTTCACCTGATGGCTTATCAATTTCTTTAACGAGCAATCTCCGAGTACCTGCCAATATCCTGCGTGTCTCCTCTGCCTTGACATCCTGTATTTACTCTTCCTTCTTTCCCTCCCCCAACCATGCCTCAAAACGAAAAATTGGACTCTGAAAAGCACTCGGACCATGACAACGAGAGGCATCCAGATTCTGAACGTGACAAGGACACACCTCACAAGTCCAAGTCCTCCTCAAAGTGTAGGTCATGTTTCTTCTACTTCTCCTCCACTTTTAACATGTCCTTCAGCCAAGGATCTCTCTCATGTGCCCTGCAAATTCTTCAAGGTTGGCGCATGTACCGCAGGTTCTTCTTGTCCCTTCTCCCATGCTGTCCAGGAGCCTGGTCAACACAAGGACGTCTGCGCTTGGTTCATCAAGGGCAACTGCAAATTCGGCCACAAGTGTGCTTTAGCCCATATTCTTCCAGGCCAGAGCATGTCTATGGACAGGAAGAATAAGAAGTCTGCCCAGCTTGCTGCTAACGCTGCGGGAGGTGGAGGTGCGAAGGAGAGCGCAAAGTCAGGCAGGGGTGCCAGGAAAGACCCTCACGCACACAATGCTTCCGGCGGATCCTCTTCCACAGGAAATGTTCGACAGGGTCTCCTTTCCGGCTCCACGGCCCCTACGAGATCCCTCAATACTTCCTCTCGCCCACCTATTTCCATGCCATTAAAAGCTACAATTTCTCCCTCTGCTCCCGCCCCACCCCTCAATGACACCGATTTTGCGTCGTTCTCCCTTCCGGATGATACAGAAAAGTTACCAGAAGCCCCTCTCGAAAGGCGTCCCTCGCTTCCAGTACAAGATAACGAGTCCAAGGGAGAGCACGAAAGTCATGTGGAATCCAAAGGGGACCACAGCAGCCCTAAGGAAGAATATAAAAGTCCCTCTCCGCCAACACTCCCTGTCAGCATGCCTAGCACGCGACGGTCGGGTCTACCGCATCGTCCCGCAGATGCCGCAGATCTCGGCCCTATTGGATCTCCACCACGTGGTTCCCTTCCCCGCACTGGACTCGCAAATGGATTTTCACCCGTGACGCCGCCTGCTGCTCCAATCATCTCCTCCACGCTACCCGCCCAGTCTCAGTCTATATTCCAGTCCCATGATGTTAAATCCCCAATGCTGGATACAAAACAACGTTCCGGGCTTGCGGCATCTCTCGGAACGTGGAGATCAGAACTTGGACCTGTCCCCCCGCAGGTTGTCAACCGTGGGGATGGAAGTGTTAATATACGTGGTCGTGGTCTCGACCATGATGTTGCTGTGGAAGACGAAGACCTTGAGGAGTTCCTGCCAAGCTCCCTTAATGACCTTCTAACTCCTGAAGAACGCTCGCGTAGAATGTCGCGTACAAATTCTGCACGCCCTCCTCAGATGCAGAACAATGGTCTCGGCCTTGATCCTCCTTTCCTCTCTGCACATTCCCAAACTGAGGGATCTCGCCACCATTATTCACGTTCCGTACCTGCTGCCTCGCTCCTTGGCGATGTGAAATCCATCTGGGCCGAGCGGACCGGCGGTGTTCCTGCTTCTCCAGACGTGTCTCACCCATTCAGTCTCGCAGTCGGCACTCCCAGTTCATTCAAATCTACTAGTGGTTTCGGAGGACGTTCTTTTACTAATGAAGACGTGACCCCATCTTCATCGCTTCTTTCCCCTTCCAATGCTTCTGCCGCCTTCCTACCCTCGTTACACCAGTACTACCTTAACTCTAAGCCAGGTGGAATTCAACGTTCCACTTCAGGTCTCGGCCGACCTGCTGGATCCCCCCTCCAGCAACCCACCCCTCAGAACCCATCTACGCCCCCGCGGATCAGTTCTCTCGGAGCCCACCGCCCGCCATTCGACGAACACGGATATTCACGGCCTATTGCATATGGTGGCGAGGGTGAGGAGCGCCCAGCTGCAATCTCACCCTCCATTCGGGCTTTGCAGGCACATGTACCGGGGCAGAGTCTCCCCCAGGGGCTGGCAGCAGGTTACTCTCGCATCCATGCACTCCCAATGACGGTGTCGCCCTCCTCAGTTGCAGCCCTTAGCCCGAACTCCAATAACTTATACACTCTCAACCAGGACTGGGCGGGGAACCCCGCGAGTCAGCACGACCATCACTCGGCTACGGATGCGGGTGGCGCCGGGCTATCGACCTCGATGGCGGGACTAGAGTCGATGTTTTCGCGGCTATCATATTCCGCTGCTGCGACGTCACGGTCACCGCTGAATAATCTTGCGCATTCACCCACACAAGGCTCGCCTTTGGGTATTCCTCGTGGAACGCCTGGTACCCGAAATTGGCATGCGCAAGGAACCCTGAGCCCTCTGAGCAGGCCTGTTGTCACGGATGATGATGAACTGTTCAGTATGGATGGATGATTATTGAGCTGCGGGTGGATGTAAAAGTAAGTGGTGTAAAGCAAGATATGAGGATGTTATTATTGCTAGTTGCGCCTCTGCTTCGACTCTGGATGCCATATACGCCATACCTCTCCTTCACTTGTATTGCATGGCGACGATGTATGTATATGTGGGACCGCCAGATCATCTAAGTAAAATATATTTATACCACACTCTAATGGCTCAGATTATGTTGTAATTTCGTGAATGGCGCAAGTAATTCTCTTTTCCTTTAGGAGAGCATCGGGTTAATTGGACCAGTGAGAGTCAGTTCACGTGACCGCGTCATTACCCAAATCGCGACTCGCGTCCGAGACTCACAGCTCATCATGACTGAACCTGATCCCATCGCTGCCCTGACCGCATCCAGGGCTGCAGGGCATCCCACTTCGTCAGCGGCAGATCTGAACGCTGCAAGAAATCTCCAGGCTACGTTAGATGACGCCAAAGCGAGACTTCGAATTCTGAACGCTCGTACTGAGCTATGCGCTCATCCCTGGGACGGGATAGAAGAATGGGTCGGCGAAGATGGTGCTCTTGGACTTAAAGATCCAAAGGTTGTCGAGAGCGATGTGCAAGCACAGATCGTGGGTTCCTACTGTCCAATCACGACGATTGCTTGTTCACCGCTCTTCTATAGTCATTCCTCAGGAAGCTCAAATTTCTCTACCTGGAGCAAAATGCGAAAGATAAATATGTCAAGACCATTGTCAGCGATGACGCCCCGCTGGTGACACCTCGGCTAAACGAAGAACTCCGACTACGGAACGAGGAGAAGAAGGCAACACTACGTGAACATAAAGCGAAGCTAGCAGAGAGAAGAGACGACCTGCGAGCGCTCGCTGTATTCGTGGAGGAAGGTGTGTCTCGTATACTCCATTTTCATTTTTATTCTGATGGTCAGCGTAGATTACAAGAAGGCGCAAGCATTTACCCTCCAGGCATCCACGCTCTCACAAAAGATTCTCGATGCACGACTATCGCTTACTCGCTTGCGACAGGCCCATCCTCATCCTCGACTGACGATAACCACAGCAAATCAGCAACTTGATAACCAGGTTGAAGAGATGCAGGCACTAGATACAGAACTTGCTGACGTGAATGAGAAGATTGTTGATGTACGCGAGAGGATAAAAGCTGAGACGGGTGAGGTCGAGAGGCTGAGGGGCGTTAGGGCAGAGGTGGAAAAGGCTCTGGAAATCGGTGCAGGTGAAAGGGTAGAAGATGAGCGAGTGGTTGGACTGTATGATTGGTGCGAATCTAATATCAAGCGTGTTCACATTATTTACACCATTTCTATGCAGGTTCTCCACCATGACCTCAGCACACTATGCGCTCCTTTCGCTTCTCTCTGCACATAGCGAGTCCGACAACGAACTGCGTCTCACCTATCTTGTGCGCGAACGTGAGGTATGCATAACGCTATTGTTCATGCCTAATACACGCCGCTTAGCCGAGGCACGGGTGGAAGGCGTCGAGGAATCCGCAATCGGTGACGTTGTGGATGCGCACATCATGTCAAACGATGTATCTGGACTTGTGTCGGCTGTGCTTGCCAGAGCAAGGGCCACGCATGCAATCTGAAACTACCTTGGAATATGTGCATGGAGACCGATACGAGAAAGTTGGTTACTTGACCCATGCGCTGGTCGCAGTATCTGTCGGGCTCTTGAAAATTCAATGTATACTAGCGCACTGGCACATGCATATTGGCATTCCGTCTTCTCGTGACTACAAAGTACCACCACTCAGACTGGAGTAAGCGTTTCTCTTCCTGCAGAGTAGTTGTCCGACGCATGGTTGAGTCACGTCCCGGACGTGTAACTCTTCGAATTCAGGCCCATCTTTCTCGAATCACAGAATTCTGCATCCACCATTGTCATAAAGGAACTCGGGTATAAGAATGTTAAAACCAAGCAAATCCAAAGTGATATTCACTCTCTGAGTGAACGAAAGCTAAGTGGCAAAATTTCCCCAGTGCGTCCATAAAGAAGAGTTTGAAATTGAAAGACAAAGAAATGCTCTCTGATGAACCCGCCAGGGAGAAAATCAGCCATTCACCAGTTGGAAGAGTGCCTCTTCTTCTGCATCCGCGAATGTTGTCTTACCGGAACACCCCTGACCCAATATTGCGTTGTAGAGCTGGGAGGATGAGCCGAATGAGAGCCCTGGAACAAATGAAGTCGAGTGAGCAGATCAGCTTAGACACTCGGTTTGAATCTTACATGATGATGATGAGATGGACAGGATGTAGCTGTGACGGTAACAGTAACCGTAGTAGCACTAGAGCAGGAAGTCACCGCAGGTGGGGTTGTGTTGGTGGAGCTGCTCTGCCCAAACGAACTGGTGGCCGTGGTCACGGACGTTGTCATAGCAGGGGTCGTGCTAACCAAGCGAACTGCCGGAACGGTAGAACTGGTAGAGGATTGGGTGGCACTAGAGGACGTTTTAGTGGTGCTGGCAGAAGATTTGGAGGTGCTGGTGGAGGACTTGGAGCTGGTGGTGGAGGATTTGGAGCTAGTGGAGGATTTGGAGCTAGTGGAGGATTTGGAGCTAGTGGAGGATTTGGAGGTGCTGGTAGAAGACTGGGTTGTGCTGGTAGTCGTCTGACGAAACGCGTTAACCGTGCACCAGAAGTGATTTCGGACGATTGACTCACTCCTCCAGCAATCTGCTGCAGCTCCTGAGTATTGATTGTCGCTGCGGTCACAACGCCATTTCCATCAGTAGTGAGGGTTACGGGATTAGCGACGTTCAATAACTGCGTGCATCCAAGACCTATGTGCCACGCCAAAGGTATATCAGCAATGCTTGGCAGTAAAATCTGGGTCAGATTACTCGCCAGGTGCCGGACCAAAAGACATAGAGAACCTCATAGCCAAGAAAGTGAATAGATTAGTTGCCTGGTCAGCGGCAGGTGAAGTCGCGCCAGAGAATAACTGCTCATTCTTAGAGATGAAAAGGCCCGACTGTGTAAATTGTTGACTGTCAAAGACGGAGATCACATATCAGTCACGGAATAGACGCAGGGCAAGGCACGCAAACATACCAATATGTCGTGCCCGATGCATTGGCGTTATCCGCCTGGGCTTGATTCACACCTGCCCGATATAGATTCACTTTCTGGAGAGACTGTTGCCCATTGACAAGGACCATAGGGTCATTCAGGGGCACCATTGCGGTGCCAGTGGTAGGTGGGAAGAAAGAAGCCTGAAGTTCCTAGAGGAGGCAAATACAATATCACTACAGGTTGGTATTGAACATGGAGAAACTAACGTTAGTAGCGAGGGCGGCACTCTTTCCATTCGCGCAAGTGGTGCAAGGGTTAGAATAAGGAGTGCACCCGAGAGTGGGCTGAATGAAATCACTGATGAGGGCATTGTCGGATGCTAGACAGTAGAGACCACTAAGCAATAAGTTGGGTACAATGCAGCTGGGAGTTCACCATTTGACAGCACTTCTGCATCGGGGTTGGCCTGAGAGGTGGCTGGGGTATTTTGAGCAAGTGTGTTACCACCAATCATGAGGTACGTAGTGACGACATTATCTGATTGATCCTATGTCACGACTGTGAGCAGACGTAGGTCAACAGCTGCAGCCAATACTGACCTGATCGACAATGCGGAAATCACGTATAGTAGGACAGGCTTGACCAGATCCTGTGCCTGGGGCAGCGACTTTCGTCAGACCGCTCTGAACTGTCGTGATGGCGGCACTGAACCATGCTTGCGCATTGCAATATGCAAACTGCAGGAATTGTCAATTCACAAAGAACCATTGCAAAATGACAACCTAAAGTCGCACCTGCCCAAATACTGAATTCCCTAAACCATTGACACAGGTTGCAGTGTCCCCCGTGAGCGTGACAGATTGTGCGTTGGAGCCGAACCACAAGCCAACGACCGCATTTGCCGGGAGGGTTGGAACAATCGGGGGAATGAAAAAGCCAGCCCCTTGAGTAGCGGCTGCTCGAGCAACTTTGGTCCCTGCAGATGATGTAGTCGAAACGGTGTTTGCGCCGTTGCCATGCTTTGAACTTGAGGATGAAGACGTTGGAGCCGATGTCGGAGTTCCACTGACAGTATTACCATTGTTCGTGTTGACCGAGCTTGAGCTGGAAGTCTTTGTACTCGATGACTTAGTACTACTGATAGTACCAGTATTGCTCGTTTTCGATGAACTTGAGGTGGAAGTTTTTGCTGCGCTCGAGCTGCTACTAGTACTGGCATTCCCGACTGGCGTCATGCCAGCATTGATGACAAGGGGATTATATATTTGAATTTCACCAGTGGCAGGATCGATGATTACAGCTTCGACGAACACCCCCTGATTGGCGAAATCCAGTTGCTAAAATAAGTCGAAGATCTGCGTGAGCGCAACTGCATGGGTACTTGGACGAATACGGTTTACATTACACCCGGTTAACTGATATGGAGTGGCAAGACCCTGGGCAGTGAGAGGATTCTGTGGCACCTGGAGCGTACATGATTGCGAAGAGACGATCGACGCCCAGGACAGGAAGATAAAGGGAAGGCTGAAACGAGTAGGGGGCCGCATCCTATGCAGACTCGTGGAATAACAAAAACTCTACCGCAAGAGAGATCAAAGGAATGTAAGAAAAGGAGTGTCCCTGCCACTGAAACGGTCGCAGACCTAGGGATCCATGGTAAGTGTATCTGAGGATAGTTAATGGGACTAATTACCGATGTAGAATCTGCAGAAGTAAGGAGAGGAAAGACCGAAGGAAAGTGGGGGTATGTAACAAGAAGGTGGGCACATCTTGAGAACAATGAAGCTTTTATCAGATAGAGGCAGCATCATCATGTGGGTGGCAATGATTTTTCAAGTTCCTATGAAGGGTTGCCATGGATGTCCTACAACAAACGTTGAAACGTCCGGAGAGTGTGAGCGGTGAACGACGTGAACCCCTGGTTACGCTTTAATGATGCGTGTCCAGCGGTGTCCGCACGTCAAGGACTATAATATCCAGATAATAATCATACAAAATCGTGAAGCTTTCCGAAGGGTCCTGTGGAGTTTATGTAATTCCCGCTATGGTAGCTAGGGTATTTTTTTAACCTGCAAAAAATACACATGGACCGTCGACGTGTGGAGTTAGTTCGCTCCTGATTCTACATCCCTGATTGAAGTTCCTGCCGTGCCATTCAGTGTCTATGTGGACTGGGACTCGGGCAGTAGGGAGAGTA
>Ga0153978_1000329_pt1 | contig 12298 bp, 15 predicted proteins | sample TSGA062MetaG_FD_104749 | JGI IMG/M metagenome (GOLD analysis project Ga0153978, IMG submission 104749) | Attine ant fungus gardens microbial communities from Georgia, USA - TSGA062 MetaG | ecosystem: Host-associated > Fungi > Mycelium > Unclassified | place: USA: Georgia, Yuchi Wildlife...
CTAAAGCACAACATCGCAGGGTGCATGCCAACACCATTATTACAAGTTCAGAACAAGCAGATGCGTTAGTTTACAATATTGCTGGTATCGTGCGTGGCTCGGCAATCAGTCCTTTGTGTCCATCAATTTGAGCTTTCATGAGCTCCATCCTCGCTCTCATCTCCCCCATCTCATCCTTCAAATCATAGTTCTCTTCCCTTAACCGGACGTTGGCTGCGGCGAGGTCGGACTTCTCCGTCATAAATGCTGCTATCTCCGCTTCAGGAAGGCGCCGCAAGGCATCACACTTCTTCTGAAGTAGAGCAAGACGGGCCTCCAGCGCCTGGTTATGTCGTCGATAGCTCCTACAAATGATATTTGGTTCAGCATACGTGCAAATAAGTTCGATTTGCATACCGAGCCTCCTCACTCATTTGTTCGAAAGTCTTCTGGTAGCTCTCCAAATGCAATTCCATCTGTTTGTATTGAGTTCTTAGTTCCTGGAGCTCTTCTGCCCGATCATTAAACTTCTGGAAGTCTGCATCCCTACAAATACATCAGTATACATTAAGGCACCGAACGTAGAGGGTTCGAACCAAAGACGTTGCATACGGATGTGCTGCTCGATCTGTCGCTCATAGTCCCTTAGGCGATCTACCTTGTGCTGGGTTTCTTTCCTCTGAGTCTCGAGCTCGAACACTTGCGTTGTCGCGTCCGCAAGCAATTTTGCTTGAGCGGCGAAAAGAGCCTGGTAAGGATTAGTGGACAATACTGGGTGTCAAATAACGTTATACCTGAGTATCTTTCTTTGCAGTCCGTAGCGAAGCCGCTTCAGAAACCCATGTTTTTTTCTCTTCTCGGAACTCTTTCAGTTTGTTTTGGAGCTCAGTATTCCAATCAGCATATTTATTTTTTGCAGATGAAGATCGTTCCCTGTGCTCCCTCAGTTGGTGATCTAGCCGCTGAACCTCGGCTCTATACTGACGTAGCTTGTTGAACTATTACACGGTCAGCACACTTAGCAGCTTGAGTAGAAGTCGAAAACGCTACTTACTAAACCCTGTTGCTCAACCTCCGCGTTCTTAGACAAAATTCGATCTTGGTAGAGGCGTCCAATGTGCTTCACGTTCTCACGCGAGAGCCAAAGCTCAAAGTTTAGCTCGCTGCGCAAAAGAAGAACCTCGCGCTGGAGACCAGAAATCGCTTGTGCAATGTGAGACGGAAGTTGTTCATCACGAAAGGTGTTTGATTCTGGTGGCAGATCTACGGCACGTTTTGAAGGGGAATTACTTCCTGGAGGGAATAACAACGATGGCCAGGAAGCTGTCGGCGGCTCAATCTCTAAGTCTAGATTAGACTTGAGCGCAACGGATGTCGTGATCATATTGTCCAATGAGACATATGGCTTCGTAGCTGGCAACTCCGCATAACCAGGATGAGGTGTCGGTGCGGTTGAAGTGTCACTATCAGATCTCGCTGACTCCAACATCAATGGCTCAGTAGTGGCCAACGGATTGTCTGCAGAAGGATGTCTGCTGCCGAGAGCGGCATTGCGCACATCAAGCATCACACACTCGCTCGCGATGCGAGAGACACTGTAATTGGCCCACGCATTGGATTCTAATAATTCTTCCGTCCAATCCTGCCAAATAAGTCTTGGATTGACGATCATTCCCCGCAAAAGCGACTACAGGCTATGGTAAGTATCGATCAGACATATATATCAATTCCGCACCTCTGATTTGCTCCTTATACTGTCCTCATCGAGTGCATCTTCCCAACTAACAAGAAAGGGCGATTCATAGCTGTCGTTAAGGTATGCTGAGGGGCCACGTAGGAATCGGAGCAAGTTACTTGGGAAGAGATAGTAAAGGCAGGAAAAATAGGTCCCGGGAGGTGGTGCGGAAGACGCTGCATTAAACGTGAACTCAAGCCTTTCCCAGTTAAGCTCTGGTCGCAAGGGCAGATTAGAGGATGCAGTAAACTCGTCGTGTGCAGGTGCTTGCGTTTCTCCGTTCGCCGAACTTTCGTCCGCACCCTCAGCTTCCACCTCAACAGCTGATGTAGAGACTGATCTCTCCTTCCAGCATATAATGGTTGCAAGGATTGCAAGAAGACGAGGAAGAAGCATCTTAACCTTCTCACATGCTTTAACAGCAAAAATGGGGAGAAGTTTGACTATGACGGTCAACCCAATGGTGCATACCGTCGAAGAATTGTCCAGTAGGAGCGAGTTGAGAAGGTTGCTTATCAAAGGATGGTCGATGAATGTTGTAGCAAGAGGTTGAAATGAGGGCTCTGAAGTGTAGTGGTTGAGCAAGATCAAAAGTTGCAGACGTGAAGATGGTGTTGCAAAGGAGTCGTTTATTGCGGACAAGAAATCCTAAACATGTCCTTCAGCCCATCCAAAGGAAATGAACTGCGTCTGTTAAATACCTGTGGCCGACGTAACCCATACTTCACGAGCACATCTTCTAGATTGCACTTCCACAGCGATCTCCTCTCCCTTTGTTCCTTGTCGAGCTCTGCCCACTCCAGCAAGTCATGACCAGAACCCTCGTTGTAGGCATCCAGAACATAAAGGTCCAGAAGACGACGTCGAAACTCTCCCACCTTCTCAGGATATCTTTCGTCTCCACTTTCTGCTGCTGAAACGATCAATTCTTTGGCGTGATTAACAGCAGGGGTGGACAACTGTGGTACCCGTAGTGCGGGACGAAGAACAAGATCGAACCATGTAGAGATGACTGACGTTGATGTTAATAGCGGACGCAGGTGGTACAGGACGGCCAACAGCACTGCAAGCTGCTTGGAATTGTGAGTGATTGTGTCGCTGTGGATTGATTGGAGTTGCTCTTCTAGTTGGAAGAGTAAGACCTCTGGTTCTTTGGCTGACGCGCATTCACGGACAAAATCGTCTACGGCCTGAAGAGCCTGTTCTAATCGAGCAACATCGAGAGGCTCTTGTAACGCTGTGCGGACCTGGTGGGAGAGAGCTGTTGTCGACATAAGCAATTACAAAGTAGTAATCCCGTCCGGCACTACCTTTGTTGTCGCTTACTACTTGGCTCGCGACTTTCTTCACAGCATCGATGCTTGCATGCTCATTTCTATCAGAAGTGAACAAGCCCGTCGATTGCAAATCTAAATTACTGCGATAATAACTCGAGTATGCAATTTCTATCCTACATTGAATCATCGATCCTGTTCGAATTCAAGGTGTCATGATGCAGGCTATACACCGTACCCGCCCTCGGCGATTGATTTTGAGAATGTCTGGGAGAGATTTTAGATCGCCCTGACCATTGCTTAGGGTAATCAGTGGTCGCAAAATTCAACTGGATTAATGACTCGTCTTGAGTAATTACACGGTTGGGTTTCTCGAGTCTGTGGAGCGCTATGAAGAGCTGTGAAAAGGGGACTAAGCACACAGAGCCAAAGTGATTTCCTGATTCGGACAAGAATGGCCATGTTCGTGTACTTATCTCGACATATAGCCTCGAGGCATGGCATTCCGATGCTGTGCAACAAACGGCTTGCGTCTTGACCCCCAGTGGAAATCGACTTGTCCAAGAACGACTGAGATTGTCTGAGATTGTCCGGACGATTAGAGACAACGCCAGCAGAAAAATGAGACTAATAGCACATGTGCAATTGTGCGTGATTGTCCAGTATTGTCGCGAATGTGCAAATGCAATGATTACGATCGTCTTTGCAATACTTATAATATCACGCTAGAATATTCTCAAATCTGCTGGGATTGTCTGTCTACAGTAGTAGTACAGTTATCGGATGCAATAAACTAGGTCGCGCGTTCCTCTGGTTGGCGTTCCAATCATCTGCCCAGGCACAGCGCCTCATATGGATGCTGAAGGAAATACTGGGGATCGCCAGGTCCAGAAATAGTCGCAAGGAATCGTGATAGTATCGCTGTCCCTGCTAACAAGGACATTCACCAGCCACTACCTGGAAAACGAGCAAGAACATCAACACACAACGATGGCAGTACTTGCAACTCCGAGTCGGAAGTGGGGAAAGATGTGCATACATGAAAACGAATACGTACGAGTCAAAACAAATGCATATGCATCAAACCGAACCTGTAAAAGCAAGAACCGATCCTAACGCATGAGTGAAAACAAACACTTACGATTCAGAATGAAAATGAGCGTGGAGGCGTCAAAACATGAATACGATCTCATGCGTGACCGTGAAGTTTCATAGACTGGTTGGCACTGAGTTGAGGGCGACCGAAACGTGTTAAAACACGACAAAGAGCTAAGTACATAGCTGAGAAAGGTAGCAAGCACACAGCGACGGGGGATCATAGAGGAAGGGAGATCAGCAAATGCATATACATGAAAATGAATACTTACTCGTGAAAATGATTAAGCTTGGTGTCAGCGGCAGCTCGAACGACGAGATCACGCACTATATGAGGAGGACCTATACTCCAAAATCCGTGCAGCCTGGGGTTACCCATACCCATGCAGTTCCCTATTTGGAGCGGGTGAAAGTCTGAAGGGCGCCAGGGTCACCCATGGGGCCAGCGGACTTGAATTACTGTGTCGTATTGTACTTCTCGAGGCGCATATAGGCACTTAAATGAATATATAATGCATATATGCATTCATTGTAACTTAAGCTTATGTCTACGTGTTTATTAGTGCCCAACGAAAACCATAACTTGACATACTTTACTGGTATCGTCTCTATAAACAGCGAGGTTGTCCAGGACTTGATGCCAACAAGGAGGAGTGTTGGGTAGGGATTCGGGAACGAGAATACCATGTTGGCGATTGACAAGATAGACAGGGAGGAGAGCCTGGGGACGGAAAGAGGGAGACTCGTGAGAGAAAAGAAGGAAGACGGACAGAAAATGCGCAAGTAATCAAGTGTCCGCACGGGCCAGCTCGCGTCTTTGAGAAACGGCAGTGAATTTGTGACAATGTCAGACAATCTGACTCTGCTATTATTAGCAGCGACAATGCCAGCCAATCTCTGACAATCTCAGACGACTTCTAAATTTCTCAGATAATTTCAGACAACCTCAGTCATTCCTGGACAAGTCGATTTCCACTGGGCTTGACCAATGGACCACTATTGTTACCATCATCGTGATTGTGGCTACGGTGCTCCGCTGTCTGCCACGCCTGCACCCTATTTACACCTCTTTGTGTCCATCTGGTCCCTTTCAGTCGTTAGCCTCCTTCGTTCTTCGCATGACTGGTGCATCCATGTGGGCAGGAAGGATTTTTATTAAAAGTAGCGACGCAGGCTTGCGTACACTTAGCGCGCTCTTTCTCTCATTTCTCCGCAGCATTACGATGCCACATCGAGGCTCATGCAGGAACTACATAAACTCAAGCCTTTCGGCGGTCCTGCAACAGAACATGCTGTACGAAGGGTACTTGCGACATCCACAGACCCAGATAAAATTGCATCTGCGGCCGTACTGACACCCACCATTATATGATCACCAGACTCAGATACTGCGTCCGACTGTCGGCGACTTCGAGATACGTTTGCAGGCTGTTTCGAACTTGATGGCCATCTACGGCCTTCTTCTGAAGATAGAGCAACAGCCTGTGGGCGCGCTCTAAACTATTTGTGTCTGATCGGCATGCCAATGAGAGGTGAATCCAATGCTTGGACTGCTTCCCAGCAGCCGAGAATCTGGCAGAAGTGGCGCAGCATCATTCTCCACAGAGAATTTGACCAGCGCAAAAAACCCTTGCCTGCCAACTGCCGACGCCAACTGGGCAGGATAGGCAGAGATGTCACGAAGATGCACAAACTGCATTGCGCATGATGATTGCCGCTGCAGGTGATGGATTTATCCATGCAGACAATGATTCCACCATTTAGCGTAGACAATTCAAGGCTCGCTTGCCTCATTCCGCCTCGCTGCAATCTTTGGGCGAGTTTGCGCAACGTCTCTAGACGTAGTGGCGTTTGAGGCAGTTGTGGACACGAAAGCTTCATCTATTGCAAATATAGCACGACAGTCCGTGTTGGACTTGCACCGTTACGACGAAGACGAGTGCATGAGCGCTCTCCCTGTCGTTGTCAATTTCACAGGACAGAGGAATATTCCAACAGCCGACTCGAGGACGTTCGCAGGAACATTGGTCCAATAATGAATAAGCTGAAGAAGCGTCCAGAAGTCATGTCTGTTATACAGGATCACTATACAGGATTCCCCGAAACATAACATATTTATCTTCGATGCTCGCTAGCTCAGTCTGATCGCGTCGCCAATGTTGACTGAGACGTCTTCGAAGAATCCGGCATAACTGCAATTTTGCCAGACTTTCAAAATATTCTCAACAAAGTTCAAACCAACTAGTTCTCCCAGTGTTTTACTGGTCAACCTTCGATCTCGGTGTTGAACCGTCAGAATGTTGTTCAACATCGGAGTCTGTGACTTTGTCTGATTAGTTGGTTGTACGCATTCAAAAACGCATCCAAATATTAATGAAGTACAAGTTCATCCACCTCCCTCGGCATAATACATAGCATCACTTTTGAATTTGAACTTCTTCCGGCTCGAACACAATACCTCTGTTAGTTTTCTCCCATTGGTCGGCTTTATCATCCTTCTGATACGGCGGCAGATAACCTTCACGCAGTTTCCTCTTGGCTGACGTCGAGACCCCAGAACGCGCATCACGGCGGCGGATGGCCTCGTCGCTGGCCTGGTCATCACGAGTGTAAGACATCATAAGTTGAGGTGGTCCAAGCGGCAATTCGGGAGACTTGTCATAAGCCCACGTATGAATTGTCTTGCCATAAGTCTGATGCAATTCGAGCATAGCTGGCTGCTCTGCAACATCATCCATAGCAGCTACAAAAAGAAATTGTCAACTGGCAGGGTAAACGCTCCGTCTCACTCACTGGGAACAGTATCTTTATTCTAATAACAGAACGAATGCCATGAGTGAAATCATTCTTCCATCGACATCAGCGAAACCTACCTCCATGTGAAGGGCGCCACTTTCAACCTGGTCAAGGCATCAGCTACATGAAAGAGAGAAATACAAGTCAAATGCCATACCTCATACTTGTGCGAGTGCCAGTATTTCTTCTCTTCTTCAGGGAGAGACTTGAAGACCTGCACGAATTTCAGTAAACACGATTACCTGAATTCCCTACGTGCCTTATCAGACACAATATACTCGATTCCGATCAACCTGGCATCAGCTTGGCCGGAGTCGTAAATCACACACTGATGAATGGTGAGTACGGAGTGTTATGCGCCTCAAAGTCGCACCTGATGAAAATCCTTCGACAGCCGACTACAAAAATGGTGCGCCTCCACATGACGAGTGTGATCTTGTCTTGGAGATGGTTAGTATATAATACTGCCCCTGGCAGTCACATGCGTACGAGTATATGTGGAATGCGCATAAGTGCTGGTGAATACGGTTGATAGGTGTAAAGGACATCATCGCCGTAGCAGCAGCATCGTACACCTTGTCTTGCTTGGTGGTTTCTGTGTCCATGATGAAACAGTAAATAGAAATGATAATGATTTAAAGTGAACTGGTTATATTATATATACCTCATTGGCCATGACGTCGTACTACGTCACGAGTAGTACTCATTGAGTAGGAAATGGTGGTTCGTTACATGGTGGACTTCTTTATCATATTGCGAATGCATTTGATTCAATGTCGTCATCGGTCCAAGCGTTGGACAGACCCAAGAGAGAGGTCATTGCGTCCTACACAGTTGATGAGCTGCGCTAGCGTTATTATTCATTTGTTGCCCACCAGTTTCTCTAGGCCCTTATTTACTGTGTTTGACCTACCTATGTATTACTAGCTCATCTCTCGCGAAATTCTTTTTTCTTTTTTCTGGGTCCCGAGCATGGGGCTGGGGGACTCCACACCCCTAACCACGAGTGCCTGTGTGAGTTGATTCGTTGAACAGAAAGGGGCAGCTGAGCCATGCAACTCCGAGATATAAAAAAAGTAGTAATTGTCAAGCAAGTCAAACCGAGTGAGCCAACTGGTTCAAATGGTTCATATCTGAATCGGCAATCGCCGAAATCACGCCTGGAAGCTGCTTGCTCGCTGTTGACTACAACGAGCAAACCTCCGTTCAAAAAACCTCGTAAAATCAAAAGGTGAGTGTCATTTCAGACATTGCAAAACAAAGGACGCGTTACTTGCGAGGAAATGAGATTCTTCGAATGGATCGGCAGCGGTCATTTCAGATGTACTCGAACAAGTCACTAATGCACCCTTCAGATGTCCGCTACCATCGAGGAAGTCCATTCCGACCACTCTGACCACGAGGAAGACCCCACTTCCCAGGCCGCTCTCGACAAAATTCAATCTCGTCCAGAGCGAAAAGCCCGGAAGGCGCTTCTTAGTTTGGGCTTGAAGAAGGTTCCTCACATTACGCGCGTCACCCTTCGCAGGCCTAAGAACGTGTTGTTCGTTCTCTCCTCTCCTGATGTCTACAAGTCCCAAAACAGCGACTGCTACATTGTGTTTGGTGAGGCGAAGGTAAGCAACAGCAGATGAATACTTAGCGAGGAGGTTCATATCACGCTTTCAGGTTGAAGACATGAACTCGCAAGCTCAGATGTCTGCTGCTCAGCAACTTGCTTCTGCAGGTGGTGCAGGTCCTGGGGTCATGAACCTTGGAGCCTCTGGCGCGGGCGGCGAAGGTGAAGATGATGATGGTATACCAGAGCTTGAGGCACCAGAGGATGATGGACCATTGGACGAGACGGGTGTTGACCCAAAAGACGTTGAGCTAGTCATGGCGCAAGTCGATTGTTCAAGGGCTAAGGCGGTCAAAGTATTGAAGGAGAGCGGAGGGGATTTGATCAACGCCAGTGAGTCTATTTGTCATTCATGGACCATCCCGTTGGTCTAACCTCGCCCGAAAGTTATGGCAGCAAGCGAGTGATCTTCCATCGCTTGCTCAGTGTTCTGACTCTCGTCACTGTATCATATCACTACTTTGATTGCGCCATTTATTCAAGTCGGGCACGTTCATAAGGGATGATGAGACCGACATTCATGTCTCAAATTGAAATTCAAGATACCCAACACCGCAACTCAACATAATAATTTGACCTTTCCCACCCTTCTTGGACAATCTCAATACCTTTGCATCTCTCACCAGATGTGGTATCCCGTGGTCCAACGGCCAGTCCAAGTTCTTCAGCTGCTTGAACCGTAAGCTCCTTAAGTTCCCCGTTCGCAAACATATGGTAATATCTATTATATACGGGAGTCTCCGCCATTAATGTTGGAACAACTGACATGTCTGGCTTCGATGGAGCTGAGGACATGGCGTCATTTTTGCATTTTCCTTTCGCAGTATTCTGCTGCTGGGACATAACCCATGGTACGAAGACGTCTTCGCCAGTTAGATCCGACCGATCAGTGCTGCTAACTGGGATCGACCGTTTGGATAGCTGGTCTTGCTCAACCGCCCACACATAGATCAATATGCGCCCATGGGCTGGGGAGACAGCCTGCAAAAGTCGCTGCAGATGATATCGAGTTAATAGGCCCAACCTCCGAACAAGGTATCCTCACCTGAACTGCCAGTTTTCGACGACCGTGTGATGCTAGGTGGTGGATCGTAGCTATAGATATGGCATAGTCCTGTCGAAAGTTAGTCGATAAGAGTCCTGCAAAGCACAGCACCCATCATCACTCACGAACACACCTACTCTCCAACCGTTCCCAAGGACATCACCCCAAACAACCTCCCGAGTGACCAACGTACCAGACTCGTTCCCGGCACCCTGAGCGATCCGGAGTAAGTTACGACTGCGATCGAGTCCGATCGTTAATATACGGCCGGGTTGATCTGTAGGCAGAGGAAGATATTTCCCATTCCCTGTTCCCGAGTCAAGGCCAATCCAGCCAGTCGGAAGATCAGAGAGAAATTTGGCTATGATCGGCCAAGGCTACAAGGCAAGGATAAGACGATCCGTAATGTTCGAGAACAACAATCCGCACCTTGTACCGAGTGGATGAAAAGTGAGAAGCAATCTGGTCATACACGGCGTGCACGTATTGGTCTTCGTGTACTTGTGGATCATCGACAACTGTGACGCTTTTTACGGGTTTCATGTCACTGATGGGCCAGGATCGTCGCCGAGGTCACGATAATATAGTGTATTGAGAAAAAATGTGCATGATCCTAATCAACACCGAGTACTACATTTACATCAATACGCCGAAGTCGGCTCATCCACAGCCTGAGGTTGGTGTTAGATGAACCCCATCTCCTCGTCTACCAACGTAGAAAATTTGCTCCCATCGAAGGGAGGAAATGGAACCAGATTACGAGGTTCGAATGATGCGATTGTAGATGCGAGATTCCTGGGTTAAATTCATTGAACATGCTCGTTGCGATAAATGAAACGGCCCACTGAATTGATGTAGCCTTTAGATGACCCAAACTCTGCAGGGCAGATGCCAGCTCCTCTTGGTGGTTGTCTAAGAGGGTCGGATTGGGCACGACGATAAGAGGCTTTCCTAGCCTTAAGACGTCCAAAATCGTCCCCGATCCTGTTTTGATTTAGTAACATGTTCAAGGAAAAACGAATGACTCACCAGCATGGCTGATGACGAGGTCTGCTTGCTCAAACTCAGCCTGAAGGGAAGGCTTGAATCTCCATATTTCTATCTCCACCCCATAACGTTGTATAGAATAATCCTCCCGATCTGACCCTTCGGATTCAATGTTGGAATTGCCCCGCTGAAGAACGAGACGAATGTATCCCAAGTCACGAAGTGAACTGAGGACAGGCTCTGATATAACGGCCTCTACAAGATCATCGAACCTGGTTGAACCCACCGTTACGAATACGATCATGGATTGTTATTCCACGAAGTGTATCATGATGTAACTTACTAGTACCAACCCAAGTCACAACAGTAAATTTAGCTCAGAACGACGATCATCCGAGTCATGACTCGAAAAATATACTTCTTCTATCCTTACCACAGTGATCACGACGATGGGATACACGCTCTGTGTGCTAGGTAAAGTGCAAGAATTCACGATAGCTCCGCTTCTCAAGCACTCCACTAGGATGTGGAACCATGGGGGTCGCCATTATCTCTGGGGTGATCAGTAGCTTGCAATCCAAGCAGAATACCCATACGACTCCGAAATGGGAGTCGCATACACCTGGCACTTGCACACCCACCACCGACTCGCCTGATCCTTCCTTACCGTCCTTTTTTGTTGCAACTGTAACAAGTCTGGACAGTGCGCAGAAGTTGACTCACACCTTCGGGCTCCTAGGAGGCCTCGGTAATTCTGTGAAAATTATCGTCGGCGAGAACCTTGGAGCTGTTCAACAAGCGGATGTCGTCGTTTTAAGGTGTGTACAATCAGTCCGTCAATACCTAGTCTTCCTAATGAACCTCTAGCTGCAAACCTCAGCAAGCGCATGCTATCCTCTCGCAGGATGGAATGCAGGAAGCTCTTGAAGGAAAATTGCTAATTAGCATCCTTGCTGGTGTGACAATCGCCCAGCTTACTGGATGGGTCTCTCCCACGACGAGGGTTGTTCGTGCAATGCCCAATACGCCATGCAGGGTACGATTATTTCCAACGCTCCGCGGTCAATTCTTGATGACACGTGTAGATACGGGAAGGTATGACGGTAGTTAGCAACCTGCCAAGATCCGAGGACGCCGAGCTCGACCATACAATAATTTTGAACATATTTTCGTCCATCGGGCGCTGTCGTTTTCTCGAGGAGAAGCATTTTGATGCGTGCACTGCACTTTCGGGGTCTGGTCCCGCTTTTGCGTGTATTTTCTTGGAGGCCATGGCGGACGGTGGTGTTATGATGGGCCTCCCACGAGCAGAGGCTCTCGAATTGGCTGCACAAAGTGAGTTGCTTATTGCATACCATTTTCTGATTTACCGTTTCCCTAGCCTTGCAAGGCGCGGCACGGATGACTCTTCAGGCGGGAGCGCATCCAGCCCAAATAAAAGACTCGGTAACTAGTCAGTAATTTCTTACCCTCATATTGCGGACTATACATAATTGCATTCTTACTGACAGCTCCTGGTGGATGTACGATTGCGGGCCTCTTGGCCATGGAGGATGGTCGAGTTCGTTCAACCATCGCTCGTGCAATTCAGGTCGCGACAGAGCGCGCCAGCAAACTTGGTCAACCCGGGAGTAAATAAAGATTCATTGTCAACGTTGGCCTCGTCTCGCCATTCAAGTCAAAGAATTGTTGTACTTTATATATGTGTCCATCGAATCTTCGATACCTCTATAGTGTAAAGGATCGATAAAAAGCATAGGTGGCTGCGC
>Ga0153978_1000330_pt1 | contig 12294 bp, 12 predicted proteins | sample TSGA062MetaG_FD_104749 | JGI IMG/M metagenome (GOLD analysis project Ga0153978, IMG submission 104749) | Attine ant fungus gardens microbial communities from Georgia, USA - TSGA062 MetaG | ecosystem: Host-associated > Fungi > Mycelium > Unclassified | place: USA: Georgia, Yuchi Wildlife...
CAAGGTCTATAATGGCACGACCTTTGCTGTCCTCATATTCTGGGACTGCTGTTGACTCGATAGTCATCTGCCAATGATCTACTATCTCTTTCCGACTGACCATAGTCAAAGGCCAAAAAATGCGCTGTGCTGTAAACAAGGACGGCCACTGTGAGCATTGCGGGTGCGGAGGCTTGAACCCGAACTGAAGGTGAGACACTCCCTAATGGCAAATATGCATGACAGAACTTACGGAATATTTCTTGATGATGTGTGCGTTAGGCTCCGAGGCATCTAGTTCAGGTCTTATGAACTGGATCTGACCTTCATAGAAAGATACTATGGATCCCTCATGAAAAATTTTGATGAAGCGTCCGAATGTCGACGCCGCAGGACGAAGCTGCCAGAATGAAGTGAGTAACGGTGGGTTTGAATCAGAGTCGTTGTGTATGTCAGGAGGGATATTGTATGCAGCCATTAATCGTGTGCTGATGAGGAGAATCCGCGGGATCCGACCGGAGATGCGCAGATCATATCGTATCTATAGACATTCGTCGATATATTCCAAATTTTTGTGGGATTCAATGCTTACGCGGAGTTTGCTGTCGTGTCCTTTGGGACAGTCAATCTCCATAGTCATATCACTTCGGAAGCCATCGTAATTCTCATTGAGCTGTATGATACGAATGAGATGTTTCCTATCGGAAGTGATCCACCCATAAACGAAGTAGTCTCCTGCCGTGGCATAATTCCGCACAAACACTTTTGTGCGGATAATGAGAGGTATCCTTATGGAAGGTGTCTTCGTATCCAAATGAACAATTCCGAAAGCGCTCGATCTGTGAATTCATGAGTGTGGAAAAGAAAGCATGTAGACAAGTAGATCATACCCGTCATTGCACTTAGTTCGTAGTAACATAAGGTCATCGCCACGAGATGACTTATACGGACCATCTTGATCGAGGAATGGGAGCCAGCACAAGTCGCTCTGAAGTGTCGTTGATGCAGCGCAAGGGTCATTCTCACCAAAACCTATGCTCGGTCTGATCAAGCATAAGTTAGAGTGTCGAGAAGGGTTAAGTTTTCGACAGTGAAATAGAAACACCAGCCATATCCCACCCGGAAGAAATTTGAGGCCTTGGAATATACCGGGGCAATCCAGCGGAAACGTGTAGAGTCGTTTAGGGACAATAGTCGTCTGTGTCCATATGCGGTCAATTCGCGCAGTGGTTGCGAGTTGGTGACGAATGTCTTCTACGGTGCACGAACGTAGATGTGGGTAGCATTGGTTGAGAAAGCGATGCTGAACAAGGGCATTACGCCAGACGTGCGGCAAGGTAGCAAACTCATGTAATATCCGACATGTCTTGTGATGAACATAAAGAAAGCTCATAGGTATAGTAGACGGTTACAGACTTACAGTTCCAAGCCTAATGAGGTCCATAACGGACAGGTGACCCATGATTGCGAACCATATATCGACCACGAACTTTCGGTGGCTCTGGACATCATATTGGTCGGCTGGTATAACCATTAGTTGTCAAAGTCAACGTTGCTGGGGTGTGAAGAACTCGGAAGACAGGAATCATAGTTGCGCACTTTCTGAAGGGTTGACCGGGAACCCAGTGGCAATCACGACAAGATGACGCCAACTTGCACGGGCGTCTGAGTCAGGCTAGTGGCGGCCGCGTCATGTGATCACCTCTTTCCTCTTCGCAAGATTTTTGCACTGGCAGACATCGGTTGGCTTAAACTTCAAACTTCAAGTTGAATCTAAATAACAGAAACCACAAGGTGAGAAGCTAATCGTTAACAACTACTTATTACACGGTGAAAGCAATCGCACTATCGTAACAAGGGAAGATTGGACGTACCTCAATAGAAGATCGGGGAAAGACAACACGCTATAAACCAAGAGATATCGGGAATGTATGAAATGAATGTATGTTAAGTACACATTTTTATTGTCGTCCACATTCGAGTCAGTGCCGTCTGGGAGCTAAGACTTTTTCTCCTGCGCGTCTTCCACTACAACACACTAGGCAATCCTGTCAGCATACGTGATGAAGAAGAACGAGCGTGTATCAACATTCACTCATACTAGAGAGGCGTCATCAAGTATATGTGACCAGTGGAACCGAACGACATTTGGCCCCATGACAGTTTGACAGAACGAATACTATCTCACCATCTTCTATGTTTAGAACACGCGTCAAATCATCAAGTTAAACAGCTCTAGAAGTCTTTTCGATTCCTTGACGATGGTGGCTCTTATCATTCCGAATCAGGAATTTATCATGATCATCACTATAGGAGATCCTGCGGAATTTCCTTGATGCACCCCTATACTCGTACGTAGTCACTTTAGCCTGAGATGAGCTCCTTGCACGGTCAAACTTGATCAGGCTGAACTCATCACAATCCGTATTTCCAGCATTTGCTGTTACATAAACCTTTGCCCGTCACCGGTTCCTGACGTAGTCCAAAGTCTCAAATGCGCTACATACAAGAGGTAGGATCACACAGATAGTCACGGGCAAATTCCTCCTTTTGGGTGGTCAGCTGTTTCCTCAAACACAACTTCCGCTGGGATCTTTGATACAGTTGTCGCCCGGATGAGTACTAGCTCGTTTCGCCCGTGAAATATAAGTTAAATGAATTATGACAGGATTAGTCGTATCTTATAATCCGCGATCCCAACCTTTTCTGCTGTGTGAGACCTTCCTCACCCACCATTTACTTCGATGTTTGTGACGCAACCTAGAGTCCGAAACATGTCTGAGGCCAACGAGAAGCCGGATAATTTGGAAGAGCTGGGACAGAGAGAGCCATATAATCTTCCACAACATTTGGAGATTGACCCTCCTGATGGCGGATTTCAGGCATGGGTAACTGCATTTGGGTGGTAAGTGGTTTCTCATAATTTCCTGTAGCCTCTCTTCTCACCTTCACCATAACACTCAGTTTCCTTATGCAGTTTTGTGGCTTCGGGTAGGTGCTAATTTGTTTTGTGCGTAACATATCAACTAACAGCATGACAATAGATACTCGACATCTTTTGGGGTGTATCAAGGTTTGTGACATTATCATGGCTGCCGTATTAAAAATTGGAAGACAATTGAAGATTTTTATACGAGAATCTACCTGAGCAACTATTCACCGACTACAATATCGTAAGTGTATATGCACGTCCCTCATAGTTTATGGTCTCATATAGTATCAGGTGGATAGGTGCATTGTCCTCATTCCTCACAGTCAACATCGCCTTGATCTCGGGGCCGATGTATGACAGAGGGTGGTTGTATGTGACCATATCATAACGAATTGCTTATGGCACTAATCGTCGATAGCTATCATTTAATGATTGTGGGGTCATTGCTCCAATCAATCTCCTTGTTTATGCTATCCCTCGCAAAACCTGAACAGTTCTACTTAGTGAGTAGTGCCAGAAACCTCACTGATTGATTACCTGAATATGTAGCTACTAGGTTTTTATTGCCCAGGGTGTCCTTTCTGGGTGTGGGATGGGTCTAACATATGCTCCCAGCATGGCTGTTATCTCACAGCACTTCTCCAAACGACGCACAATGGTGATGTCTCTTGTTTCAAGCGGTGTACCATTTGGAGCTATTATACACCCGATCATGCTCAATCACCTTCTTAATGGTTCCATTGGTTTTTCAAGGGGTGTCCTTACCAGTGCGAGCTTTGTCAGCGCTTTGTTATTGATATCTTGTCTGTCTATGCGTACGAGAGCGCTACCAATACCTTCCACCAGTTATAACACAGTGGCACGGAAGTGCTCTCGTGAAGTTCTATTTATCCTCATGACCGTTGGGTACGCTGTCTTCAACTTGGGCACGGAATGACATGAAAATTGATCATCCCTAGGGCAATGTTATTCCAAGTCGGGTTTTACTTCCCTGTCTTTTACTTGCAACTCGATTCTGTCAAGCACGGAATTGCGGGTGATTTCTCATTCTACTCTGTGCGTCCCAGGTTACCCTTATCCTCACCAACTCTCAATTTAATTTAGCTTGTGATCATGAATGCTGCCGGTTTTATTGGACGCTCTACAGCGGGAATAATCGCACTGTATACAGGGGTACTGAATCTCACGATCGTAGCCACTATCGTATGCAGTGCGGTCATCATAGCTATGATAGCTCTGAGTGATATCGCTAGTGTGACCGTAATAGGTATCATATATGGCTACTTTTCTGGAGTTTGTATGTTTCAAATCTTCCACTACATTAACTCACATTACTAACTTCCCTTGACAAGATATCGCACTGCTAGTTCCGTTGTTCACTGTGGTGACACCCAACTTCTCCGAACTAGGGCTAGTTTCTCAGCTATCTTTTTGATCCAGCTAATTCTCGTGACCAACTATGCAGGGCACGAATCGGCATATCCTTCGCATTCGTTGGTGTGTCTTGCAGTTCTTTTCTACAACTGTTGATTGAACGTGAATGGTTAGCATTTAGTGGATTAGTCAGTGAGTAGTTGCTTTGAGCGTCCTGACTTTATTTACCATAAAACAAATGTCTTTCAGGTGGCCCAATATCAGGTGCTTTGCTTTCAAATCAATATAGGTGGTGGATACCATCACTCTTTAATGGGGTGAGTACTTAGTCGCAAGTGTTCCGGCACTTGAGCAACTTCCGCACTGAATATTTTCTGCTGCAATAAAGCTCATCTCTCTTATCGGTGGTTTAATTTATGTGGTAATGCGCTTGATAATCTATCTCCGAAGCCGGAAGTGAAGAAGACATGGGCTACTCAGTATAGTACACGTGATGTTGGGGTGATTGAATGTACACTGGTTTTATTTGGTTCTATTATGTTGCACCGTACTTTGAGTTCGTCGCTTCCAAGTCCCAGCTAAGTAGTAGTAACAAGCCTGAGTTAGCAAGTTTGTGTCCTATTTTTTTTGTTCAGACAAATTACCCTATGCTTTTCTTCCGTTCACAAACCTTAGTCGATGAACTAGCGGCCGCAGATGGACGCAAGTCCATTTTAGAGGAAGTCGACATCAGAGCGAGATCGCATGCCAGCATCGCAGGAAGGTGCAGCCTAACGTGGTGTGCTTACTAGATTTAATCAAGACGCAGTAACTTTTCCTAGGTGCGTCACTGCTAGTGTCGCCCGTGTATTACGGTACAGCTGATGAGCACCGTTCCGGTAGAACCGTAATGATATGATATTCATTTTCTTTGAGCTTGCTGTCAAAGTGCACGAGCCGTGAGCTGAGTTTTACAGGGTCCCTCTATGTAATGCCTCGTCATCACCGTCAACGACTTATCACCTCCTTCCTGTTATGTAAAGCACCAGCAGGTTCAAGCTTATAATCTGCAATCTCAGCATTTCAAGTTGCTGTTTCCATAATTTCCTTCGATGTCTCTGCCGAAGTCTGGAGTCCAGAATGTGTTGACGACTCATGAGATGTCGGATGGTCTGGAAGAACTAGAAAACAAACAAACATCTGACTCTCTGACGCCTTCGGAATCCGATCCTCCAGATGGCGGCTTTCGGGCATGGGCAACTGTATTTGGGTGGTAAGTCGTCTCTCGTGATTTCACCTAGTCACTCATCTCACCTTCAATGCCACACAGTTTCCTGATGCAGTTTTGTGGTTTCGGGTAAGTGCTACTAGTAGTCCTCTTCGTTTGTGCGCGGCATGTCAGTTGACAGCTCTATAACAGATACATAGCTTCATTCGGAGTCTATCAAGGTATGCAACAGTCTCATGAATGGTGTTCCGAAGTTACCAAATAGACTCTGAAGATTATTACACGCGAATTTACATGACAAGCTATCCACCGAGTGCAATATCGTATGTGATTTTATCTGTACACAAATGTTTGTGGTCTCAGGCAGTGTCAGATGGATTGGTGCCTCGGCCACATTCCTTGCAGACGGTATTACCTTGATTTCAGGCCCACTGTATGACAGGGGGTGGTTGTAGGTCATCATATGATCATAGTCGCCGGCTGTTTGGCACTAATTGCTGATAGCTATCATATGATGATTGTGGGGTCATCGCTCCAATCACTCTCTTTGTTCACGTTGTCAGTCGCAAAGCCTGATCAGTTCTACTTAGTAAGTCGCACCATTAAACTCGCTGGTGTGGTTACGTAACACAGCTAGGTTTTTACGATGCAGGGTATCCTCACTGGAATTGCGACGGGCCTAACGTATGCTCCCAGTGTAGCTTTGGTCTCACATCACTTCTCCAAACGACGCACATTGGTGATGTCTCTAGTCACTTCTGGCGTACCACTCGGTGCCATCATACATCCGATCATGCTCAACCACCTTTTGGATGGCCCTGTCGGCTTTTCAAAAGGAGTCCTCGCCAGCGCGAGCTTTGTCAGTACCTTGTTGCTAATTGCTTGCTTGTCCACGCGCACAAGAGCACTGTCGACACCTTCCGGCGCAAGCTATAGGGCAGTCGCTCGAAAATGCTCTTGTGAGGTTCTCTTTATTCTCATGACCGCTGGGTGCGTTGTGTTTGGCGTGCGCGCATGATGACAATTTCTGAACGTGCATAGGGCAACACTATTTCTGGTTGGGTTTAATTTCCCTTTATTTTACTTGCAACTGGACTCTGTGAAACACGGTATCAACATCGAATTCTCGTTCTACTCTGTTCGTACGAGTTTGTCCTCTTTATGGTCAACTTTCAGCTCGATTTAGATTGTAATCATGAATGTCGGCGCTTTTATTGGGCGTTCCACAGCAGGGATAATTGCATCATGCATGGGAGTGTTAAATATGACGATAGTATCCACTATCGCATGCAGTGCACTGATCATATCCATGATGGCTTTGAATAACATCACAAATGTGGTCGTTTTCGGTATCATGTATGGCTTCTTTTCTGGAGTTTGTATGTCTAACATCATGAAGGTTGAAAATTCCTGATACTGACTTCAAGTTGTCCAAGATGTTTCCCTAATGATCCCGTTGGTTGCTGTGTTGACCCCCGACTTATCCGAGCTTGGGTTAGCTTCCCGGCTCCTTTCACAATATGATCTGGTCATTGATTTGACCATCTACTCAGAGCGCGAATGGGCATAAATCTGGGGTTCGCTGGTGTGTATCATGCAGCTCTTTCATTTAACGCTTGATTAAACACGGATGGTTAGCATTTGGTGGATTACTCGGTAGGTAACTGCTTCTACTCCATATTCAATTGTTATTTAAGAAAAAATTCAAGGCGGTCCGATATCAGGCGCTTTGCTTTCATCTCAGTATAGGTGGTTGATACCGACGCTCTTCAGTGGGGTGAGTACTTAGTCGTTTCTTTGCGTGGGATGCCATTTTTATCTGTTTAATAAGCTCATTGCTCTTACTGGAAGTTTGGCGTTTGTGGTGATGCGTCTGATGATGTACCGGAGAGAAAAACGGAACGCGTATATAATATGACTGGCGCAGGAGCAGCGACTTTGGTTCTATGAAAACGGTTGATGTAAATGTACCTTTGTGTTGAAGACTAGACATGTTTCATCGTATGCTTTCTATCGCAAGGCACCTTGGGGTGTATGTACTAAGAAATCTTAGCTTATTGAACAAAAAATCTGCTGCAGGGATGACTGAAAACACACGCGGATGTTTCCGAACCCTAGTGACTCAGGCTAAACCTTCCTTGAATTCGATTGCGAGCACGCCACCATTTGCATCACTGCTACTGCTAAGTATCCATCGCCTCATCTGTTGGCGCACAAACACCAGAATGACCCTCTCGCAGTACCCATAAAATCATGATGGTACTTGTGTGGTGTTTCTATTCACAGCTGGTACCATTATAATGTTATGGAGACAAGGCGGGCTCATACTCACTATTATCTAACGAGGGGGCGGTTTTGTCGCGCACAGCGGCACCATATTTGGAGCACGGATATATGCATCATGTACGTTTACCTTGCTGAACCTACTCACGGAGATTTTCAATAGACCTTGAAAGTTGCCAGTATGGGATTCGGTAACGAATTCGTACAGGCACGGGGACTCTTCAATTAGCCTAGTGTGTCATGCTAGAACCATATGTGAATTGCATGCTCGCACTGAATGTAAACGTCTTATTATTAACCTACTGATGCGATGTTGAGAACCTCACCCTTGGCAGGCGCTGGCAACAACATGACTGTGACCTTACAGAAGCTACTACAAAAGTATTCGGTCTCGGCACTTGCCTTTAAGGACAGTGACGACTGGATTACCCATTACGTGGCACGTTTTCTTAGGTGCGTTTACTCCTAGTGCGTATCGCGCGATTGATTATTGTGTATACGTACCAGATAGAATGTATTGATATGATATTCATTTCCTTTCAACCTGCTGTCAAACCATACACGCCAAACAGTTGACTGTTTTCAGCTGCTTGAGAAGGTCAATGTTGTCCTGCCAGCAATTGTCTATCAGCACCATGAAGCGGACCTATGAGAGCCTCCATCCACACTTAGTGCGTGTTAAATTCAACATGTGTCAAGTCACTGATCAGCTAAACCTTACCTGGTGCTTTCAAAGGTACTTTCCGGCACTTTTCGGACTTGTAGGCAAGGTTTAGGTAATGAGGGTTTATGGTCAACTTATAACCTACAATTCCACCATTCGTTGGATATCCTCTATTCCTTTCGATGTCTCTGTCGAAGTCTGAAGTCCGAAATGTCTCCACGACCTACGAGAAGTCGGGTGGTGTGGGACAGCTGGAACCCAACTCTACTGATCTCTACACACCTCCGGAATCTGACCCTCCAGATGGCGGCTTTCAGGCATGGGCAACTGTTTTTGGGAGGCAAGCGTCCCTCACTTCAGTGACACTATCCACTTATTCGACCCTTGCAATGATTAGTTTCCTGATGCAGTTTTGTGGCTTTGGGTATGTGGTGCCTCGTTTCGTTCGTGCATTATCAGTTTACACATTAGATCAGATACATTCTATCTTTTGGAGTCTATCAGGGTATGCAACAACCACATCAGAGTGATGTATCAAAAGTTGATAGGCGAAGATTATTATACGCGCATATATCTGACCGACTATCCACCAACCGCAATATCGTAAGTGGCTTTACCCGTGTTCCATAGTTCGTGGCTTCAGCAACATCAGATGGATCGGCGCATTGGCCTCGTTCCTTGCAGATAGTATCTCCTTGATCTCAGGTCCACTGTATGACAGGGGGTGGTTGTAAGTTACCATATGATCATAGTTGATTGTTCAGAATTGATGATTGATAGTTATCGATTGATAATTGCGGGGTCGGCCCTCCAAGCGCTCTCCTTGTTCACTCTATCCCTCGCAAAGCCCGATCAGTTCTACTTAGTAAGTAGCCTCGTCGACCTTGTCGAATTTCTTATATGTATCTTTAGGTTTTCGTGCTTCAGGGCGTCCTCGTTGGGACGGGTGTGGGCTTAGCATATGCTCCCAGTATGGCGATCATCTCTCAGCACTTTTCCAAAAGACGCACAGTGGCGATATCTCTGGTTACTGCTGGTACACCACTTGGTGCTGTTATACATCCGATCATGCTTAATCACCTGTTGAACGGCCATGTTGGTTTTTCAAGAGGCGTCATTGCTAGTGCAGGCTTCGTCAGTGCCTTATTACTGATGAGTTGTTTATCCATGCGTACAAGAACACTACCGACACCTTTCGATGCCTCCTACCTCACTGCGGCACGGAAATGTTCTCGTGATGTGCTCTTCATACTTATGACTACAGGGTACGATGCCTTTGACTAGCCTACGAAGTGACTCGAAACATCGTGAGCTCACCATGTCTAGGGCAATGCTATTGCAAATCAGTATCTATTTCCCTTTATTTTACATGCAGCTAGAATCGGTCAAACACGGTATTGGCGTCGATTTCTCATTCTATTCGGTACGTTCTACATCATCGCCGCCGCCGCCGCCGCCGCTCAATTTGTTTAGCTTGTGATAATGAATGCCTCTGCGTTTATCGGGCGCAGCACAACAGGGATAATTGCATCGTATATGGGGGTGCTAAATATGACGATTATATCCGCCGTCGGATGCAGTGCACTCATCATATCCATGATAGCCCTGAGTGATACAGTCAGTATGATCATAATATGCATCATATATGGTTACTTTTATGGAGTTTGTATGTTTCATACAAGCACTGTTGTACATTCCTGCCACTAATTACTGTCCCAGTCGTCGCGCTTTCGACCCCTTTGGTCATCGTTTTGACACCCGACTTGTCCGAGCTTGGGTTAGCTTCTTAGATTTGCCAACAGGCATGACCTTGCCAATAATATTGACCGCCTCTGCAGCGCGCGAATGGGCATATCCTTGGTATTCGTTGGTGCGTATCTTGCAACGCTGTTTCAGTATCGTGGCTGACTCCAAATGATTAGCAATAGGAGGATTACTTGGTGAGTGGTTCCTTTTCTGTCTTCGTTTTCCATTCAAGGTGAACCCATGTCATTAGGCGGTCCAATATCAGGCGCTTTGCTTTCATCTCAATATAAGTGGTTGATACCAACACTCTTCAGTGGGGTGAGTGCTTATTCTGGTGATGATCGCTGCTTGCAAAACATCTTACCTATGCAATGAGTTCATCGCCCTTACCGGAAGTTTGGTGTTTGCGGTGATGCGCTTGATAATGTACCACCAAGATAAAAGATAACCGGAGCGGAAAAAAGATAAACCATCCGTGGTATAAGATGTATATTTGAAAATTGAATTAGAGTGGACTTCCACCGAACGAGTCCAAGTACCTGCTGTATTCGAATATAGTGCATGCAGGTCTATAGATATTCTAAGACTACCAATCAATGTGGCTGCAATTGAGATGTTGAATCGAGACCCAACGATCTTGCGCGGGCCGTGTGCGGACTCGGAAGTGGCGTACATGCCATACTGTAATTTAACATTAGCCCTACTTCCAACTTCGAATACCAGGCCCGCCGGGGGACGTTCAGACGAGAAGCAACTAAATCGAATTCACCAATCGGACCTGTTCCATGTGGAAACGCCTTTACGGTCGTTCGCCCCGTAACTTACAGTTCTCCGTCACTATTAGACTTCGGATGGCATTCTTGCTAAGAACCGGCAGCGTCAAATGGACCTTTTTGCAATTGAACAATACTAATATTCAAAGTTGACGATGACGAACTCCGAGGAGGTTTTGAAATAGTTTTCCTGGGACCGGGATCATCAACTTCGTGCTGCTGGCAATGCTCGCGATGTTTATGCCACTCGAAGGCCCCACGTGGGCTCCGAGTCCGAGTCCGCTTGTTGCACTGCACGACATCGAATTCTCTGTTTCACCCTTGGGTCGGTACCTTGGTGCTAAATATTTGCCTATCGTGTGCTTGATGATATTGAAAATCCAACTGTGCTTCGAAACCCCCGTCTCTGTATGCATACAGCGATCCGACGCATGAGGCGGCCGGGTTGCTATATCCTATAGATCTGGAGGCTGTAACTTGAAGCTGCGCAGAGGGTGATGATTCGCCACCCATCTTGGGGTCCATGCAACACCATGTCGCTTCTGAGCTTCTTCGAACACAACAATACGTCGCTGGCAGATGATCGATGATCGACGATCGATTGATATTTGGATAGAGCTGCTTCACAGGAATTTGAACACATCGCACTGCTGGAACAGGGTTCCCTTATGCATTGTGCAAAAGCAAAAGCAAACATGGCGAGCTCTCTATGCAGGATGAGCCACTCTTCGCGAAGTTAGAACCGTGGCAGGTGACCTGACCACCACGTCAGGCGGCTATGAGCTCAGAGTGCCTGAACCTGAGGGCGGTGGTGTACTACGTATGATCACATACTTCAGTGAAAAAGCTCCATCTCTTGAAGGGGCCCGTATGATACGATACACAAGATATGGACCTGAGATGGGTATATATAAGGTGGGACCTGTCGTCACAAGTACTGACAGTACACTCTTTACCCCCATCTTCACTGATAGGTGGCCAGCTGGATATTGTATGTTGTATGGTGTATAATGTCTGGTGATCAGATATACATGTCTAGTGCTAAGCCAATGGTGTGTAGCACTAAAAACACCAGCCGCGTCCCAGGCCTGGCCTATACGAGCGGAAACCAGCGACATCTCGTAATGAAGCAGGATCATCATCAAAATACCTGCTCGTGCAAGGGCACCACAGCTTGCTCGAGACCATTGAATGTGACTTGATATATGAATACTCTGACAATTGACGAATTTCTGTCGAGAATGATGTTGGCAAAGGAACTGCCTACAACGGTGACGATGCAATTGAAAGAAAGCGATTAGGAACAGAGAGATTGTTGAAGTATTAGACTCAGATG
>Ga0153978_1000332_pt1 | contig 12261 bp, 17 predicted proteins | sample TSGA062MetaG_FD_104749 | JGI IMG/M metagenome (GOLD analysis project Ga0153978, IMG submission 104749) | Attine ant fungus gardens microbial communities from Georgia, USA - TSGA062 MetaG | ecosystem: Host-associated > Fungi > Mycelium > Unclassified | place: USA: Georgia, Yuchi Wildlife...
CCGATACGACTAGGAGTACGTGTGTTAAGTTCACGCCGCTAGTCTTGCATATGCATGACATTTGACAAGAGTTCATCGATGTATCTCAGAATCCAGATGAAGTATTGTCAATCGGATCTGTGCGTCAAGTCGGGGAATGTAACTCGTATCCCACTGCAAAGCATTCGTTCAAAGAATGTTCAAGTTACTAGTAATAGCCTACATGGAACAATCTCTTTGAAAGCAGTGACAAATATTAGTAAGTAACGTTGTGTATTAGGTTCCCTGCTCGCCGTTCGGGACCGGCGGGCCTCTCTCAGCATTTCTCCCATATTATCGTTCCGGATTTACGCCATATAAATAGATCGCATTTCCAGTGTGCATGTGGGCGCCAGGCTTCCAAGCTTCAAGCTTCAAGTTCCATACGAAACATACAACCGTGGCGACTATGCACTTATTTATGTATAGCAACTTAGAGCTCGCATGGACGGCACGGCGCAGGTCCATATGTGATGATGAGAACGGGGCTTCAATCTGTAAGTTCATAAACCTCCAAGTCGTGGCGGCTACTAGTAACGTTTAATATTAACTTGATCAGATCTCTCAACTGCACCATTTCGCCCCATGTTCCGTCACCCTCGCTTAGTATTCGACTACTGTCGCTGAGCCCTCAGAGCAGTGGCACAGAGGAGTAGCCGTCCAGATTTGTCTCTGGCGGCAGAATCTTGTGGTAATTGTCTATTTTTGTGCATGGGCAAGCCATATGACTGATTTCATACTGTGCCCACAGATGTGACCGGATCCTGCCCAAGCATGCTTGATTGGTGGCCATGGGAGTATCAAGGTTGACTACATTAAACGACCTCGTTAGTGCCGGCCTTAATATTTGCCCAAAATCTTTGGAAAATGTCTATATTGGTTCTTCTAGGTTATCTATATCGACCCTCGTGGTTAGCTCTCAGCTTCCATGCGTTTTCCCTGCACGAAATCGGCTGCCTCAGTCGGCATCCACCCATATAAATCACTCTTCCCCGACACCTTCAAGATGCTGTAGCGTCAGAGCTCACGTCTGTCTGACATGCAATCATCCTCCGCTATGCTCTCCATGATCCTTCTCGCCGCCTCCGTACCGGTGTCAGCATTCTTCAGCATGCCTCTGACGAAGTTTGCACCTTCCACCAGCTCTTACCTTGCGGGGCTGCCTGATGCCGATCGTGTTCGTGCCGCATCGCTCAAGAGTTTTGCTGCTGGCGGTCCTACCACTGTCCCCGCATCCAACCTGGCATACGTTCAGTACACAACTAGCGTTGGCGTCGGTAGCCCTCCCACGTACTATAACTTGGTCGTCGACACTGGCAGCTCCAACACTTTTGTTGGGTAAGCATTAGTAATTGACTATTTTCATTCAGCTTCCATCTTATGTCATGTCAAGGACTGGGACAAAGTACGTTCAGACCTCGACCAGTATCTTCACCGGCGAGGATGTTAATGTCACCTACGGCACCGGCTATTTTTCTGGCTTGGAGTGTAAGTCTTCAGCTTCCTGAAATGATAGTCATATGAATAGTGAATGCATAGATCTCGACCAGGTGACACTTGCCCCCGGCTTCGTCATCACGAATCAGTCCATAGGTGATGCTCTGTCATACGCTGACTTCGAGGGCGTAGATGGTATTGTCGGTGTCGGCCCCGTCATTCTGACTCAGGGCACACTCTCCCCCAATACCGACGAGCTAATTCCCACTGTGATGAACAACGCTGTTTCTCAGGGTTTAATCACAAACCAGATTTTAGGTGTCTCATTTGCACCGGCAACGACTTACAATGACACTAGTAAGAGAAGTCTCATGGAACAAGTGAAAGTGATCTGATCTGTACGCAGATGGCGCCCTCACGTACGGTGGTATCGATTCGTCTCTAGTGAGCTTCAAAAGTATGCCCCAACCCTCGTTCTGAACTTTATCCAGTACACTGGTGAAATCACTTACACACCGGTCACTGCAACTTACCCTGCTGGTTACTATTGGGGGATCAACGTCACCGATGCAACTTATGGCTCCGTCGGAGCCGAGACGACTGTTATCCCAACATCAACTGCTGGAATTGTCGATACCGGCACTACTCGTAGGGCTTTATTCACTTATCCACATATACATCTTTCTAACACATTTATAGTGGTCCTCCTCGCTGATGACTTCTTTGAGTCCTACATGCGTGCCATTCCAGGTGCAAAGCTCGACCATAGCACTGGTCTCATGACCGTTCCTGTGTCATCCGTCCCACAGATACAACCGTTGAACTTTACGATTGGCGGCACCGTCTTCAGCTTGGACGCTGCAGCGCAGCTCATCCCGATGGATCAGAACACCGAATGGGGATTATCGGCGAACAAGCAGTACGGCATTGTCTCTTACTTAGGGACCAACAGCGGCGAGGGACTTGACTTCATCCTCGGGCAGAAGTTCATGGAGATGTACTACGCCGTGAGTTCATTGGATTACTGTACGATTCCGTGTGCGGTATTAATCGACTCGCAGGTCTTCGACACGGATAGTAATCGCGTTGGATTTGCTTACACGTGAGTTCCCTGTCTATCTCATGTTTCCTCTATCTGAGACACCTTTGTTGAAGCGAACATACATTCTCTACCTACTCTCCCTGAGAAAGTGCTTTATTTAAGGTCGTGAAGTAGTTGCTCACTTCATTCACATTCCAGTTCAAGTACGATACCCTTATAATCTACAGTCATTCCACTTGGATGGAATGTTCCTCAACCGCCAGCAGTGAGAAACAATCGAATATTGTTATCCAGACAATTCCGAGTTGAAAATGTGATGACTTTGATGACTCCGCAATTTGTGAGAATCGTTTTGAAAGGATCTTTGAGCACTCAAATTTGAGTCTCCAACTGCTTGAACAATAGCTGACGCAACTTCAAAAGAACTCGTCCATTACTAGGTAAAATCTCAATAATCGTAACCGTAATCATCCCCACCACCGCCATCACCATAATCATCTCCATCACCATAATCGTCTCCATCACCATAATCATCTCCACCACCATAATCATCTCCATCCCCATCATCATCGCCACCGCCATAATCGTCGCCCTCAAAGTCCTCAATGTCATTCTGGTCATCCTCATATTGGTCATCCTCAACATCTTCATCCTGGTCGACCCCATCCGAGTTATCCACATCTTCATCACTCTGATAGCTGTCGACGCCCTCATCATCCTCGACGCCCTCGTCGTCCTCGACATCGTCTTCCCCATTGTCCCCATCATAGTCATTCTCGTCACTTTGATCACCATCAGTGTCCTCACTGTCCTCGACTTGAACTTCCTCATTGTTCTCACTATACTCGTCAACCTCATTTTCGTCGACATCGTCGCCTTCCTCAACATCCTCATCCCCCCCATCATCTGCACCATAGTCATCCTCAGCACTTTGATAAGCTTCGATGCCTTCATCACCCTCGACGACCTCATCGTCATCGACACCGTCATCCTCCTCCATACCATCATCATACTCAACACCGTCATCATCCTCGGTACTCTCACTATCCTCAACACCCTCATTATCATCGGCACTGTCATCATTTTCAACACCCTCGGGATACTCAACACCCTCAGGATACTCAACACCCTCAGGATACTCAAAGCCCTCGAGATGCCTAACGAGGAAATCAAATTAACAACACGGCGGCATACTCAACATCAACATACTCAACACCCTCGGCATGCTCAATCTCAGCATACCCAACACCCTCAGCATAGTCACCGTCAAACATTTGACAGGTACCACTATAGTGAATAGTTACTGCGCCTTGGATTTCACCTTGCAAAGCGCTGCGAATGATATGTTCCCCACAAGCGTAGCAAAAGTGAGTGTTGCAGCCCGGTGCAATACACTACAACAGTGTTAGTATGTTAGTTATCGTGTACTTCTCAGACTAAAGTGTAACACGCACCGTCATATGACGACATCCCCCGTTCCTCTCGACCGGCGTTCTACAATCTACGAATGTCAACAAGTAGCAGGGAAGGGCAAAAGGGAAAGAGGACATACTTGGACAGTACTTCCACCCTTGCCGCCTCATTAGATCATCCAGTTCTGTGGTCCCGTTGCAAGAGTGGGGATGATCGTTCGCGGTAATGGGATGCTGGCATGCTTTACACCAACTGTAGTTGCAGTTGGGTAGAGGACATATTAAGGTCTGAGAATCTTCATGCTCCTGTTTATCCACCAGTACCGACCGTGTGCACCTAAAGTGGCTTGGTTGGCATACCGGTGTCCATCAGGAACAACATACTCACTGGCGGCAGTGAATAAGAATCGAATGCTGACTGAGTTCCATCTCCTCCCAGATCGCATATTGTCGCTCGTCTATGCCAATTAGTTGGATAACAACTCCTGAGATGACTAAGAAGGTACATTATTACAGGGCAATAAGAGCAAGTAGCGGATGTACATACCTCCAGGTCGATCATTTCGCTCCGTCATGCACACTGGACAAAGCACTGGGAAACGATGTTCCTCAATTTTCGCGCTGACATGTCCCCGAGTGCAATCTCTACAAATTGCATGATCGCAGTCGAGGTCCACGTTATTGTCCACGGGATGTTCATCCAAGCATATTGCGCATGAAAAGTTGCGTGACGTTGAAGCAGCTGCGGGATCATTTTCGACGGAGTGCTGCAACTCAAGCTCCATGGAAGAGGCTACATCACGGCCTTCCTCCGCCCGTTCGAATCTGTCTCTTGCCAATTGTGCGCTCAAAACACCCAAAAAGCGTTCAAGATCCCTTTCAAGTATCGCTTTTCCCTGTGTCAGACCGGCTGTTTCGGCTTGCAATTTGAGAATAGTTAAGCCAGATTCAATAGCAGACTGCCGCACGTCTAGAGGTCCGTTCGACACGAAAAGACGGCTGGAGACGTTAGGACATGAAGCCTGTGACTGCGAGTCACCTTCGGAAAGAAAGAATTCGTCAACGACATGTAATGCGCTAACAAGGCGGAGGACAGTTTGATCGATTGATGTGCTGAGGATAAGACAAGGACTAGAAGGATAGTTGGGACGTGGATAAATATCAAAAATCACGAAGACGTCCAACCCCGACTCTGAAATCTTCGCACATGCGATGACCTCGGAAGGGCGGGTGATGATGACAGTTGCAGATGATCTCAATGTCTGCATATCTCTAAGAACATTACAAGAATAATAGTGACCAAACGAACAAAGGATTGAACTTACTGCAGAATACGCGTGAAATGCTCCGTGTTGGGGACACCATCATGATAGGTCGTCACATGATTCAGAGACTTGGTAAACAAGGGAATGCGCAGGATATCCTCTACGTCCAAATGAAGTTCATTTGCAGAGCAAGTAGAGATAATGTTCTATGGTAGAATGTTGCGTGAGTAGCGACAACATGGGCCAGTGGTGAGCGCTAAAGCACAGTCTCGTTGCCACATTCTGCCAGTGAATTAACACTAACTTCAATAGTATCGTTACTGGTGATGGTTCGTAGCACATCTATCAGCCCTCCCTTGTGGTGATCCGTAAGTTCAAAGAGGACACTGGCAAAGTTGATGGCTGCAAGACTGGCATACGACCCGATGCGATCATTGAATTGAATTGGACTAGTAGTAGGGTAAGACACGATACGCTCTCTTCCTTGGAGAACGTTCAGGATGACATCGTTGTGCCGGTAGTCGGTGTGGTAGGACAAGGCCATGGTAAGGAGAAGGAATGACCACGTGCCAGACGGTGCCCCGATGCCCCTTAAAACAAGCGCTTAACACTGATATTAGTACTTATGTAATTCGGGGACCCGTCGCAATCCCCAAGATCCGAAATTTTGCTCTTTTTCAGTCTCGACTTGACAAGCAACGGTCAAGAATGGGCCCCATCTCTGCTGGTCGCATCCGCCTTCCCAGCGTTCTTTCCCGTGTCGCGAAAGATTCAGGCAACCGGGTGCTCATAGTGCGCAGGAAGTACCATGACGAATCATTCGGCTTCCGGAAGCCACGCGATTTCACTATCGCAGATTGTGTGTCCGACGATCTCTGACTAATGAGCACCGATCTTAAGCACTGATGATTGAACAGATACCTCTGGGCAGCTAGTCAACCGCACGACTAATGCTCCCCTACTAAGATATGCTGATGCTATGCGCACCCACGGACACAGAGGCGCTTTTATCGACCCTCTTGACCTCCTCCGTCGCGAGCGTGTTGCCGCCCTCAATCCCGTGCGGTACGGCTTAGATGACCCCCATCGTACTTTTGATGTAGATGGCATTCTCTGGACCGGTGAAGGCAAACAGGAATGGACCCTTGATAAGATAACCTCTTTTCTTGACTCAATCTACGTCGGTCGCATTGCATATGAATATATGGACCTCCCGAGCAAAACAGAGAGGCTGTGGTTTGCCAAGCTGTTAGAGTCCCAGAATTCCTTGGAACCTATGACGGCCGTCGATGCGGAGAGGCAAAAGAGGATACACGCTCTGCTTGCCAAGTCTGAGGTGTTGGACAACTTCTTACAGGTCAAGTTTCCAAATTTAAAGAGATACGGACTCGAGGGCGGGGAGTCCATGCTCCCGGCATTGGACACCCTCTTCGAGGTTGCATCCAAATGTGGGTCTATTTTATCCATATGAATTATCGCATTGCTAACGCACCGGTAGCTGGCATAACTCAGCTCATACTTGCTATGCCTCACCGAGGTCGCCTTAACTTGCTTACAGGGCTGCTAGAATACAATCCTACTGCTCTCTTCCACAAAATCAAGGGCGGGTCTGAAGTAGACGAGTCTTTAGGTGTCTCTGGGGACGTCCTGAGTCATCTTGGTGCGCGTTCCGTCATTCACCATGTGCAACTGTCCTAAATTGGATCAAAGTTGCGTCTCCAACACTAGAGTATGGTGAAGCTGAGGGCATCAAGGTATCGCTGCAGCCTAACCCATCTCATTTGGAGGCGGTCAGCCCCGTTGCACTAGGCAAAGCCAGGGCGAAGCAATATAGTTTACTTAGGACCCTATCTAACGCCAACAGCGATCGGGATTGCGCGCTTGGCGATAAGGTATTGGCATAACTCTCGTTTACAGGATCGAAGGGTTGACGTGTGTTACTAGGTGATGTGCGTCCAGCTGCACGGTGATGCAAGCTTCACAGGACAGGGCGTAGTAATGGAAACCCTTGGGCTAAGTCCGTACCAAAATCTGGGTTTTATGAGTTGCAGATTTCAACGTTGTTTTCGCAGGTAATCTTCCACACTTCACAAGCGGCGGAAGCGTCCACATTGTCGTCAAGTGCGTCACTGTTTACTCCCCCGAATGACTCTTGTAATTTTTACTTTACAGTAACAAGTGAGCTGATGCGTATTTCCAACGAACTAAGTTGACCATCTTTGTAGCATCGGGTACACCACGCCAGCCTCCTCTTCCCGGTCGTCTTTGTATTGCAGCGACATAGCTAAGATGATAAATTGTCCAGTGCTGCACGTCAACGGAGACTACCCAGAAGGTTCATCGTTACCTCCATCATTACTCACAATTCCATCTGAGTACACATACAGACGTCGTTCGCGCTGTTGACATTGCTTTCAAGTACCGTAACCACTTCCGCAAAGACATCGTCATCGACCTCATCGTCTACCGCCGATGGGGGCACAACGAGCTCGACGAGCCGGCATTCACGCAGCCGCTCATGTACGAGAAGATTCGTTCGAGGAAGTCTGTCCCGAAATTGTACGAGGACAAGCTCATCGTACGTCTCTTCTTTTTTGTGCTTTTGGATGAGTGTTGATGAGCGCTGGAGTCGGAGGGAGTGATTTCACTCGAAGCGGCCAAAGCTGTCCGAGATGGCTACAAAGCCTCGCTGAATACCGCACTGATGGATGTAGCATCATATGTTCCCCCTCCCACGAGATTTGAGGGCGCATGGAAAGGCATGACATGGCCAGCATCTCCCGACGCATGTCAATATGATACGGGCGTAAGCAATACAATGCTCAAGTTAGTTGGCAAAGCCAGTGTACACGTCCCCGGAGGATTTGTAAGTGCTATGCGCTGTCTGTGTTTATACATGCATGACGCTTGCGCTCGGCGTAGGAAATACATCCACGGTTGAACAGACACGTGAAGAACCGTCTTGGGAGTGTTGAGAGCGGCGAGGGGATTGACTGGGCGAGTGCGGAGGCGCTGGCGTTCGGCTCGTTGATGCTTGAGGGGTGCGATGTACGTATTGCAGGGCAGGACGTTGGGAGGGGAACCTTCAGCCATCGGTGCGTGTCTGTTCCCTCGGTGTGTATGCGAGTCTAAGCTTATTCGCAGCCATGCGATGTTGGTGGATCAAAAGACGGAGGGCGTAATTGTTCCGTTGAACCACGCACTTACAGACGCGAAGGGCAAGCTGGAGCTGGCGAATAGTATGTTTCTCTTCTTCTCGACGGTGATGTGGTCTGATTACTTGGGAAGGCTCTCTCAGCGAGATGGCTGTCCTCGGTGTAAGGCATTTCCCTTCTCCCATCTCAGTCTAATAGTATCGTAGTTCGAATATGGAGCGTCCTGGGAACGACCTGACTTCTTGTCGATATGGGAGGCACAGGTACGTCTACACAACTTCCTCAGCACCCGCAGCCGAACAGTTCTATTTATGTTGCAGTTCGGTGACTTCTTTAATGGCGCACAAGTCATCATTGACACGTTCATCGCGAGTTCGGAGAGTGCGTCTGTTTACAGCTTTTCTGTCAGTCACTTATCGTTGCTTAGCTAAATGGCTGAAGCAGAGTGGCATTGTACTGCTACTCCCTCATGGTCTAGATGGTGCAGGCCCTGAACATTCTAGCTGCCGTATTGAACGGATGTTGCAGGCAAGTACATATATGTCCCGACGAGTAGCGGCCATCTCAAGCAGCTGTTTAGCTCACCAATGACTCTTACACTGCCCAAGAGAGACCGAACATAAACATGCACGTGGTATTCCCGACAACACCTGCGCAGTACTTCCACCTTTTACGACGTCAAATCAAGCGAAACTACAGGAAACCGCTCATTGTCGCTGCTCCCAAGGGACTGCTTCGACTGGCTGTACGTGAGCTCCTATTTGTTGCCTGCATTTACATTAATTGGTCCATATGTTCATAAAAAACGTGCAGGCTGCCTCGTCAAAGCTGACTGACATGGAACCGGGAACATCATTCCAGCCTGTTCTCGATGACACAGCGACCTTCATGAAACCTGAAGCGGTCCAACGCATAGTTTTGCTTAGCGGTAAGATCTACTACGACCTCGTCAAAGAGCGGGCTGCACGCAACCTCGAATCGCGCATCGCCCTAGTGCGTATTGAAGAACTCGCGCCGTTCCCCTTTGCCGCGCTCAGCGGAACGCTCGCACCTTATGCCAATTCCAACAAGAACTTGGAGGTGATGTGGGTACAAGAGGAGCCAAGAAATCAGGGCTCATGGGGACATGTGCGGGAACGTGTCGAAGACGTTTTGAAGGGATTGGACATGAAAGGTGGTATAACATACAGGGGCAGGAAGGAGGATGCGGTGCCTGCGACGGGGATCGGAAAGGCGTATGTGGTACAGCAGAGGGCTGTCATTGAAAGTGCTTTTGAGGGACTCTGAAATTATGAAACTCGGTGTCTTGAGGGGTAGGGAGACGTGGATTAATAAACCAAAGTCGTCTGCAAAACGCAGAGAATTACATGGTGTGACTTACAGGAGCCAGTGCGAAAACAAAGAAACCCTGAAGGGTGTATCATACTGCATGACCTAAAGTCTCATTTCTGTCTGACAGGAGTCTTGATGAGCAGTAGGCGATGGGTAAATTTTGATGATGGTCATCATCACTGACACCCGTGGATGGCGGAACCTAGAAAAGATCAGAGGTCTATCTCACGACTTAAAGTACTCGCGATTGTGTCACAGGGCCCATCAGCGTTGAATTGAAGCTTGAACTAACTCAGGAAGTCCTGCAGGGTTCTGTCAACTTACGTAAATCAAATCATGAGCACATGAACCACAGCCGACGAGAAAAGTTTGACCCAAACCAGCGAAAAGTGACTTCAGCGGCACTGGCACTAGGGAAGTGCTTCTGATAGAGTCTCTCCATGACTGCTATTCCACTCGTTATCCATTCTCTCTGTAGGTGAGGCAGTACTCGGACCACGTTCCTTCTCCCGAGCCGTGTTGAGGCGGCGTATGCAGGCGCTACATCCAAACTCTGTTCTTTCCGGCAAAACTGGTCGGGGAGCTGTGTTTTCAAAGTTTTTTTTTCTAGTACCGGTCCAATGTATGTGGTTTCTTCAACCCTTGGTCGGTACCCTAAGACCTTATACCTCGCTCTGCAGCATCACCATCTAGTCCCCGTTCCCACATTTTCTAATGGTTGCAAAGACCACCGTCCCGTTCTCCATTTTTCCCCGGTTTGGCTTTACTCCAACCCACAAAGTGGAGTCTTCGTCTCGTTCTCCACACCCCGAAAAGCCCGACGAAGACTGGTATATTCCCTATAATGGTCCATTTGAACCACCCAAGACAGTTTCCATCCCCAAGCAACCTGAAGATTCTATGGGCTACCACGTTAGCCAGGGCGACATGAAAACACTTTTGGAGGACTCGAGATTGCTGGATCGCTATAGGGATGTATCCTTACATTCTGCTGGCACAGTAGTGGGGCTGGGTCCACCGCCTGCACAATCAACTAGGTTTCCCGGGAGCCGATCGCCCTCTGACCAAACGAGACATACAACGAGCTCTTCGAGCGCGATAGACCCGACATTGCCGCATCTTCAACAGTCGCAGGCAAGTGTACCGCGTCTACAGGTCCACGCATATATTGGCACGGACGCTAGTGGTGACGTAGGTGGATCTCCCATGCCTATCCAGCGCGCCAAGATGTCAACGCCTCCAAAAAGAACCAGTCGGTTCTTCGGGTTCGGTACCAGCAAAAGGCCGAAAAGCCAGTCGACCAGTATACCTTTATCTCCCGTTGCTCGGCCTACCGTACCGGAAGCATGGCTCCCTAGTGCCACCAAGGACAATGGTAGATTTGCGAAACACACAAGCTCTAGTCCCAGCTCTGATGATCACTTTGACTCTCACTATTCCACTATTCCGCCTCCATCACACAGTAGCCATACACACCACCACTATCAACCTTCGCTTGACAATGTAAATCACTCTCCATCCAAACGGCACCCCCCGCGATATCTTGACCAACGTGCTACCTCTGATATGGACTCAGTACTTTCCTCTTCGGCGACGAACCATAACTCTTCAACTGTCCTGCCGGCTCACCCATACGCAAATTCATATTCCTCCCCTTCATTTCCGATGGCCCGCCCAACTACTTCCAGATTTGCTGTTCAAACTGCTGTCACTCATCAATCTCATCAAGAAGAATACTCGCAAAATCCCACGCACCGCGGTCGAACCCTTACCTATGCGATCGACACTCACATGAATCGTGCCGCACATACACCACATCTAAAGTCCTCCGTCTCCACACCGAACTTGTCTGAAGTAGCGCGCGGCAAGCAGCCTGCGCAACTGAGAACAAAATCGCCACGTCCTGCAACTGGCATTGGCCGCTGGTTATCAGCGGAGACGTGGTGTGATGCCCTGTTCTTTCCGCGTCCTCGCCTTAAACTCGGAGGAAGCAGTGGACGGATCGTGAGCCCGCCGGTCACGCCAATATCGGATGATGCACCGCCTCATCTAAGTCCTGGTATACTCGGCGGGAGACCGCGGGTACTTTCTGCTACTACGCATGATAAACCAAGGTCGCGTATTTCGCTGAAATCAAGATCAACTTTCTCTGGTAGACCTCGGACTGCACCCACGCTTCAACGACTCCCGGATCCAGAGATGGTTCCAGAGATCAGCTTGAAAGATCCGGAGCCTGTCTCAACTTTGCCCCAACAGGAAGTCCGTCCATCATCCCCCGTGCCTTCATTGACGCAGTAAGACACCGTTTCTGAAGCTTGTGTAGTAACTGAGTTCTTTTACAGGGTCCTTGAAGAAGGCGAGGCGCTAGCAGAACAGCGAAAGCAGTGGCAAAGCCAGGCCTCGCGCTCTCTGGGCAACAGCCGAACCCGATCTCTGTCCCGCGCTCGTGCCAAGTCACTATCACGAAGTCATGGCCGTCCTGGGCACAAGCCAGAGGGCAGCACGGCCCTAGAGTTTCTGGCTGCGCGCACGCTTCTGGGAGGTCAGAGCATTGCTCCCACCATCAGTGTCAGCTATACCTCGCACTCTCGCTCTTATTC
>Ga0153978_1000334_pt1 | contig 12255 bp, 15 predicted proteins | sample TSGA062MetaG_FD_104749 | JGI IMG/M metagenome (GOLD analysis project Ga0153978, IMG submission 104749) | Attine ant fungus gardens microbial communities from Georgia, USA - TSGA062 MetaG | ecosystem: Host-associated > Fungi > Mycelium > Unclassified | place: USA: Georgia, Yuchi Wildlife...
AAAAAACGAAAACATGCGACTGATGCGAACGCCAGTTCTCCGAAGAAAAAGAAGAAGAAAGCAAAGCATCGCGAAAAGGAGACGTTGAAGCAGGACAAGGGCAAGTCCCGCGTCGATCCATCGACAAGTGAATTCCTGGTGACAAAAGCCACCCTAAAACTCTCTGTATCTCCTGTATTCGCCAGCGATCTGCGTGTGGGTGTGGAGGAAATGTTAGATAGCATGATCATGCGGTGCGAACGGCGCATTTCTTGGTCAATCTTGCAATACTGAACAGGTGCTGCAGATATATTCCGTCCCTGAGCGGTGTGCTTCTGGCTCATTCGAATCTACACTTCCTGAGTCCAGCAGCGAGCATAATTGCTGACTGCCCCTTTGCGGTCTGCACAGTTGGATTCGATGCTACGGTCTGGAGTCCGAGAACAGCCATGAAGCTCGGTATGCCATCGCTTCGTTTGCCACATATCGTTTGAAATCGAAGACGTCGCTTTCATAGTTGGCCAAGTTATTCTGTGCTCTCCTGACCATGTGTCCTTGCTCGTCCATCGCACCTTCAACGTTTCGATACCACGCCATCATATTCCACAAGACGTTTGGGAATTTGAATATGGCCCTGCGGAAAATGATCCTGAGTATGGAGCGGGTACAGTAGAGGCTTCTGCTGATAAGGAAACGGATGCAGCATTGAAAGATGGTGACGATGGGAAGGCGGAATGTGAAGCAGTGAAGGACGCGAGCGGACGGTGGGTTCACCGCGTGACGGGGACCAAGCTTGGCGGAGCAGATGGGTATTTAGAGTTCACAGTTATTGGGTAAGTCGACCACAATTCTTCACAGAAAGCAAGATTGATCAAATTATCTTTGTCAAGACAAACTGTGGCGAACGACATGCTCTCCCTTCAGGGGTCAATACAATTCGATCCCTTTTCTCCGGAACATTTGCCCCACCCTACATAACGTACCTTCCCTGCCACCGGCAGATCCTTCTGTTCATGTCGTACGAGACGCCTTGCTTTGTATCTCTCAGTAGCAGTGCATGAGTGCTAACCATTTCTGACTTCTATGATCATCCTTCTAGACCGCATTATTATCAATTGTAGACGTTTCGAAGCACGCGTTTTGACGAACAAAATCGAACCGACCATTCCATCAGTAAAGCTATCCGTCAGCATAATGACTTCTGCGATCCGCCGCACATCATGCAACAAGGGCATCATTAGATAAGCGGAAATGTGAGAGACATCCAGAACAAAAGATGATAATTCATAACTAGAATGGGCGGAGAGCGGGAAAACAAGAACAAGTCCAACTACTCATCATCATTAATATCAACAGCAGTGGTTTGCGGTGATTCGGGCCAATCAATCGGCTCATCATCTGCATCCAAAGGCTGAGTTTCCGTCAGCGGATTGCATGGTCCAGACTGAGATTGGCCGTTCACTAGCGTGGCATCTCCTTGTTGTTCAAGATCCTGCATTTCCGCATCGATGGGATTAGAGACTGCCCGTGATCCCCGCGCGTCCTCTTTGACCTCTGGCGCACTATCGGCTTTCTTTCTTCGGCCATGCTTTTCCTTTTCTGCAGCAGGGTTCGAAGGCAAACCAAATAGCGTGGTCTGTCTTGAAAGATCCTTCCTTTCCTTTTCCTTGCCTTTAGCGGGTGCCGGACCTGTTGATAGTCAAGAAAAGAAGACAAGTTTCGAATGCCCTTCGCTTACGTTTGCCTTCCGCAACCTCGACCTTGTTGAAAAAGCTTTCGCTCTTTTGAATGGGCTTGTTGAGCTCGGGTTTTCTTGCAAAAGGATTCTTCTTGGTTTCTTGCCCAGTTTTTCGAGAGAAGGGATTACCTAGGCCGCATGATCATTTTTATGTCCCCAATGTTGAATAAATATGCACGCACTAGGCTTGGGCGATGGCACTACAGCATCAAACTCACCCACAGCTCGCCTCTTCGCCTCACTCTCACATACGTTGGACGCTAGGTCCCCGTCATGTTCGTCGCGTTTTCTCTTTCCCTCAGGAGATGCTGAGCGGGTGGATACTTGTTCTCCATGTAAACGACCAGTTCTAATCGCGACGTTAGATGCCGTGAACTCCGTTTGCTCGACGATGCCAGTGGATCGCGTCAGACCGGGTCTTTCGATCCTGGGCGGTGGGTTGAAGTTCTGGAAAGGTTTTGGTCGAGACAATGGAGTATCCTCGCAGGCAAGCCCTCGTCTCCCCTCCCTCGCCTCTTCCGCTGGGGTTGCATTCTTGTTCCTCCACAATTTAATGGCCTCTATCTTCTCCTGCAAACCGACGAGGCGGTAGAACCCTGCGAGCTGACTTGCAGCTGCAATTGAATTTGGAAAGTGCAACCGTTTGACAAGCTCAATAACACGCGGTGCTTTGTCCGCTTTGCAGGCGGCCTGGATTAGTTTCAACAATTGTTTGTCTAGTTCGATTTCGCGTTGATCGATGTCGGGAGACGTTAATTCGTCACCCAGGGCATCGCGAGCAAGGTTGATGTGGATTCGTTCCCGCGCAATACTGAGAGATCAATATTCAGCAAACCATTTATGCAGAACAGGGCAGTATTACCGTTCTTCGATCGGTGAAACAGTAGAATCTTGGTTACGGAATGGCAAGCGAACGGGAAGCTCTTGTATCAGAGGTCGAGGAAAGCCGGGGTGTTCTTGACGGCCCTTCACATGGAGTCAGTAATATGGAAGCGTCGAAATTAGGCTGCGCACTTTCAGAATAAGACACATGAACGTGTCTTGACTCAGGCCAACAGGCCAGTATGACTCATCTTTTCCCTGTTTGCGCTCTAGCGCATTGGTGTCCATAAGACGCGCCCACGCCGCACGGTTCGGTCGCCGATGATTTATCAAAATATGCATGTACCCGGCGGAGTCATATATTGCTGGGCCCTGAATGCCAATTAAGAAGATGGCGTCAACAACTGATTGTACATACCCCCTCTTCTGTAGTCCCGATCCACTTTAGAGTGTGTCCTTTGGGTATTGGCAACGGCTTCTCTTGGAGAACTTGAAAGTCTTCGAAAGATATCAGTGTGGCGACCAAACCTTGCGAACCTGCAGGAACAAATCTAGCGTTGTGTTATTGTACAGGTTCCGAGGCTTACCATCAATGGTGGTTGCGCCTGGCCGATGGACCACGAAGACATATTCCTCCGCAGTTGCCATCGTCACATATTCACCCTCCAGTCCAAGAACGATCCTTTCCATGCCAGAGCCACTCAAGAACGTGATGTCTCCAGAAGTGGTTGCGATTACAATGTTCCCTTGTCCCTGAATATCACCTCCGGACGATGAAGGATCCCTCAGGGATCGCATCGGTCTCTCACCACCAGCCGCAAGGCCAAGAACCTGTTGACCCTTTGGCAGGACATATGTCCAATCCCCCTGAGCGGACCAAGTGCCGTACGGTTTGTATATTACTTGTGCTGGGTGATCAAGCTCAGGCGGACAAGCAAAGAGTGCACCACGTTCACCTACTCTGACGTCAGGCTTACTTATTCTTATTGGAGGAGCAAAGCGTATACCAAGGTAACCAAGGTCATACTTGAAGTGATCGGTGAAGTGATAACTCTTCCTGGTTGATCGATCATGAAATTCCACATTGACAATATGATGCGTATCTTGGTCCGTCACCTCAATGACACCAACCATATTATAGGCTGTTGCGATAGTCGAAGTAAGGATAAGGTGACATTTCGTCAATAATGCTCTCTTACCGAGGTAACGCCTTTTATTCTCCATAGGTGTTGACCCTGGTTGGAAAGCGGGTTGCGCCTTGGTGATACTCACTATTTTATCGTTGGGTATTTGTCAAAATAATCATGCAGTGATGGCTTACCCATCTCCTTCACGAACCCATCCCCTACATGCGTTGCTTTTACACCTTCAGGCTCCTCTTCCATTCCATTTCCAAGGTCATCGATGATCCAGTCATCGTCACCATATAGATCATCCCCCTCCGCAGCGACATTAGCATTAGCTTCTTCGCCCAACAGTGGGGGAGTGGACTTTGTTGTCGCCCCCTGAGCGCTGCTTGCTGCCAGTTGGCGGATGGGATCAGGCGAGTTTGCCGGAATTGCATTTCGCCAACGAGAGAGGACACCTTCTGTATCTGTCCACGCTAATAGGTTTTCTGTGGGTGAAAAGGCGATTTGAATGGTGAAAGCATTCGGGGTGCCGGGATGCCTGTGGCAAGTTACGACACAGAAGTCGGACAAATGCAAAGCTCACCTCCAAAGCACTCGTTTGGTCTGCACACTCCAAATCAATACCTCTTGGTTGCAGGCACTGGCAAGATATACGCCATTGGGCGAAAGTGCTAGAGCTGTCGTTGCGCCGGTGGCATTGGGATCAGATAAAGATGAAGTTTTGGCCCATGTGCTCCGCGAAATTGTAACGATTTCTGGTTAATGATAAGTGAGAATGTTCCTTCCTCGTTTTGATCACGAACCATGCGTTCGTGATGCTGCAAAGAAGTATTGTCCTGACGGGTGCCAAATGGCGGAGCAATCATGCATGAATTCCGGAGACCTTGCGGAGAGTCAGCAAAAACTCTCTACAAATGAAATAAGTAGACCTTACTCTGGATCTGCTACTTCGGGTATTACACCATCAATCACATTCTCCACTTTGGCTTCTGCATCAGAGATATTCCATGCTACAATGGTCCCATCTGAGCTACTGGTCGTCTGAAAAATGAACATTCATGAGTAAGGTAACAATACGAGTATGATTAGGCTCGTACCAAGATAGAACCCGATGGATGCCATGTCGTTTTTCGTATGCGTTTCTTGTGTCCTCCTTGCAAGACCAGCACATTTGTTATTTCACCCAAATCTATGATTTTGACCGAGAGTTCACTAAAATACACGAGCACGGTCAGAAAAGGATCAGCAGAAGGATTGGCATATATTGGAACGCACTCGGACGCGACAGCAACACGCTTGCCGGAGGGATCCACCGCTAAAGACCTAATTGATGCTCCGGCAACGCTCGCCACCAGTCCATTGAACTGTGCTTTTCCCGGCAAGTACATTCGCACCTCAGAGTCGTGGCCTCCAGAGAGCCAACATTCATTCTGAGTGTGGAAGTCAGCTCAAATGACCACAGGGTATACGACTGGGCACGCACGGCTGCAGCGACAGTCGTGATTCCCTCGTCAGCCTCGTATGCAGCTTCTGGCTCCTGGTCTTCCCCTTGGTCTGTGTACCATATGCGTACTAAGGTATCCAAGCCCCCCGTGTACGCGATCCTAGTGGAAGAAAAGGCTATATTAGTGACCCTGTGTGGTCTTAGGCCAGTGACTTACTTTCCATCACGTGAGAACGCGATGGATGTCTGCCCCTGCTGATGGGCTGAGTTGCTGATTACTTTCGAGGAACTTGCCATCGTGGCTTGGTCAAAAGGAAACACAGGACTTGAACGCTTTCATGGCCACATGATGCAAACGCGGTCACATGCTTTTGTGACGAACGCGAACATTTCATAATTTATTAATTGCTCAGCGCTCAGCGACTGGAATGATACAACAGCACTAGTAATAGCACTACGATACTTGAGCTTGCACGCTTATCTTGGAGAACCAAATGATTTGGACATTCCGCCGAGAGACGGTACTAGCCGAGCCCAACTACCGGGTCAAACCGAGAACGCATGCAAGTGTGAAGCCACTCCGTGCATAGAGTTGAAGTTCAAACTGTCATTGTCAGACTTGCAGCTGCCACGCAGACGACGTGCACTTGTTATGTTGTTGTGGTTGGGAACAATGGAGCTATTGTGGTGGTGTTTGTATGTGCTTGTGCGATGTTGATGAGAACTGATATGATCTACTTCACGTTTTAGCACTCATTTTTGTTGTATAAACTTCAATTTGCCCCGACCACCAGCGACATCCTCCGACCACCTTATTTTGCAGTATCTTTATATCAGCCTTTGTACTTTATATCATGTCCTTCGCCGAACTTGCTTCATCTGAATCCCTCAGGCCAATTCTTCTTCGCTCAAGCACCCCAGGTATTTCATTACTTTACTCTGCAGTGCACCAGCTCATTCTTTCTTGTAGCTCCCAATGAGAAAGGTGTGACCTATTCATATCGATACACACCCACCTCACAACTCATCTTGTCCTTCCTCTGTAGTGTTACTATATCTCGAGGGAATGCAAAGAGAGTCCGTGGGCTTCGGATCACCTACCTCTACCGCTAACCGCAACCTCCTCCCGTCCGCAAGGCGCAGCACTTCTGGTAACGATGACGAACTAGATTCGAATGTTCAGGATGGACGAAAGACCGAATTATCCATAACCGCTCAGTCTGCCATCGTGAGTCATGATCACTCTGCCATTCCCATCACGTTAACCCGCTTCCCCAGCATGAACCTGGTCCACAGGACCCTCCCGGTCCGCGCTATGAGTCGTTTGATTCCGGACCTTCCTTTGGCAACAAGGGTCCTTTACCTGATTTTGGGCCCAGTGTCGGCCAAACTCAATGGGGTGCATGGGAGGTATGTCACACATACAACTCGCCTCTATTCCGGTTGTACTGATTTATAACAGCACTCTTCAGTAGCTGGACCCGCAAGAGTACCCCTTCCAACGTCCATCGCCTCACCTGCCACCTTCAATATCAACATCGAACCTCCGTCCACTCCCAGCGGTTCCAAGACTCGCAAGTCCACTTCCCAGAGCGTCCCTTCCAAATCACACAAGTCAGTAGCTTCCGCAGTAGAGAGTGAGACTCGGGAGACCGTTCGTGGAGTACGTATTTTCAACGTCATCAGTCGTAATGTTACTGAGTGGGCCGCAGCATCATAATTCTCCAAGTAAGGCACCTACAATACGCAGTGCAGCACCAGAAGAATCTCCTGCTTCTCCCCGTCGATCACGAGCCGGATCAAGATCACAGGTTCCTACTGAGTATCCCCCATTGCCCCCCAGCACATTGCTTAGCCCCTCCGGTCGAACTAATCAAATTCTTCTCTCTCCGCGATCCCACCACCGTGCTCCAAGTGTCTCACCATCCGACTCTCCAAGCCAAGCCCCTTTGAAGGCTGCTAGAAAGGCTGCCGAAAGGGAACGGGAATTCAAGGAAAGGGAGAAGTTGCGCTCAGTTGCGAGTGGCGGTGCCTTGAGTGACGTTGATGCTACTACCTCCAAACGTGGAGGTCCGACGAGTGCCGCAGGCGGCCCAATGTCACCTTCACATCATAACAGGCCCTTCTCCCCTTACCGTCACGCTCCGACCCAAGAAGACTTGTTATTTGCAGCAGCATCAACCGCGCAAACCCAGAAGGCATCTTCACAGCTGAATGCATTATCCCAGTTGAACGTGAACACATCTCAGCTGAACGGCGGTGGAGGCGGCAGCAAACTATCTCATGTCTCGCACCAATCACATCACAGTCATCAGTCCAATGTCTCGCACCAGTCCCGCCAATCACATCATACTCATCAGTCTCAGGCTCGTGCTCGTTCACCTTCAAACGTAGAAGATGATGGAGGAGCGACGCCCACGCCTTCTCGCCCGCATTCTCCGTCATTCTCCCTGAACCCAGAGGAGGCGGAGATGGTAGAAAACGCATTGGCTGCACGTGGTGCTGGTAATCGCACTTCGTATGCCCCCAGTACTCTCGAACCAGAAATCATCAACTCTCACTTCCACGATATGGATCTTTGCATACTACTTCATCAAATGGACGATAATACAACACATGAGGTCGTGAAGAAGGCGCTACGGAAAGCATTGAGGCAGCGTGTGAAGAAACTGGGCATGAAATTCGACCAAGAGGTGCTTTCAACTGATTTCCTTTTTCATGCTATGGCTTACACTCTAGAAGTCCATTCGACAGTACAGAAAGTCGTTCCACAATCACGATCCTAGTGTCCACTTGGATGCGACCTTTGAACCTCACGTAGTAAGTTGCCCAAGTCGCTCGTATACTTTAGCCTAATAATTCCGCTACAGCAAGAGCCACCTGAGTGGGCCAAAGAGCTCATGAATGGGATGATGAGAGTCCAAGAGCGTCTGGAAACTCTCAGCCCTCAAGCAATGAGCGCTCCCATGCCAGCCCGCAGCCAACAATCCTACGCCGAGTCTTCCGCTTCTCGAGAGCAGTACCGACAAGAGACGGAATATTCAGAAAATATGGATCAGTACGGCCAGACCCCGCGCACTCAAACCGTGAATATCAACACACAGCCAACGGGCACGATTCCAGAGTCAATGTATCAAGGTGGTGAAACTCGCGTTATCGGTACCGTTTCCTACCACGTGGCCGAGATGGTTGTACTGATGAATTATAGATGAAGAGACTGACCTTTATGCCGATCACACTGAAATGGAGCATCGGTTCGCCGCTGCTACGATCACTGAGACACGAGGCATCAGCGAATTTTTAAGTGGAGATCGAGACGATTCCCCAGGCCAGCAGTTTTTAGAAGAAGAGTTGTACAAATTGCGTGTCAAGCCTGGAGGAAGCCAGTCAGCTATCACACACAAGACATGGGAAGTGGCAAGAGATGATCAAGATGAGTTCGAGGAGGGTCACGGAGCATTCACTGAATCTGGTCTACCTGAAATCCCCGACTCTGAGCGGCGTCAACCATCCCCACCTCTGCCGCCAATTCCAGGACAAGAAATCAGTCGACGCGAGATCGGGCCTTCTCAGAACTCGCAGGTTTGGAATCACGGTAATGACTATGGTGACTCAACCCCCCCACCGTGGCAGCGCATACACCAGCGCCTCCTCGGTTGGGCTATTATCTGGCCAATGAGTGAAATTGAGGGAGCTCTCAATAGCACAACTCGAGGACAGCAGGTGGACGAGGTTGCACTGAGCATTTGGTCGACGCAGACATACAAGCGATATGTGAGAAGCCGCATGACGGATACACCAGGCGGGAAGGTGGACAGACTTTTCGTCCCCCCAAACATGGCAGACGCAATCAGCACTGCAGTGTTTAACGGTCGGCACGGGGATGCATGTGGGATGCTGAGAGAACTCTGGGGACCTTTTGGCTTTGAAGGTGCCCCAAGATTGATTGTCGTGCTTGCGAAACATCGGTCGGATGCCAATCACTGGGTCGTCCACAGGTTGGTCAATGTTTTACTTTTGTTGCGCAAGGTTTAACGAGTTTCCTGCCTTAGGTTCTCACTCCCTGATGGTGCACTCACGACATACGACTCTTATCCTGAGCGGACACTTCCTGACGGACGAGTGAGTTACCTGATGAATTCTAGTGCTTTGCGTGTACTAAGCACATCCACAGCCCCTTGGTTGGTGGTTTGCCATCCGAGTAGCATGGCCCGGTGCCATTTATGCCAATCCGGACCACCTCATGCAAAAGATGGTTCGCCTTCACCGTCCCATGCAGCTCAACATTGACAACTCAGTCGCTGCGGCGGGGATTTGGCGCAACGTGCTCATGGGCTCTCGTGCAGAACGCAGTCTCGACCTGGAGCGTCTTCGGGATCTGATCAATACGGAAGTAAAGAATTTGATGCAACGAAAGCAGCAGGGAAAGCTATCGATTGGCTCGCCGAAGCCGAACTGGGAGGATGTTTAATGCTTAGTTATGCTACGTATATACTTACTTGGACTGATCGTGTTTGTACTGTGGATCTGACATGTACTATCTGGAATAGCTTTAGTTTTCCTTAAATTCATTTGTGAAATTACTTGGTTTGAGGACTCTGACGCTGTGAGGCCGTTGTTGGCACAGTTGATCCGCACTATTTGAGCTGCGTTCCCATCATGAAACATCTCTACGACTCTCGGATATGAATGTGGCATGGCCCCGTGTCTTTGAAAACAGGGAGTGTTCCCCTGACGATTCCCGAAGCACACTCATCGCATTTGAGACCTGAGACAACCATCAGTAACGGTGGCAGGCCACGAGACATCAGAGTTATACGGACCTCAGATTGTCACTCGGAAACTGTTTTCGAACAAGGACACATACAGACCTCAGACGAGCAAGCAGAGTATGTCTTGTTGATATGACAGCCTGAAAAACAGACATTCAATGATTATTTGGATCGTGAAAGGAGGTCCCCGTACGTGATACGGATCAGAGATCAGAGACTCATGATGGTCTCAGTCAATGCCTTTACGTGGTCAGTCGTGTCTGGAGGGTGATCGGAAGGTAGTCCGATTGCCTTGAAAAAACGAATACGTCGTTAGCACCGCAGCGGCCTCGCTCTGCTTCAACCATCAAGAAAGACTGATCTTCCTTCTTGATGGTCAACGCACCTCGTACACAGCTTGAGCGTTCGAATCGAGAACATGTCTAGCTTGGTCTATCTGCTCCCTGGAGCGCTGCTTGTGCTTCTTCTTGGAAGAGGATTTTGCTGCACTCCTGCGGTCTTGCTGGGAAACAAACGCTGCCCGTTTATGGGATGATTTGGTAGCCTTGCCCATGCAGTATACAGGTTATGATTGATCGTGAATCAAAGTTTTATGGCTTATGTCAGCGTTAACCTATCATTTTGTTGGCTACTTGGCTGGCGGCCACGATCATGATGCAAGCGTCACGTAGTAAGCTGATGGCTAGCGCTGGGAGTTCTGCTTTCTCTGTGAGCCCAAGTCTTGCTTAGCGGTCCCATCATACCGTCACCCGTGAATATTCCGTGGATGCTATGTAGTAGGTAGAGTGAGACAATGCTGATGTAAGCGACAAGACTTTGATTCGCGACTCCCAAGAATACAAGTTAGTATGGCAGACTCACCAACATTGAGCGTCACACTTCTTGGTGCAGGTCAAGAGGTGGGGAGATCATGCTGTGTCTTGCAGTACAGAGGAAAGACCATTGTCTGTGACACAGGAGTCCACCCTGCGTACAGCGGCATGGCCTCACTGCCATTCGTTGACGAACTTGACTGGAGCACTGTGGATGCAATTTTGATCACTCAGTACGCGCACATCTCAGACATGTATCTTGACAACTCAATTAAATCCTCAGCTTTCACCTTGATCATGCTGCTGCTCTGACATATATCATGGAAAAGGCAGGCTATGCCATGTTTTCTCACTAACGACCTTGGCATTAATTTTATGATAGACCAACTTTAGGGATGGGAAGGGAAAAGTGTATATGACACATCCTACGAAAGCTGTACACAAGTTCATGATGCAAGATTTCGTTCGAATGAGGTACAGGTTTAGAACACTGGTGGAAATGATTGCTGAATCTATATACAACGACAGTTCGTCGTCATCCGATGCTCTATTCACCCCCCTTGAAATGTCCATGTCGCTGTCATCAATTATCGCGGTCTCTGCCCATCAGTTGATAACACCTTGTCCTGGAATTTCGTTCACTCCATATCATGCTGGCCATGTATTGGGCGCATGCATGTTTCTCATTGATATAGCCGGCCTCAAGATCTTGTATACAGGCGACTACTCTCGCGAAGAAGACCGTCATCTTGTTAAAGCGGAAGTCCCACCTGTGCGCCCGGACGTCCTCATTGTCGAGAGTACATATGGCGTTCAGAGCTTGGAGGGTCGGGATGAGAAGGAACTGCGTTTTACGAGTCTCGTTCACTCAATTATCAGGCGTGGAGGTCACGTACTTCTACCCACCTTTGCTCTTGGACGAGCGCAAGAACTTCTCCTTATCCTGGATGAATATTGGAAGAAGCATCCAGATCTGCACAACGTGCCCATTTATTATGCGTCTAATCTGGCGCGGAAATGCATGGCTGTATATCAGACGTACATACATACAATGAACTCGAACATTCGCTCGAGGTTTGCAAAGCGAGATAATCCGTTTGTCTTCAAGTGCGTGACCATAGCGCCCTCAAGGCTATTCTGACCGCTGTCTAGGCATATCTCTAATCTTCCTCAGCCGCGCGGCTGGGAACGAAAAATCGCAGAGGGCCCGCCTTGCGTCGTGTTAGCAAGTCCGGGTTTTCTTCAAACCGGGCCTAGTCGTGAATTGCTTGAACTCTGGGCACCTGACTCTCGAAATGGAGTCGTTATTACGGGATACTCTATTGAAGGTACACTAGCTCGGGTGAGCGTCCAGTTGCAAGCGCCAGTTGCGCATCGCTTGTCTACCGTCACTTCGTATTTGTGTGGGTGACGCTCTGACTGCCTTTCTCTTTTTTTTTCCAACTCAGGACATCATGACTGAACCAGACGAGATTATTGGACTGAAGGGCAACACTATCCCGCGGAAACTTTCAGTGGATTATATTTCTTTCAGCGCGCACGTAGACTACGCACAGAA
>Ga0153978_1000335_pt1 | contig 12232 bp, 14 predicted proteins | sample TSGA062MetaG_FD_104749 | JGI IMG/M metagenome (GOLD analysis project Ga0153978, IMG submission 104749) | Attine ant fungus gardens microbial communities from Georgia, USA - TSGA062 MetaG | ecosystem: Host-associated > Fungi > Mycelium > Unclassified | place: USA: Georgia, Yuchi Wildlife...
CATTAAACATCCTGAAGAAGCGGCCGCATTGATGGATTCCACCGTGATGTTTGGAAGGGTACCATGCCACGTCAATATGTTACTGTGACCACAGGCGTTCCATTGCGTCCAGTGTAATAATTCTAAATGACCTTTAACGTCTACATTTTTTTTCAAGGGAAGCTAGCGAGTTGGGGAAAGACAGTGATCTCTGCAGCAAAAAGTGCTGCTTGATGAATTGAAGTAAGGGGTTACGGCGGCACGTGCCGCAAGTAGATCGTTCGTACGTCCTGAGAGAACAATAATTATTTTTGTTTCATCTCAGCTGTGTCCCCAGCCCGAAAATCGGCAGATTTCGCCATTGTTTTATGTGACAGCCACACGCCAGCCTCGAGGCTGTGATTAGCAAGTCTGCCTATTGAATTTAGTGGATATGACCCCAAAATGAAAACCTACATTCATTCACATGCGCCACCATCACGCTTGGGTATTAGGCCTCATTGCACCCCATTGGACAAAGCCATCGCGGAGTGACGGATTCTCTAAGCACACCCGAAGAGCATTGTCAGAGCGTGATCTTCAGTGGTAAAAAATAGCCCTCACAATACCCAAAAGAGTGGGATAGATCTAGGGCTACTGCGTAAATTAGCCGTCTGAAAGGCGCGAAGGTTGAGGCTCAGGTACAGCATACCGCAATAATGCCGTGAGGCATCCGTTTCTCGTGGAGGATGCGCGGGAGACACTCGGAATCATTTAGTCAAGAACGTTGGCTTTGTTATTCGGGGCTTGAATGGTTCGCTATACATAATTACGAGTTACCGGATGTGGTCCGCCGAAGGGATATTTATACTGACCGGAGTGAAACGGACAGAAATATAAACGCCTTATGCTGTAGTGGGTTAGGGAGATCGGGGGACCGGTAGAATGCGAATTTGAATTTGATTGTGCGATGGATAACAAGTTAACAACTGGTTAGTTTACAATAGAGCCAGATTGGAAACGCGCCGGGAGCGCAGTTCCTGAAATATTTCCCAGCCTGCCTTTGGGAACAAAACGTGGATGTTGCAAAGCTTGTGGCAGAATCAGGCTGCGTGGTCGAGCCCCAAACTCCATAGGAGGGCAGTGACTTACAGCCTGGCGCAAGAGGAAGATGGCCCCTGTAGATTTTTCTAGGGACTTCCAAGATGGAAGGTTCCGTGATTCAATATGGTTACGATGGAAGAATCAACGATGTTGTTTGGTAGTGCTTACCCGTTTGCCGTAAACATACAACAAGCAATAAGAGTAAGAATTACTTTAAAACACGACTCCGCTGCGCTCTTTCTCTTTTATACCACTCTCTCCTGCATGCCCCCTACAACACCACTTCCCTTGCTTCCCCACACTCCAATGTTTCCGCCGCATAAAAGGCTGCGCCGTACCGCCACAAGTGTCCTCGCTGGCGATTTTGATCTTAGGCCTCCCCGGGACGTGCTTACCAGTCTGCTCAATGGCGTAGGGCCCTACAAGGAAGTCGAGAAAGAAGAGGAGACGCGTAGGACTAAAAAGAAAGAGAAGCGGGAGCGTTTGAAGGAGAAACAGAGGACGAAATCCGCTTCCAGGGTCACGGAGAAACCCATGAAAGTCGAGAATGCTCCTGCACCTCCGCCTCCGCCCACCATAACTTCTCAGTCAGTTAGTGCACCCGCTATACAGGCCTCCTCTTTCTGGCGAGCCCGCGGGACGAGTTACCGACCGACCATACACATTGCAACCATGCAGCGCTCAGTATCAGTTACACCGCCTCCAATGCCGTCCTCTCCACAATCTACACCCGGACCGTCAACGTCTTCTGCCACATCTCGCACCTCGTCAAAGCGTCCTCGAACTCCTGCAGATGACCATCCCGATACTTCTCCTGAGATCGTTGATCTCTCCAGACCTCCACCGCCACCACCACCACGAAAGAAGAGAGTTGCAGTGAAGAAGGGTTGGAAGGGCTGGGTGGAGGGCTCTCCACCGCCATCAGAGAAACTCATCAATCTCGATGCCGTTCCTGTGCTACAGGAGAGACGCACGCGCAGTGGTAAGAGCTTCGACGCAATAGGTGTTGGAAAGGATGGCTGGGTATAAATGGTCCGATTTTTCACTGCTTCGTTTGCGGTTGTAAAAATTGTTCTGATCGGCGTTTCACAGCTTGTCACATTCAACATCCCGCTCACACACTTCTCAAGTCTTATCGCAATACCGTTCGGAATCAAGTAGCAACCGATACCTACTGATACCAACCCTGCATGCCGGAAGGATAGAATGAAACTTACCCCCTTCCGTATACTCTCGTCATAAATCTTCTGTGTTGTCAGCCGGTCTCATACATCCCTATCGCTCATCTCAAATAACTAACTACAGTATGCAAACGTATATCATCTTGGGTCCTAGTTCTGTATTTGTGTATTTGGCTGTGTTAACATCAAAATCTTTTTCCGCTTTAGTTGCTTTGTTCGTTGCGTTGGAACCTTGGCTCTATCTACTGCCTCCATCCATGGATGACCCATCTTGTTTGGAAATTTCCTTGTTGTATGTTTGAAAATAAGTATGCGCATGCCACCACGCATGATTCAACAGGATGAAAAATGACTGGAGTTATGTTTTCTAAGGGAGGAGCTGGCAGGGACATCTACAACTACGGATATCCAGGGATGTATGTGATGGGCGCCCGCAAGCTGTCATATTACATGGCAATCGCGCTCACCTCGGGCAGAGACACGCGCTGCCGAGATGCCGGAGGCTTTAGAATTCAACAGGGTCAAACAGCCAGGTTAACCTTAAGTTTGTTACAATGTAGACTTGATATAAGACGACCAGCCACCTATAGCTCAGAACGTTTGACACTGTGTATCTAAGGCCACACCTCCTATCTGTCATTCCTATATCTCATAGATTTCGCTCGCCCTGCATTCCAAGCAACTTCTCTCGGCTGGAGTTTCCCGGACCAAGCACTTGTGTGCACTTCGGTTGAAGGACTAGACCGCGGACTACTCACCGACCAATTCAAAATGCCGCTTGTCATGCCATTTCCTGCACTTCCATCCCCTCCATCATGGTTCCCTGGACACATGAACCGGTTCACGAAGCAGCTTCCGGCGCTGCTCTCCCGCACCGATGTCGTTCTGGAGCTTAGAGACTCCCGTCTGCCCCTTACCAGCATTAACAACAATCTAGAGAGTAAGCTTATCTCCTCCGATAAATTCCAGTATTCGCTCCCGCCTGTCAACGCTATTTGTATGATCCGTATTTGAGTCTATTTTTTCACTGTTTCACTAAATCCACTATCACTTATCCGTCCATTGTTACCATTCCTTGATCCGTCCTTGATGTCAACTCATTTACGGCGGTTAATATCGTTCGGCTATTTCCAGTTCTAATCCACCGTATGTTTGACAGGCGCTATCCACAAATGGAGAGCTGAGAGAGGCTATCATTCTTCTCGTTTTGGTCCTTTCTCCTCTACGCCTGTGAATGCCTCCATAGGATATGGTGGCCCGATTTGTGAGCGTATCGTCGTCTTGAACAAGCGTGACTTGGTCCCAGAGTGGGGCATTGAGGTAATTTCCCGCGTTCGCTGTCCATCGTGTTGTCTCATATCCCTCAAAATATAGCCTTTTAGGAGAGCCATGAAAGCAAAATTTCCTGATCAGACGGTGCATTTTGCGTCCTGTGATAAACCCCGGGATATAAGGTCCCTGAGCGAGATGCTTGTCAGTATGTCGCTGATTTCTTTGGCCTGACTTTGGTTTCTTCTCAGCGACGGAGCTGACGGGCAATGTAGATATAGCAAAGAGAAGCCCACACGCGACTGAGATGAATGTTCTTGTGATCGGAATGCCTAATGTTGGTAAATCAACATTATTGAATTCCCTTCGCAACATGGGTATCTCGGGTCGTGAGTTCACCGTATCTTGGCCTTGAAAATAGTTATGCACGTGCGCGCAGGGACACCCAAGGCACTTCAAACTTCTTCACAGCCTGGTCATACACGTGCGCTCTCGACTCGCCTCAAGATTTCGGAAGATCCGCTCGTCTATTCATACGACTCTCCTGGTGTTATGCTACCCTTTCTCGGACGGGGCAACCGGGGTGCAGAGCGAGGAGTCAAGCTTGCTCTGATAGGTAAATAAACTTGACGACTTGGCTCTATTAGTTGAAATATTCTTGTTACAGCTGGCATCAAAGAAAGTCTATATGATATCGAAGCACTGGTCGCATACTTACTCTACAGACTAAATATATTAAATCCTATATGTGCGTCTGCCCTGCTGAATTGTTGCTAACACCAGCCCTAACTCAACAGAAACGTAGCGCCGGCATATCTGACACTCCTCCCTCATGGCTCGCCGCCAACCGCAGATGCGGATGAGTTTTTGGAGCGGCTTGCAACGCGGCTTAATATGTTGTTACGAGGGGGCGAGAAGGATACTGTGAGAGCAGCCAAGTGGTTCGTTGAATGGTGGCGAAACGAGGGGGGTCTTGTTTCCGCTTTGGTGCCAGAAAATCTTCCGACGGGGCCGGACGGGACTCACGCCCCGTTACTGCGACGGGGTTGGGGTTTCGATTTTGAATGGACGATGAACGAGTCTGTGGATTGCACTGGTGAGAGATTTGAGTCGGCGGTGCAGAAAAATATAGAAGAATGCATAGATGAGTCGTTAAGGGCGGCGAGCGAGGACGAGATGTCTGGAGGCGGTATCAGTGTGACCCAAGAGAGGAAGCGCAGCTGGCAAGAGAAGCAGGCAGGACGAGCCGCAAGATCCAAGGCAAAATTTGCTGCGCGTAAAGCTGCATAATTATGTACATACGCTAGACTTGACCACCAGGTTTTCTCGTGCTGGTTCACTCACATTGCGTTTTATTGAATACGATCACTGTACTCAGGGTGTCCCGTGGAATCTTAACGACTGAATGGGAATCACGCGATTAACATGCAACCATGACATCAATGTGACAGGAATATAAATAATAATAACTAGAGTAGTTCCTTTGCTGCGGCGCTGCGGACCTGCGCCTGATGGTCCTTCGGCACGACCCGTTCGATCACCTTGGAAGGGGACATCACTTGAATTTCGACGGCTGTCAATACAAACTTGCCCAAGGACAGCTTCAAGTTGTGGCGTCATCGTCCCGTGCAACTAGATTCTTAACAGATTTCGAGATGTTTAAGTTGTGGATCTGCCTCGCAGACCACTGGCAGTTGCATTCCATAATATTTCTTCTCAGTAGTAAAGCAGAGGTAGAATACAGATAAGCTTACGTAAATATATCATCATGGGAGTTCTTGAAAATGGTGACGTTGGTGATTTTGCCAAGGCTGGTGCCGCAGCTGTGAAATGACCTCAAAGTTGAGCAACGTTGTGACCCCACTGTCTAGTACTATCTACTTTTGGTGTTATGAATAAACGCGCGCCTTCTCGCGATCGGGTCCTCGAGAACAAAGAGCTTAAACCAGTTTGGCGCATTCGATACGGTTCCTTGAGGAACCGAATTGGAACGTGCGTCGTGCGCTAAGCTTGCAGCGGCGCCAGTCGGAAGGGGGTGCATCTTCGATCGCCACCTTAAATGGGTACTTAGTTTGAGCGGTGGCTTTGTGGCACAGTCAGGTGACACCATGAATCACCTAGTCAGTGGTCGGGCGCAAACATGGTCCGTTGATGGTGAACGTTCCATTATTCAATGTCGGTGAAATTAGTGAAACTTTCTCTCATGAATACAACTTAGTTTTCCCGTCGCGTTCATATAATAAACTGACTGATACCTCAGCATAGTTGCGATTAGTTCACTAGCCAAGACGAGCACCACAGGTGCGAGCGCGCGAGTACTAGAGGAAGGGTATGTACAATATCATAGCATGTCGAATGGAATGATTATGTCGCTACACAGACTTCACAAATTGATAGAGGATGCACGGCGAGACCAAGATGTCTTTGAAACCACACAGGAGTTGTGGCACAAAGCCGACTTTTGAAACTCCGCTCAAACTACCCATTCTGCCTTCGAGAACTCTAAGAGGCAAGGTCCCCGAAGTCTACACTCGCACCTCAAGGTTAGTTTACGCTCATCCCTTTGGCCCCATGTGTCCAGCAGGAGATTCTGCGTTAACGGAGCTGTTGAATGGATGTATTGTGGTGATATCTTCTGCTGGATGGATGGGATTAGACTTGGATGCATCAAGACGAGATTATTGATATTGCTCTGTTTTGCAGAATATGCCGACCCGCCTCTCGAAGACTCGCAAACACCGTGGCCATGTCTCCGCCGGTCACGGTCGTGTTGGAAAGCACCGCAAGCACCCCGGAGGTCGCGGTCTCGCTGGTGGTCAGCACCACCACCGGTGCGTTTGATTTCAGCAGTCAGATCTTTGGGATGCAATTTAATTTGATCGATCTCAGCACCAACTTCGACAAGTACCATCCTGGTTACTTCGGTAAGGTTGGTATGCGACACTACCACTTGACCCGCAACGTACAATGGCGGCCTATCATCAACGTGGACAAACTGTGGACGCTCGTGCCTGAAGAGGAAAAGCAAGGGTTGACGGAGGAGTCTGAGATTGTTCCCGTCATCGACACCCTGCACCATGGGTACGGAAAGGTGCTCGGTAATGGACAGTACGTTTGTGCCGAGTTCGGATGATGTCTCCCTTTCTGACTTTGAGACAGACTGCCTAAACTTCCATTTATCGTCAAGGCACGCTTTGTATCGCGGAAAGCAGAGTACGTATATGGCGATTCTGGTTAACCCTGAGAGGATGCTAACACGTTGGGTTCGGACAGGGCTAAAATTAAGGAGGCTGGAGGTGTTGTGTCACTAGTTGCATAGGCCCCTACTATGATTGTTTTTTTCATTTACATATATCACACGTCATGATGCAATAAGATGGCCCATGCTCGATGCCATGCGTGAAGGAGAGCTGAGGATGATGTCAGGTTTTGGGCGGTCCCCGGTCCCCATGTGACCGACAAGTCTAATTTTGGTAACTTCTCACACTGGACCTACTTCACCTGTGCTGCGCTTCGTTGCCCACCATGGCTTCGATATCTACATGGTGTAATTACGATTTTCCCTCCTTCCAACTTGTCGCATCCTTAATTTAAGAACTTACAGATCACAACCAATATTCGACTTGGAACCGTACTCGTCGTCTTCAGGTTGCTCCTTACTTGGCTCGCACAGATACTCGCACTTCTCGCACTGCTACCTCCATGGCTCGTACAAACACACACGACGCCGTCACCATTAACATGGGTTATCCCGCTGATGTCGCCCCAAAGAAGGATAAGAAACAGGAGACCCTCTTTGGGCCTAACATCGGCGTCGTCAGTTCGACGCCCCAGTGGACCCAGTCCATAGGACACAATAATGTCCCAGCGGATGCCATTTCTCCACACATAATCCAGAACTGGATTGCTCGGAGCAAAGAGGTCTTTCAGCCTTTGTCTGCTATCCATCGTGTGTGCTGACTTCTTCGATAGCCTTCACAACCAACCACTACTCTTCAGGCGCTGGTTAATCTCAAGCGGCCGACACTCCGCTTGACTCCTTTGACTGTCTCTCCGGGAGAGAATACAGATAACCTCGATTCTCTTGACCACCATGGTCTGGAATTCGAATATGATTGCGACGCACCCAAATGTCGCATAAATGTCAATGTCGTGCTACCTGCAGATCACCCCTGTGCAGAACCCGCCGACGGTACAGGTTACTCGTCCATTCCAGTTTTCGAATCCCTCGTCGATGGTGGCTTTGGTAAAGTACTTAAGCTGGAAGAAGGTGCAACTCTCGAGTTAGGGAGGTTTGAGCGAACATCTGCGGCGGACCACGTCTCTCAGCGGGCTACCGGGGAATCAGAATCACCCAACGCTGCAGATAGCGTCGACTCCACTCTTGCTAGCAGCAGCAGGAATGACCGTCTCCGGAAGCGTTTTATGGGGTTCAATTTTCGGAAGCGCTCCGCTAACAGAGCTATATCAGGACCTGCACTTACCGTCCTTGATGTTGAGGCATCTGCAACCACTGATGAAACGACCGTTGAGAAAGAGGATAAAGAAGACCCGAAGGATGGTGTCCGACTTACTATCCGGTTATCGGCTTTGGATGAGGATGGTATCGACATGTCTCTTGTTAACGAGCAGGTAACGTACCTCCATGTCGTCCGGTTTGGCCCTGCGCCACCCGAAGGTGAAGAAGATTCTAGGCCTTGGGTCGTCAAGGTCGTGAAACGTGAAGCCACAGTGCGTTTTGCCTACAGCCACTGATCATCTTCTTATTTCTACTCATAGATCGGACCTCACACGTTCCACTTGCATGAGATCTATGGCCTTTCATCTCAGTCTAACACATCATCTCAACCTGAAATGACCTCCCCATCATCGGATGTACACACCTACCCGCCAACATCTACCCCGGCACCAGCAGTGCACGAGGATGAGCCATCATCTGAGTGTCTATTATGTCTTTCTTCCCCGCGCGAGGTTATTCTACTTCCTTGCCGTCACCTTGTCGCATGCAAGGAGTGTGCTATCAACATGGTCGAATTCGGCGCAGGCGGCAACATTGTCCACACAGAAGATACACCAGCCACAACCACTGGTGGAGAGCGTGGCGAAGCTGCCACTGCCGAAGGCTCAGCCCCAGTCCCCAGCATCGTCCCCCAGAACATCCGGAGAAAGCGAAAAGCAAAAGGCTGGTTCTGCCCCGTCTGTCGCCAACGTGAGCAGCATCTCCTTTGACCATGATTTAATCTTGACCTACCATACGTCTCGCAGCTTATACTTCGCTCTTACGGATTTCCACGGCGCCTCCGACAAAGGACATATCCGATGACGAGAACCGTCCATCGATGGATGAGCACGAGCATGAGGACGACGAGCACGAGCATGGGCAGGGAACGGAGCAGGGAACTGAGAATGAGCACGAGCACGAGCATAATGACGATCCTCTGTCCGCCCCCTCAACACATGCAGGCGGCATGTTGAGCAGCATACGTTCAGGTCTTATGCGCCTGAACCCGCGTTCAGAGAGTGGGCACACCGCAGAGACCACAGAAGCCGAGCACCCTACAGAGGTTCCTACGACGGTTGTTTAGTCGTGGATGGCTGATCGTTGTTCGGTGTAATGTATTAGGTACGCACTTGGTTGGGTCCTTGTTAATGGATGGCTGTCGTGGAACATTTAAGTTGTACTAGTTTTGTTTTCCTACTGATCGTTGTTATTGTGTATGTGTACCTTATCTTACAAAACGATACATAGCGTTCTGTCTACATGTACGAGTTAAATAGAGGGATGTGTATAAGACGCGTGTAAACGACGAAATATCATGCAAGATACCGTTATATGGCACACCTGAGCATCTCAGCTTCAACAGCAAGCGACCGCGAGTCGTCCAATGTCCACTCCTCCTTCAGCCGCCCGCATAGTATCCTAAAACTGGACATCGACCCCTTCTCCTGCACGAGCACGACCGCGCACGCGAATCCGCTGTCTAGCGACAGCTTGCTGGAGCCATACCGGGACGTCGGCGACATGGGAGCCAAAACATGGTGTCCCCCAGGCGACCGCGGGCTCGCAGCGGCGCCGAGCTGCGGGGAGCGGGTCTGCCATTGTTCCTGCGAAGACGACGAAAACTCGACTCGGAACCGCACCTGTTTCTGCCCGGCAGAGCTAGACGTCGTGTCGGCAAACTCGCTCATGCGGCACCGGAGGACCGCATGCCCGTCCACCTCTTCAGGACAGACGACAACACCGAACCGCTCGAGAATGCGAATGACTTCCTTGCGAGTAGAGTACATTGTATCCGTAGAATAGAGGACATAGGTGTGTCCCTTCCAGTTGAAGAGGTTAGAGAACCAGCCTTTGACTTCCCCAACGGGAGAAGCGAGGATCAAGGGCATGACGGGAGATGTGTTCTGCATTGAAAGATTAGGAACGCGTTTGGGTAAGTGAATTGGTGCGTGCAGGTCAAGTGCCGGGGCTACTGAAATATCAGTATTTTATACACCCAGGATAAATGGAGAACATTACGTCGTGATTTTTTCTCTTTTTCTTTCAACACCTCATGGGCACCATGTAGGGTGTTACGCAACTCACGTCCGACGTGTTCCCCGTCGAGTCTGCCGCTAGATACTCCACCACGCGCTTGCACGACATTATTCTCCAGCCGTTGGGGGTTATATTGTTGGTTCTCCTTGTCGACGTTACTGGTTTTGCGATGAACGTATTCGACCCCAGGCCGACGTGGAGAAGCATAGCCATGACGACCAACAGATGTCTTTTCATACCCTCGAGTTGGAGTTTGAAGTATCTGCGCCTCATTGCGTCGAGAGATGATCTCGTGGCACGGTTGTATGTTGACCCAATCCATATCGGAGCCCGTCGCAGGCTGCATTTCAATATTTGTCGAGTTAGTGGATACTTGTTCGTTCGCAACAGCAGAGATCGGAACAGGCGCTCGAATAATATAGGGGTTGTGGCTAGGGTATGCAGGAGTGCCAGGAAAGCGGGCTTCTATTGGCGGTGCGCTCGGAACGGTCAATGGCTGGAACATTCGCTGGTTACGCGCAAGATAACTGTGCGGGTCCTGATTCCCTCGAGGATAGAGGAGAGAAACCATTGATGCGCGCGCTCGGTTGGAAAAATCAGGGGTCGCATTATCGGGTTCTGTGACATGACCGACTCTCATGCTTCTGTGGCGTGTAGGAACCTCACGAACGCGGGATGATACGGGTCGGGCGTGATGCAACCTAGGCCCAATCGGGGACGTATGAGTGGCAGGGAGAGTCAAACCAAGTGGCTGTGGCAATGGCGTGCAGGAGGGTGATGGGGGTGAATGACGACCGCTCTGCGGAACAGCGTGCCCAGTCATAGCATCGGCTTCGATTCTCTTCTTTGGAGGGGACTTGTACTGTTTTGTGATAACCTTCACGCCGGGAGACACCGGTGTGTCGTCGACATCGAGGATAATCCCGTGATCTTTCAAGGTCTGCTCGCGGTATTGCTGCAACAAGAAATAGAATGCTTTGGCCAACGTGCCTTTGCCTACCGGGCTTAAGAGGTCGGCTTTGATCTTTTCGATGTCACCGTATTTACCCCAGATGACGCATAGAGATTCCAGGAGATCAGGATCGATAGAGGATGCTGACGCCAGAGGAAGAGCTAATTTAGTAACGGAGGGTGCCGGTACATAGATAATCCCGGGAGTTGGTTTGTTGAACCATGGGTGCGCCATTATCTCAGGAATCTGCGGGCATTTATAATCTTGAAAACAACACAAAACTACTACTTACTGTGATCCTATCTTTGACGTTTACTACCAGCATACGAGTCAAGAGGTCCTTAGCCCCAGGATCGAACTTGGCCGGAATGGTGTACTTGCCCGCCTTCACCTTGGAAAGAAGGGTCCTGAGATTCTTATCGTCGAACGGAAGCCTGCCAGCGAGTAGTGCGAAAAGAATAACTCCGCAACTCCAGATGTCGGACGCACTGCCTTTGTATTTCGAACCATTGACAATCTCTGGGCTTGCATAGTGAGGACTTCCACAACTGGTTTCGAGCTGTAGGGCAGGAGGTGCAAACGCGGCCATACCCCAATCGGCAATCTTAATGAGTGGTGGGTTTAACGAGTGAATTAAGATATTTTCGGGCTTAAGATCACGGTGGGTGATAGAGAATGTGTGAGCATAATTGAGTCCATAAACGATCTGCTTGAAAAATGAGAGGGCAGCTAGAGGAGGGAGCCGTCCATAGTTGACAAGGAAGTCAAAGAGCTCGCCGCCTTCCACATACTCGAGGACAAGATAAAGTTTCCTTTCGCCTTCGAATACATCGTAGATACGTAGAATGTTGGGGTGGTTCATGAGCTTCATCATGACAATTTCCCTGTCGATAGCTAAGCGCTGCTTTTCAGATCTGGCCTGCTGGGTACTGAAAGAAGTATGAGAAGTAACCACTGGATGAAGGGGGATGATCTTGACGGCAGCGAGTTGCCCAGTGCGGCGGTGTTTTGCAATGCGCACGCGACCACTTGCACCTTTACCAACGCACTCGCCGATGACCCACTGGCCGATATAGTTCGGGTCCTCAGGAAATTCTAAAGAACCATTATTTGCGGCGGCCTTTTCCTTCTGCCAACGAGTTCCAAAACGGAGGGTATACTTGACAGGCGGGGCAAGGGGAGGTTGGTCGACTGTCAAAGCCATTAGGATGATGTTATGGGTTAAATTAA
>Ga0153978_1000336_pt1 | contig 12222 bp, 21 predicted proteins | sample TSGA062MetaG_FD_104749 | JGI IMG/M metagenome (GOLD analysis project Ga0153978, IMG submission 104749) | Attine ant fungus gardens microbial communities from Georgia, USA - TSGA062 MetaG | ecosystem: Host-associated > Fungi > Mycelium > Unclassified | place: USA: Georgia, Yuchi Wildlife...
GAAGTAACGAGCGTCAATTACAGGCCTCAATGTTTATCTCAAGTGGCAAATGTGATCCAGTCCATATGGCCCCGTAATGCTTTTAGAGCTGGGCGGGTATGACGTGGAAGAATTTCTTCTGGGCGTTCTTCCACTCTGCAATAAACTCAACTTTCCCGTCTTGAGTCACGATAACGTAGCGCTAAGATAGCTTCGGTGTGGCGAAAAATCTTCAATAGAGTTTGGATGGGGCCTTCAAGAAGCCCAGAAGCGTCGAAGAGGAGTACCATACCAGATGTGAATTCCCCTTGTAATTGTCATCCGCGATGAAGCGAACTTATCTGAGAAAGTACAATGAATAGTTGATAATGGCCTTAACTGTGCCTTGTGGAAGTTGCTCTTTCCAGGCGTTGAACAGCTCGGCTTGCTCTGAAGGTTTGAGACAATTTTTTACAAGTGCATTCAAGGAATTTCGAACAAGTCGCGGTTCTTGCTCGAACATTATGATCTAGTCACCGCTCGTTCCATCCCGTGTTTAAACTAGAAGATAAGCGCAGGTAGTTGCCCCAGCACAGGCAGTACGCATATGTTGCAAGTATGGTGATACGTTTTAATCGCATCCGCAGCGGGACACAACTTAACCCCGCTGTGTAGCCATACATAAACATTCATATTGACGTGATACGTCACCGCCAAGTCATTCACGAAGGCTGTCTCAGGCTATTAGGATCGTGATGAAGGTATGTACACAACAAGACGGGGAACAACGTCAAAAAATTATGATCGAGAGATATTCTGGTATTGCAGACTTGAACTTTCATATTCTGTCAAAAACAAACGACTGCGGTCATTTGCCATAAATCTGCGCCTGACATCAGCAAATAACACCAGAAAGGTGAAACAACACACGTCATCAACTCGTTGACATAGTCCCTTACCAGTCCAACGCTCTCTGCATCCATAGTAGAACTGGCGACCATCTGCGGTAGACTCACTAAGAAGTAACTGATCAGCTGACGCTGGGCGTGTCACGCGGATAAGATCATACCAAGCATCCTTAGCAGATGTTCTGCTCCGTATATGGCACTCATATCTTTCTCCTGGCCAACTTGCACCTTGGGACCTGTGACATATTGTTTACGGATCTCGGCATACTGTGGACGCTCAAAACGATATAGAAGGTTTGCGCCAAGGGAGCGGTCAAAGTAGACTTGTAGCCCTGAAATGATGGTTGGGAGGACAAGTTCAGGCTCGCGAAGGCTGGAAGACAGAATAGCACATGTCAGCAGGACTTTTAGAGTGACAAAAAGATGAGCTGACGTGGTGCTCTTCCCAAGGCCCATCACGTAGTCATGAAATTCCTGAAGTATTTCAACCACCGTTGGGCTTCGTGGTAATGTTACCAGCTTGTGGATACATCACTATCGAGTCAATGAGAAGAAAAAACAGCGACACGACTTTACCTGACTATTTTTTGTAATTGCTTCCCAGTCATCCACAAGTAGCACCTTCAGCACCTCTGGAACATTGAGCTTCATCTCTGGCTTCTTGCTAATGTCATCCTTTTATAAAATTATTGAGCATCATCACTCAGAGATCACACGGATAAAACAACAGATGAGATGGGGGAGAAACGCACCTCCTCTCTCCCTCTCTTCGTTCCTCTACCATCTTTGCGCCCAAGCCCGCCACCACGTGAGGAGCTACTGTCCTTGATTGCGCTCCCCCCATGGGCCTTCCCTTTTGAAGACGACCCAGAGGTAGATGCAGCTGCATTGGCTTGCGCCATCAGTGCCTTCTGAAGTTGTACATTGGTGTCATTAAACTTGAGCAACCGCGTGATGGGGACCCATTCATCCCACCTAGTCATCTGCGTGTGGACAATGGAATGACTCAAAACAAATGATAACGCACGTCTGCTTCCACCCCTTATAGTGTACGAAGAAATGGGGGCCGACCGTAGAAAGTTTGGTGTTGGTTTCATCCCATGTCTCTGATTTCAGGATCTTAGCCTCGTACACGAGAGGCCCATGATAGCATAAGACACGCTCGCCGACTGTGAATGATAGAGACATTCGATACACGAACTTGCCTTGTAACAGGGAGTTTTCAAGTTGCTTCAATACGACGAATTACGTAAGATGGCCAAGTCTTGAGTCTTGACGCAGCCATTTAACAACTACTGTATACTATATGTGCACAAAGATGAATTTGCGGCTTCCAAGTTCATCAATATTGGACCTAACGCAAGCAACGGACGACACAACATAAAATTTTATCAGCTATCTTAAAGCATACCATAAAGGAGTCGAAAGCAAGGAGCAAAACATAGGTGACTCATAGAAACAAAATATGAAGGAAATGTTCAAGCGCAAAATGTCCGCTTCCATGTCATTATTGAATAGCCCAGTGCATAGCCTCAAGGCGGGCTTCCAAGGTTGAAGCACCGACTGACGACAGGTCAGAATGGGTTCTGTGAGAAGACTTCAGCATAGACGCCTGAGCAAACAGCCAGACAACAAACCTGATACTCGCTGGATAACTGCTGTCGGCCACTTAGAGCAAAGCCTGACTAGTACAAGGGCATCTTCATAAGTGCCTCAGAAACGAGGACAACGTAAAAGCAGCTGCATGCGATGGAAGAATTTCGGCGTGCAAATTCACACCACGGATTCTGCTCGAGGGGTCAGTATCATGAGCATGTTGGATCATCGCCATGCTTTATGTAATGAGAATATACTCACAGTTAGGATGGCCCACCCTTGTCTTCATCTCCATTATCGTCGCGCATTGCATGCTTCACAGAACCGTTTTGTTGTCCGCCTTGGGGGTATGCTCCAATCATATACCTCATCATATTCTATCTTCATTTTCTTCGCCAGCCCTCGGAATAGATCGCGCAGGCCTTCGTAGTCTGGGAGGTCTTCGAATTCAAGCCCCCTGGCATAGTTGAAGAATACTTCGAACTCCACAGGAAGGCCCACAGTGAGCACCGACAATGCTTCGAGTTTCTTGTCTCGGATAGCATCCCATGTCTCAGCTACTGTAGTGCCTTTGATTTTCCGCCAGGGTAATGTGCCCCGCAGAAAGTAAATCAACATGTAAGCAAGAGATTCTAGGTCATCTCGCCGAGAGCACTCTTTTACAAAGCCATTGGTCAATTATGAACGCTATTGCCTAGATTGCAACTCACCGATGCCATTATGGGCGTTGATAGATGCAAAAAGGGATGTACCAACGCCATGATGGTCGTCTTGTCGATATGGAATATGGGCGCTTGTTTTTGGGTCTCGAAACTTTTTTGCCAGTCCAAAGTCGATTACATTGACCAAATGTTCCGCTCGATCTGTCCCCATCACGAAGTTGGCAGGTTTCACGTCGCGATGAATAAAGTCACGCGAGTGGATAAATTCAACGCGCGATATCTGTGGCGGAGAACACGTAAGGCATATGGAGAGAGATCGCGGGAAAAGGAAGGTTCAACACAGCTTGGCGTCACGCAAGACTCCAGGCCTCAACGTGCTCATGAAGGATCGCCAGAGGGGTATAATATATATCGCGTTTAAGGCGATATTGTAGATAATAAAAGACTGACCAGCTGATCCGCAAGTAGAAGTACGGTCTTCATGGTGAAATGACGATTGCACATCTTGAAGAGGTCCTCGAGTGATGGTCCCAGCAAGTCGATCACCATGACGTTGTAATCGCCCTGCTTTCCAGACCACATAATCCATGGCACCCCAGTGCCACCCATGAGGGTCTTGTAGACTTTGGACTCCTGCTTGAGGGGACTGTTTCGTGAAATAGCTGGTTCCAACTTGATTGCGACCTCCTTCCCAGCGATGGTATGTACCCCAAGAAACACAGAACCTATTCAAACATTATATTCAGAGGGACAAGAAAAGGATCTGCCAGGAGAGCGGGAGTTACCACAGCCTCCAATAGCGATTTCCTCCTCGAGTCTGTACTTTCCACCGAATGTGAAGTCCATGATAATTCAACGACAACAACAAAAGGGCTGAGCTCGATAGCGTCGAAAAAGACGGCCTAGCCTTGTAGCGAAGGAAATGGAGGGGGTAGAGAGAGCGGATGAGCGGACAATGTGGCGTATTCAACGTTCGGTTTGTAAATGTTTATGACAGTCGGGCATACGGTATCACGAGACCGCGTTGTTGCTTACGTACGCGTTATCCCTGTTCTTCGAATCGCTACCTCTGCGGCAGCCGTGTTATGCTCCGTTTCATATATACTGGGTCTCAAATAAAGCACCCCCTAACTCCGTTCCTACCTCATATTTGTGTAACCAAAGCAAGCTACATACTTACTAGAAGGTGTATTACATGTGATACCCTGTTTTATGTAAAATTGAACTTGATCCAGATTGCCATAGTTCGAAGTCAAAAGGCGCTCGCGCAGTGCGGACCTTGCCGACGCACTGGTCTGGAGGCATCTTTCGCGGATTTGAATCACGGTACGACGAGACTCCCATCTTGGCATCGAAATGGGGGTTAAAGTCGGAAACGCGATATAACGTTTGAAGTCGTTCATATTTGTTTCCGAGTCCCTTGATCTATTAGTATCGTTGTGATTGAATTACATGGAGGTGATATAAACTCATAAAAGTTGCAGTGACTACTTATCAAACTGCTCTTTCACGAACTGCTTGATAAGTGTGGTGATTTCCCGTTTCACAGAAAAAGGCACAGTTGCTAAGGGAATGTGAAAGAAGTCAGTGGTGCTGAAAAGTGCTCGAACGGAAACTGGCACTTTGCGCATGCGATAGTAATTCCTGCAAGATCTCTCGAAGGGAGAGCGGATCCATAGTTCTGCTATTATCTATCTTTCTTAGTTCGAAATCAGGCATCTAAACGACACTGAAGGACACACCTTTGGCACGATGCAGAAGGTCATCTGTCCATCCGCTTTCAGACAACTTACTGGACAGCATATGAAGTAACCTAGGTATTTGAATTGTCAGAACTAACGAATATAAGTATGGAACAAAAACTCACCGATCCCACTCTCCGTTTTCAATCATTCTACGTTGCACTTCTGCATAAAGCGTATCGATCTCCGAGGTCGACTTGGACATCGAACTCTTGCTGTTTCGAGCCTTCTCCACAGCGTATCAAATCTCAATAATCACACTAGTTTCCTAGATGTTTAACCATGAGCATCAAATGTAAGTAAAATAATTTAACCTTCACTGTAAATCACCGCGTGCAGTTGAAGATTTCTGAGTCCTTGCCACTTCGTTCAGTTCAAGTTCTCGAGTGCGCGTGGGGTAGCAATCAAAAATCAAAACCACGTGATAGACGCGTCATAGCAACTTGACCAAGTTACTCTAGTAGTACCAGTCAAAGCAACTTGAACGTCGGATGCTCTTGATATGTTGTGGTATCCGGATTGTAATGACCACTGACAAAAATGTTCTTTTTTTTTTCTCGCTGTTTATTATGGGGTGATTTCATGCAGAACGAGTTGAATGTCATAATTTAATGACAGTAAGTCCAGGGGCTTGCATGTTGAAGTTTCACCAGCCAGGCTTATGGTCCATAGAAAAGGTGGTAATGCATAACGTTGATCAGGGCGTACAAAGGAAACAGACTTCGAAGACATATAAGCAGGATTGGGCAGTGACAACTGTTATGGTGACATGTAACTATTGAAAAAGGGTAGATGATGGTATTTATAGTTTGAGTCATTCGATATCGCAGAACCTACAGATGTGTTTTCATTGGGTCGTACCTTCGGCCAAAGCATCATGCTTTGCCTATGCTGTCAGAGTGTCCATTCACCTGACTCAGTGCAGCATTCGCCCTTTGGAGGTCGTGCTCGCTAAGGCTTTTGAATGCTCCGCCACCGGGCGTGCTGGCACCAGAGATCACGGACGATGTACGCGAGCGCACTTTCATGACGAGAGGGCTGTGAACAAGTGCACTGAGTAGGAGACGAATAAGTGGATAAGTATCAAGGCTTACAAAGGGTATTCGTCCTCTTCATCTTCCCCACCATGACGTGACCAATGTCCCCTGTAATCGCTGGTCTCCAAGCGTTGCATCTATGGTGCAATTAGCATGGCCCAACTCACATAAAAATGCTTACCTCCTCCGTAAGTGTCCCCATATCACCTGGGGTTGCTAGACCTGACATCCTCATCTTCGGACTAGCATGAACAGAAAGTGGGAACTCTGCACCGAAGCCCCAGTCCACTTCTTCTCCATTATCCTCGTCAGCACCTATGAGCGCATCTGGATACGCTCTCCGAAGCGCAAGCATGCGGGCCTTCTCATACTCAAGGCCCAGGTTCTTCCAGTCTAAAAGTGGCGAAAGTCTTTCGACCCGGTTTCGCTGGTTGATCCTCTGGCGCCGTGTCTTGCTGACAAAGTCAAACATCGAGTTCGTAAGTGCATTGACGCTGTCATCAATGGAGGAGGTGCGTCGATCAATAATATATATACCCTCGTCAGAGGGACTATGGATTGAATCCGCCATGAAGCACCCGAACCCAGAGAGATCAGTTGTCACACTAGGGATACCCATCTACTGAAATGAATTCAAATCGCGCAATACAAAATATGCGTGACGTACCACGGTGCACTCCGCGGGGGTGTATCCCCACGGTTCATAGTAACTCGGAAATACACCCAGATGGCAACCTCGGACGAATTCTTCATAATCGAGACCCAGTATTGGATTATTTGAATTCAAAAATTCGGGGTGAAACACGACCTTGACACGATCTCCTGGTGTGTTGAAGAGACGCACGCGACGTAGATGATTGAGGATAGGGTCGTTCACATCGTCTGCCATATTATGTGTAACGATCGGAGGAAGACTGTGTCGCTTGAGTGCGAAAATGCGACGTTTTAATAAAACTTGATCCTCTGAGCTCAGAAGGTTCTCTGGTGCCACCTCTGCGCGACCCTCCCCGTGGAAACGTGCAGCATGCTCGAATAGACGAGAGCCAACACGGGCCTGCACCTCAGTCACGGTGTCACGCAGCTGTTTCATGACCGCCTGGCCCTTGAGGGCCTCAACAGTATAGCTATTGGTAGCAGCGGGCATGATGATAAATGCGATGACTGTAGTCTTGCTTCCACTTTGCTGGAGGCGATAATTGAGACGAGCGAGGGACTCAATGAACATATCGACGCCCTTGTTACGATACTCATACCGCCCAGCAGTGAACATCTGATGGGACACGATTAGCTGAAGAAACATAGGGAACAGCACAGCATACATAAATGGTGTTATCAAGGTCGAAATCGTAATGCCCATAGAAATGTCCGCGAACAAACTCGTTGATTTTCTCCTTAGAAGTCGCATGAAGATTCTGGAACTCATGCATTGCCTGGAACTTGACTACGTTCAAGCCATTTGGAAGGACACCATCCGGCTTTCTCTTCAAAAGATGCTCGCTCTCCCATGCGGTGATGCCACTGACAGTTGTAAATACATCCGCGCAGTGTGCAGCGGCACGCTCAATGCAATAGCGGTGGTATATGCCACGCTTACCAGCTTCATGATCGACATCAAAGTAGGCAAGATTGTTGTAGAAATCGACACTTCCAGCGCAAAGATAGCGTCCGAGAAGTGTTGCGTGCGTGGTAAAAACAGTGGTAACATCAATGTGGCGTTTGCGGGCAAGGGGAATAGCGAGTCCTGCCTGCCATTCGTGGAAGTGGGCAATCACAGCTGTATGGGTTTGATGTGCAACATACTGCACGATGTAAGTAGGATTGAATTAGCATAGAGCAGACACGGCATTTACCTCGCCAAGAAACCATGCTACAAGGTAACCAAAGACAATGGTTTCATTCGTCTCGTGATCGTTGGGGGGAGAGGGGATGCCGGCAAGATTCCAGAGATCGCCTTTCCATTCATCAAGGCGATGATATTGACTGCCGGTATCGAAGAGTAGGACTCTTGGAGCACCCTCGATGAGCCACCGGCCATACAGGTATTTTACACCTTGCGCCCTCATGGACTCGAGGGTTGTGATTATGGCAGGGTCGGTCGGTTCCTGTGCTTCAACCTCCATAGAAGCTGTCTTATAAATGAGGGGCCCGATAAGAGTGTAGCGGTCACCGTACGTCTGCATAGTCACGGGGACCTTGGTCTTGATGACTGTATAGATGCCTCCAACTTTATTGGCAACCTCCCAAGCGCACTCGAAGAGGAACGGTTGGTGGACGCTGCGTCTGGAGGGTTCATCAGGCATGGCGATGGTGAGCGATGTGTGGGGAGATGTGGTTTCCACATTTTCAGAGGTGGAGTTGGCCATCGGGTATTGGTTCCAAGGTTGGCTTTGCAGCATATTCTGACCTCATACCCGGCCCACGTGACCCTCACTAATACCACATGGCACGGACCGAGAACCCGGCACGGAAGTCACTGATATATTGATTTGACATTGCTTGTTATCTTCTACATACATTTTGAATTCTGCCTTTGATGTCTAGCTCTTTCGATTTGCATGTTCAGACCACTACTTCCCCTCACAATGGTCTTCCATATCATGTAGAAAATTATCCTTCTTCTGGCGATCTCAATCGCATCCTTGAAAACGCAGCACAGGCACAGAAAGAGTGGATGAAGACGACGTTGGACGATCGTATCGTGAAAGGTCGCAAATTCATCGTGCGTGGACTCTTAATGAACTTGTACTGATATAGCTACATGGTAAAACTCCAGGAGAAATTTGCTGCCCTTGCTAATCGAGAAGCACCCGCAGTGTATGATCACGGACCTGGCATGGGACATCACAACCTCGCTGAAGAGCTATGCTATCAGATGGGCAGGTATATATTCCTACATACATTGATATGCTGAATTACTAATTCGAGCTCTGCGCGCATAGGCCTGTTGATCAGTGTTGGGGGGAGTTTAGAGGATTCCTACAACGTGCAACCTACATGGTCGACATAGCTGAATCTTGTCTCTCAGATGTGACTTTCTCAGAAAATCAGCCCGGATTCGGTCGCCTCATTAAGCGCGTCCCCCTTGGTGTCATTTTCGTCATTGCGCCATGGAAGTGAGCCTATGCTGACCCGCGAAGGAATTCACTAGTACTCATCTCACCCAGCTACCCATATCTAGTGATGATAAATTCTGTGCTCCCCGCGCTCATCGCAGGAAATGCTGTTGTTTTGAAGCCTTCCCCGCAAACACCTCTCACAGCAACACGATTCAAAGAAGCTTTGAATGACGCCGGATTTCCAGCAGATCTCATACAAGTCGTGCATCTCTCGCCACCTCTTACGCAATATGTGGTGCAGCATAAACTAGTCAATTTTGTTATATTCACAGGCAGCGTGGCAGGAGGGAAAGCCATTGAAACCGCGGCAGTTACTGCCGAGGGATTCAAGGGCGTGTGCTTGGAGGTATCAGATTCACGCGTAATCTTCCAATGTTGAAACGCTAAGTCAAGTTCTAGCTTGGAGGAAAGGACCCGGCGTACGTTAGAGCAGACGCGGACCTGAAAGATACAGTAGTACAACTGGCTGACGGTAAGTCTGTATCATAGCCTATATCCGATGTTTATCTTATCGACGTGAGTAGGTGCAATGTACAATGCCGGACAGAGCTGTTGTGCAGTTGAGGTGAATGGAACATCGCTTTCAATACGTAAGTCAGAATTTGACCGAGCCAAACAGCGAATCTATGTTCACGAGTGCGTGTACGACAACTTTGTAAGTGAGTATGTCAACGAGGTTCAGGTAAGTCATGACCTCATCATGGAATACCTCGCATAGCTGGAACACATGTTTAGAAACTTGTATTGGGGGATCCTACGGACAAGCAAACTACTCTCGGTCCTGTGATAAGCACTGCCAGCGCCGAGAAAATTCGCAAGCAGGTTTCTAGTGCAGGCAAGCGACACATTCAACAGATTACGACACTTTTAGCTGATCGTATTGTAGTGCAAATGGGCGCGAAAACACTGATACAGGGAGCCCTTTATCCCATAGCAGAACCGTGAGTCCACGTCTGTGTCAGAGATTTGATATTCAACACTTACAGGGGCACTACATTCGTTGCACCCCAAGTCCTAGTCGATGTGAACCATTGTGAGCTTGTTATGTTTGTGTCCTTTGACCCTTGTCTCAATATTTCTTAAATAGCGATGGATATTATGAAGGTCTGTTTTCCCTCCCGTTGTGGATACATTATAATGTTCTTGCAGGAAGAGACATTTGGTCCTGTCGTTGGCATTCAAAAGGTGACCATCCTAGTGTTGTCTTTGAAGACCAGCCGTAAATTCTAGCAGGTCTCATCCGACGAAGAAGCCATTGAGCTAATGAACGACTCTGAATATGGTCTTACTGCTTCCATCTGGACCAAGTCGTTGGATGCCTTCGACATTATCAAAGACCAGGTTCAAGCCGGGACAATTTTTCTCAACAGGTGCGGGTTTCTCATGTGACCTACGGGGAAAACATTGATTCATGTATCCAAGATGCGATGCCCTTGACCCAGCTTTGGCTTGGACGGGTATTAAGAACAGTGGGCGTGGCGTCAGTCTGAGCAAGTTTGGTGCGTCTACGTCGATGCAATTTCTGTTGATACCGCTCAAGTAGTCACAGGGTATGATCAACTCACAAGACCAAAATCCATCAACATGCGGATTAATACAGCTTGACTTGAATGTCAGGGTGGTATTGAGACAGGTTGTGAGTTTATTTTGGCCTCCAACATCGAGGCAAGATAAAGTATTTCTGTTCGAATGTATCCGTTAAATAATATCGTTTTCGGATACCTGTAAAATTGAGTCAACGCACTGAGTGGGCAGCAGCTAGTTCGAGCGCGTATAGGTGGATATGTGACGTGCGGACACTAATGCAGAGCAATACAATATCCAACATGAAACCACCTAAGGTCTCTCCTTTCTGTCCCTTGTTTCTACGAAATATTAATAAGTTACGGCATGTTTATTACTTATTCATTTGAAGTTCACTATGCAATACCCCTGTCTTGAAGCATTTCGCAACTAACAATGACATGGATTTAGCGTGCTCATTCGTTGCAGCACCCTTGCAATAAAAGTGGCCAACCAAAAAGGACGCTGCGTTACGCTTGTTGCTAATGTCGATGCGAAATCGCTGGTGAAAATGACAATGGTATTGGAGTGAACATTGGAACAAGAACTACACTTTATACCGACGACCTGTCTTCGTAAAGAAAGTTTGAAGGATGTATACCTGAAAACTAAAATATGGATTAGTTGTGTCTAAGTGATCGAATAGATTACACTGACACGGCCATGCCTATGACACCTAAACACTCTAGAACCATATACCAGAACAAGCGACTAGATTGCGAGTAAGAGACTGGGTCACAGAGATGAGGAACATTCACTAACTTTTGTGTTGATTTGACCAAGGAGAATCCTCGGTTCTCCCTTGTATGGAAGCTTGGAAAGCAATGTCAGCGCGTACATCTTTCAGACAAGGACTAAACATACTATTTTTGAGTGCGCTTGATGCTCATGAGTAGTGCGTTTAATCGGAATGTGCTTTCCTCTAGTGCACTAGTGTGATCTGCCACTTGCCCTGGTTTCGCAGGTGCTTCTCTGCGAGGCTCACTTTCCACCATGATGTCAAAGTCAACTAGTTTTTCTGTAAGAGTGGACATGTCATTCTCGAAGCAGAAGGCATATTCTCCAACGGTGTTGGCGGTCAAAACGTAGTCGCCTTGCCTCTCGCGTTTGCCATCGAGTATAATCTTCTCATTTGGGTCCTTGACGTCGAAATCTATATCGAACGATCCTCCTGCTTGAACCTAGTTCGCGGAGAACTCAGCTCCAAATGGCGACGAGTTGCGTTTGACATACTGCAAAATAGAACTTGGGCACGTTCAATGAGGCTCAACGAACGTGGACACGTCGTGCTCACCCCAATCTTTTCCCCTGCTTTGTCTGCATCGACATAGAAACACAAACGCTCATTTGCAGCAATGGCAGTACTCAATGCAGAGCTCTTTGTGGGTCGAGGAAGCGACAAGAAAAGGAGAGAGCAATACAGAAGAAGTAAGGAAAACATAATATGGTTGGGCAAGAGCGAACGCCGAGAATAGCCAGCATTGCCGCGGTGCCGGAATTGAATTACAGACTCCGAAACTCTTTTCAACTTCCGCCTCAATTTCAGCTTTGCCTTAATTCTCTACTGTGCTGACAGGAACTGACCAGTACTGTTACCTGGTACGTCTGTCTGGGACAACAAGCATGTTATGGCGCCTCAC